>JAAGKN010000468.1_pt1 | contig 100436 bp, 93 predicted proteins | sample 6206371 | NCBI WGS metagenome assembly JAAGKN01 (sample SAMN11533720, study PRJNA540317) | gut metagenome | isolation source: fecal pellets from male and female animal of same cohort | host: Peromyscus leucopus | place: USA:CA | collected 2017
GCTCCGAAAATTCGGAATGCGGCGGTTGCGACTCTGGCTCCTGCCCTGACAGCGGCTGTGCCGATTCCCTTCCCCGAGGCTTCGGAAAAGGCGGCATGCTTTGTTTTTGGATGGATTCCTTTTATATGCGGATCAAGGTTGGCGGCTAGGATGCTGTCATCTCCGTTCGCTTGCAGGAGTGGTTCACAATGAATGTGCTTGATGCTGTTGAAGCGAGAAGAAGTTACCGTGGCAAATTTAAGTCCGTTCCTGTGCCGCGGGAAGATCTGATAAAAATTATGAAAGCGGGGTTGGCCGCGCCTTCGGGTTGCAATAAGCAGACCGTGAGTTTGCTTGCTATTGATGACAGTTCCGTATTAAAGGAACTGTTTCGTGTTATTGAGCCGCCTGTCGGAGAAACTGCGCCGGCGGCAATATGCGTTCTTTCGAAAAATATAATCGCATATCGGGACAGATGTTTTGCGGTTCAAGATTATTCTGCCGCGATTGAAAATATGCTGCTTGCTATTGTAGAGTTGGGCTACCAAAGTTGTTGGTATGAAGGGCATATTACGGATGACGACAGAATTTGCGATGAGATGGCAAAAATTCTTGATGTGCCCGACGATTACAATCTTGTGTGTTTCCTTCCCATTGGCATCGCCGAAGAGAAAGCCGTCGCTCCCAAAAAGAAAGCCTTTGAGGAGAGGGCGCACTTTAACAAATTTGGGCGACGCGACTAAATGCGATTAAATAATGGAATTTTAATTTTGCTGAAGTGAGGAGCTGGGCAATGGGAAGTTTCGAAATTCGCGAGCTTGATGAAAAAGATTTTTTTGTGATGAAGGAATTTTTCAGGGACGTTTTTACTCGCGAGCCGTGGTGCGACGATTGGAGCGATGACGAGCAGCTTTCGGCGTACATACGCGACATTGCCGGCTGTTTCAATTCGATTTCGTTCGGATTTTTCGAGGACGGCAAAATGGTCGCGCTCTGCATCGGCAAAAAGCATCATTGGTGCGGTGGCACGGAATATTTCATCGAAGAATTGTGCGTTCGTTTCGACCTCCAGGGGAGGGGAATCGGAACGCGATTCATGGCGGAAATTGAACGCGAGATTTTGAAGCGCGGAATGAATCAGATTTATTTGCAGACCGAGCGCGGAAAGCCTGCCGTCGGTTTTTACGAAAAATTGGGCTTTGATGAAATTGAGGACACGGTTTGCTTTTGGAAGGAAGTTAAAAAAGGATGAAACGTAATTCGTGAGGCAGTGTTCTTTATTTAATGCCGTTTATTAAACTCCGTTTACTTAACGTTGTTTATTTAACATTGTTTAGTTTTCAAATTTTCCGCGCTTTTGAAATTCCTTTAGAAATTCGCCGATTGCTTTTTTGAGAGCGACGGCGTTTTCGAATTTGTGCGAGGCAATTCCAAGTGCGCGGGCGGCTTCGACATTTTTTTCGCGGTCATCGGTGAAAAAAGTTTCGTTCGGCGAAAATCCTTCCGAAAGCAAAATAGTTTTCCAAAAATCCGCGTCAGGTTTTTCAAATCCGATTTTTTGCGAGGCGTAGGTTTCGTCGAAAATCGCGTAGTCGCCGCGCGCGACATGGCATTGCCAATGGCTTTCGATTGTGTTCGTGCCGCAGACAACGCGATGGTTTTTTTTGCGGAGCGACAAAATTATTTTTTTCATGGCAAGATTCATTTTCGGATGGAAAAAAAGTTGCCATAAATTGGTTTCGATTTTTTTGCCGAGATTCGCGCCGACTTCGTTCCAAAATTCCTTTTCGGAAATTGTTCCGCACGTCAAAAGCGAAAAAAGATTTTCGTCTGAATCAAGCTTTTGCGCCGCGCGAAATTCTTCGGCTGAAATCCCGAGAGCGGACGCGATGCGCGATTCGGGCGGCGTGTTCTGCGTGACGACCCCTCCCATGTCAAAAATAAACAGCATAATTGATTTTACCCGATTGAAAATTTTTTGTCTATATGATAGATTTTTTCCTATGAACTCTGTGAATGAATTTGCAAGATTTTTTTTGAAAAAGGGCGAGGAACGCGAAATTCGCCAGGGATTTTTGTGGGCGTTTGACAACGAAATCGAGCGCGTGAAATTTTTCGACGGAAAGGAATGGAAGGACGCGCCGTTCGCGGAAATCGTTTCGGACGGAACAGTGAAGGACGGAGAGTGCGTGGAAATTTTTTCGAATGCGGGAGGATTTTTGGCAAGCGGCATTTTCAATTCAAAGTCGAAAATCGCCGTGCGAATCGTGAGCGACTTGCGCGCCGAGCAATTTTTCGAGGACAAGTCGAATTTTATTTTCAAGAAAATATGCGACGCGTACAATTTGCGACGAATCCATTTTTCAGAAGAGGATTCGTTTCGCGTTTGCTTCGACGAGGCGGATTTGCTTCCCGGTCTCACGGTGGAACGCTATGTTTCGGAAGATGGGAAAATTTATCTTGTCGTGCAGTTTTTGGCTTTGGCTGCGGAAATTTTCCGAAAGGAAATTCTTGCCGCGCTTGAAAAAGTTTTGAAGCCTTTCGCAATCTACGAGCGGAGCGATGCGGACGTTCGCGAAAAGGAAGGACTTGAAAAAAAGAGCGGCTGGATTGGACGACGCGGGAATGAGGAAATCGTCATCGTGGAAAACGGCGTTCGGATTGCGGTGGACTTGCCGCGCGGACAGAAAACCGGATATTTTCTCGACCAAAAATTGAACCGAGCGGAAATCGCGCGTTACTGCCACGGAAAAAATGTTTTGGACGCGTTCTGCCACATGGGAGCGTTCGGCTTGAACGCTTTCCACGCGGGAGCGAAATCCGTGCTTTGCGCCGACATTTCTTCCGACGCGGTGGAAATCGTAAAAAAGAATGTCGCGCTGAACGGAGCGGAAAAAGTTGTGAAAGCCGTTTGCGCCGACGTGTTCGAGCTTTTGCGCCAATACGAATCCGACGGAAAAAAATTCGACGTGATAATCCTCGATCCGCCGGCGTTCACGAAAAGCGCGAAGGCGGTGAAAAAAGCCTACGGCGGCTACAAGGAAATCAACTTGCGCGCGATGCGCATCTTGAATCCAGGCGGAATTTTGGTGACATGCTCGTGCTCGTATTTTTTCGACTCGAACGCATTTTATTCGATGCTCGCGAACGCCGCCGCCGACAGCCACCGTCGAGTTCAGGTTTTGCAAAAGCGGGGCGCCGCTCCAGACCATCCGATTTTGCTCGGATATTCAAGGAGCGAATATCTTTGCTGCGCGATTTGCAAGGTTTTTTGAAAATGGCTTCTCTTCCACATTCGTACAATTGCGTCGTGCTTTTGGGACCGACCGCCGTCGGAAAAACCGCGCTCGGCGTGCGCCTTGCGGACGTGCTGGACGGCGAAATAATTTCGGCGGACTCGCGCCAAGTCTACAAAGGGCTTGACATCGGAAGCGGAAAGGATTTGGCGGAATATGAATTTCGCGGACGCGTCGTTCCATATCATTTGATTGATGTCGCCGAGCTTTCCGGCGAATACTCGGTTTTTTTGTACCAGCAGGATTTTTACAAAGTTTTCAAATCGATTTTGGAAAAAGGAAAAATTCCCGTAATCGTCGGCGGAACCGGAATGTATCTTGACGCGGTGATTCGAAATTATGATTTGGTTCCCGTTCCGGAAAACAGGGAATTGCGCGAATGGGCGAAAGGCGTTCCGCTTGAGGATTTGGGAAAAATGCTTTTGGAACTGAAGGGCGGGGAAATTCATGTCCGGCGCGATTTGCTCGAACGCGAGCGCGTGGTGAAGGCGATTGAAATTGAAAAATTCATCCAAAGCGACGAATGCGCGGAATTCAAAAAAAGCCTCGAGGCGCGCCCTGAAATCCGTCCGCTTGTCTTGGGCACGACGCTGGAACGCGCGACGCTCCGCGCCAACATAAAAAGGAGGCTTTACGAGCGGCTGGATGCGGGAATGATTGAAGAAGTGGAGCGATTGCATTCGCAGGGCGTTTCCTGGGAAAGGCTTGAAAAGCTCGGGCTTGAATATCGTTTCGTTTCGGAATTTCTGGAAGGAAAATTTTCGAGCAAGGAAGAGATGGCTGAGAAACTCAACATCGCGATAGGACAGTTCGCCAAGCGGCAGGAAACGTGGTTTCGCGGAATGGAAAAAAACGGCGTGAACATACATTGGCTTCCGAGAATTCCTGATTTGGAAGCGAGGTTCGCCGCCGCAAAGAAATTTTTGGAAGCCTGAATTCTACGCGGAAAACGAAGTTTAATTCGGAGTGAATTTTCCGTAAAGCGAATATTCTACGCGCTCAAAACTTCCACGGATTCCTGTATTTTCGTAAGGTAGCCTGTGCGGATGCAGCTTTCAAAAAGGGACTTGCTTATGTAATCCGTTTTTACTTCGTTGTATCCGTCTTGGTCGCGGACAATTCGCACGACATAGCCATCGTCCACTTCGCGCAGAATGGTCATGTAGTCGCTTGCCTTGCCAATGCTTTTTAAAGTATAGGTTTCCATAATACCTCCTCACGCCGCGACGCGGCGCGAACTTTTTGAACGCCGCTTCTTGCCATTGCAAATTCCCGCGGCTTATATTATTATTTTCGGAAAGGCGAAAAAAAATATTAGCGTTTTTTGGATGCACCTGTCCGCCCGGAGGAAATGTGGAATTCGACTTTTGCGACACGCACTTTCATTTGATTCCGTTTTTGGAAATTTCAAACGGAACATTTGAAGGAAATTTTTCGGGAAAAAATTTTGAAAATTCAAATAAAAATTCTTCGAGAAATTTTTTAGAAAAAAATTGGGAAAATGCAAGTGAGAATTTTTTGAAAGATTTTTTGGAAAAGGCAAACGGATTTTTTCCGCCGAAGAGAAATCATTTTTTTTGCACTTGCGCGCATTCCAAAAAAGAATTTTTTTCGCAGGAAAAAATCTTGGATTCGGATTTTTTTTGCCGCGAAAAAATCGTGCGCGCGTTCGGCATTCATCCGCAAAATCCGGTTTTGGAAAACGCCGATTTTTTGGAAGGGCTTTTGCGCGAAAAGAAAATCGGCGCGGTGGGGGAAGCCGGCTTCGATTTTTTTTCAGACGAGTTCAAGGAAAACGCGGCGGCGCAGGAAGAGGCTTGGAATGCGCAGCTGCAATTGGCGCAAGAATATGGCGCGACTTTGGTGGTGCACGCGCGTCGTGCGGCGCAGAAAATTTTTGAATACGCGCCCAAGCTGAAAAAATTGCGCGCGGTGGTTTTCCATTCGTTTGCGACAAGCGCGCTCGACGCCCGCTCGATTTTGCGCCGAGGAGTGAACGCCTATTTTTCTTTCGGAAAGCCGATTTTGAACGGCGCGAAAAAGGCGATTTCCTGCGTGAAATTTTTGCCGGAAGAAAAACTGCTTTTTGAGACGGACGCTCCGTTCCAGACTTTGCGCGGGGAACGCGCGACCCCTCCCTCCGACATCGCGCGGGTGTATCAGTGCGCGTTCGAACTGCGAAGCCTCTCCGGGCGGCGGGGCGCGGAGAGCGAAAAGGAATTTTCGTTCGCGAAATTTTGCGCGAGGATTCGGCGGAATTTTGAAAGCGCGTTCGGCTTGCTGTAGACTGAATCGATTTTTTTTGATATGATGAAAGAATGCATATTTTGAAAATTTTCATTTTGCTTGACTTTGTTTCGGCCGCGCTTTTTTCCGTGGCGAACGTTTCGTTTCACGCCGACATTTCGGCATTGGCATTTTTCGTTTCGGCGGCTTTCAACGCAATTCTTTTTTATGTGGTTTTCTCGCGGCTTTTGAAAAGCCCTTCGCGCTCTGGATTTGTCGCGGCGAAAAAGCTTCTTCAATACCAGCCGTTCGTGCATTTGATTTCGTTCATCTTGAGGCGGGCGGGGCAGGACGGGACGAGCCGCGCTTTGGACGCGGTGAGCGTCGCGCTTTGGGTTTTGAGTTTTGTTTTTTCTCTCGCGGCTCTTTTTTATTTTTCCGAAAAGCGCGTGGCGAAGATGCATCCTTCATGGGCGGAATTTTCCAAGAAAAAGAAGCGTCGCGGAATCGCGTGGCTTTCGTTCGAGATTTTGGACTGGGTGGACGCGCTCGTGCAGGCGGTTTTCATGGTCTTGCTTTTCCAGATTTTTTTCTTCCAGTTTTACAAGATTCCCTCCGAATCGATGGTGCCTTCTCTTTTGATAAGCGACCGCCTGATGGTCTCGAAAATCACGAGCGGCCCGAAATTTCCTTTGAGCGACATCGGCATTCCGCAAATCAAAAAATACGATCGCGGCGACATCGTAGTGTTCAGGAATCCGCACTACGAAAGCGGGCGCAAGGCGGAAGTGAAGTCCGTCGTTTCGGAACTCGTCTACATGCTCACTTTCACCACGCTGAATCTGAATGTTGACGAAAGGGGCGAGGTCAAGGCGGATCCGCTCGTAAAGAGAATCACGGGCGTTCCGGGCGAGCAACTGATGATGCTTGACGGCGTTCTTTATTCGCGGACGGAATCCTCGCCGCAATTTGCGCCCGTAGCCGAAGACGCGAAATGGGCGGCGTATAACTTGAACGACTTGCCGAAAGGGTTGAAAGAAAAGGTGCGCGACTTTCCGATAAGCGAGGACGGATTTTCGAAAATGGAGGAACTTGAGGCGCGGCGCAATTCGCTCGACATTGATTCGGCGAAAGAAGAATGCGAGGATTTGGCGAAAAGGTTTCTCTCGATTTTTCCTTACGCGAATTCGAATCATGACGGCGACCTTGAAAATCTCATTTCCCAAAATTCGCTTTTCGTCTACAATGTTTTCCGCGAGAACTACTCGCTCGCCGTGAAGCTGCTTTCTTCCTCCGAAGGCGCGATGTGGTTCAATGCGTTCATGACGGACTGGATTTCATCGTGCGACGAAAACATGCGCGACGGGCTTTTCGGAGACGACTTGTACAGCGACTCGAATTTCCGCCTGAACTTGATGGCGAAAATTGTGGTTGGAAAATTCATCGTCCGAAACGCAGAACTTATCCGCGACGGGGTTTCTTCTTCGGAATTTCCGCGCGACGAAATCCTCTCGCAATGCTGGAGCGAGGCGGAGGAAATCTTCAACTACACGCTTTATTTGGACAGACGCAACATGCCGGTCTTTCCCGCGAACGCGGAAGACGGAAACGCGCGCTATATTCCCGAGGGCTGCTATTTTATGATGGGCGACAACCGCTTCAATTCTCTCGACATGCGCCATTCCTACGACGAGCGTCTGGAGAAACTGTGCGCCGCCGACAAGTTTTCGGTTCTGTACTACACGAACATGGAGCCTCAGTATGTGAGCCAAAGCCGCATCTTGGGAACGACGGTCTTCCGCTTTTGGCCGATAGACAGGATGGGAAAAGTGGAAACGGGGCGGTGAGGCAATCCGTCCGTTCCTTGAAATTGAGCATCGCAGAAAACATCGGTTTTCGAGGACGCTTAATTCGCCTGCGCGAGCAGGCAAGTACGATAGGCGAGTTTGCAAAGCGAAACTCGTTAAGCACGCTGAAAGCGTGCGACGGAAGCCGTTTTCAAGACGGATTTTGCGACTTCGCTTGGAATGGCGCGCTTTGAGTTTTGGGATAATTATCATGCGCTTGCCTTAAAGTTTTTGCGCCGTGCTATTGAAACTTTCCGTGATTTTCGCTATACTGTAAAACTATGATTATAGACAAGATTTTGACCGCGATTTTCGGCTCTCAGAACGAACGCGAAGTAAAAAAACTCAAGCCCGTCGTGGACAAGATAAACGCCCGCGAGGAATGGGCGGTTTCATTGAAAAACGAAGAATTTCCTTTGCAGACGAAAAAATTCAAGGAGCGGCTCTCGAACGGCGAGACTCTCGACGATATTTTGGTTGACGCGTTCGCTTTGGCGCGAGAGGCTTCGAAAAGAATTTTGGGCGAGCGTCCTTACGACGTTCAGCTCATGGGCTCGCTCGTGCTCCATTCGGGGCGAATCACTGAAATGAAGACCGGCGAAGGAAAGACACTGATGTGCGTGGCGGCGGCTTACCTCAACTCGCTTTCGGGAAAGGGCGTGCACATCGTCACGGTGAACGACTATCTTGCCGAGCGCGACTCCGCTTGGATGCGTCCAGTCTACGCGCTTTTGGGACAGACCGTCGGCGCGATTCTTTCGAACATGGACGGCGAGGCGCGGCGCGCGGCGTACAACTGCGACATCACTTACGGAACGAACAATGAATTCGGCTTCGACTATCTTCGCGACAATATGTGCATCGACTTGGAGCGGAAGGTTCAGCGCGGATTTTCGTTCTGCGTGGTCGACGAAATCGACTCGATTTTGATTGACGAGGCGCGCACTCCGCTCATCATTTCGGGGCAGGGCGAGGACGACACTTACAAATATCATGAAGTGAACAAATACGTGGGACTTCTCACCGAAGTGGAAAAAGACCCTGCCACTGGCGACTATCCCGACGAAGTGCAGATGACGCCCGAGGAACGCGTGGCGATGCAAGGCGACTACACGCTCGACGAAAAGTCCAAGCGCGTTTCTTTTACCGACAAGGGAATGAACCACATCGACCAAATTCTGCACCAGCACAATCTGATCGCGGCGGGAACGACGGTGTTCGACGAAGAGAATTTCGAGTTCGTGCATTATTTCACGCAGGCTGTCCGCGCGCACAGGCTTTATAAAGTGGAAGTCGACTACCTCGTAAAGGACGGACAGGTTCAGATTGTGGACGAATTCACGGGGCGCGTTTTGGAAGGTCGCCGCTATGGAGACGGACTTCATCAGGCGATCGAGGCAAAGGAACATTTGCGCATCGCGCAGCGAAACCGGACGATGGCGACAATCACTTTCCAGAATTTTTTCCGAATGTATGAAAAACTTTCGGGAATGACCGGAACCGCCGCCACCGAAGCGATTGAATTCAACAAAATCTACAAGCTCGATGTCGTCGCGATTCCGACAAACAAGCCTGTCGCCCGCAAGGACGAAAACGACGAAGTGTATCTGAACGAAGGCGACAAGTGGGAAGCGATTTGCGCGGAAATCAAGGAGGCGCACGAAAAGGGACAGCCGGTTTTGGTGGGAACTATTTCCGTCGAAAAGTCCGAGCATCTTTCCGCGTTGCTCACGAAAAAAGGCGTGAGGCACGAAGTCTTGAACGCGAAGAACCACGCGCGCGAAGCGTTGATAATCGCGGAGGCGGGCGCGAAAGGCGCGGTCACGATCGCCACGAACATGGCGGGGCGCGGAACTGACATCAAGCTCGGTGGCAACCCTGAAATGCGCGCGAGAAAACGCGCGGGCGCGCAAGCCACGCCGGAACAGTACGATGCCGCGCTCAAAATCGAAAAGGAAAAATGGATTTCCGACTACGAGGAAGTGAAGTCGCTCGGCGGACTTTATGTGATAGGAAGCGAGCGTCATGAAAGCCGCCGCATCGACAACCAGCTTCGCGGACGCTCGGGAAGGCAGGGAGACCCCGGCCGCTCGAAATTCTTCATTTCGATGGACGACGACTTGATGCGGCTTTTCGGCGGCGAGCGAATGAAAAACATAATGACGAGAATCGGAATGGAGCCGGGCGAGCCGATTGACCATCCGATGCTCAACCGAGGAATCGAAAAGGCGCAGCACAAAGTGGAAGAGCGCAACTTTGAAATCCGAAAACATTTGCTCGACTACGACGATGTCCTGAACGAGCAGCGTTCCACAATCTACAGCCAGCGCGACGCGATTCTCAGCGACGAAAACCTTTCGGGGCGGGTTTTGCAAAACGCCGACGATTTCGTTGACGATATTTTTGAACAGTATGAAAAAAAACGCGTGGACGCGAAGTCGATTTCCGAAGAAGTGAAATCCGCGTTCGGATTCGCGCTTCCGTCGGAGCGTCTCACGACTGAAGGAATCAAAGCCGAGTTGCAGAACGACATCACGCAAAAGGAAACGCTCGTCGGAAAAGAAAATTTCAACATGTTCATCCGCTACCAATACATTCAGCTCATCGACAAAAAATGGCTCGATCAGCTTGAGGCGTTGGAAGCGTTGCGCGAGGCGGTTTCGCTTCGAACCTACGGTTCGAAAAATCCTCTCACCGAATACAAGATTGACGGCTTCAACATTTTCTACGACATGATGGACTCGATTCGGAACACGATAGTCTCGCGCGTGTTCAAAGTGAAAATCCAGCTTTCGCCCGAGGCAATCGCCGCAAGGCAACGCGCCGCAGAAAACGCGAGGCAAAGCCAAATTAACGCAAGGCACGACGAAGCCGGACAGAGTTTCGGGGCGCAGGGATCGCAAGGCTTGAGCGCAGACACGGCGAGAAGGCAAGCCACTTCGAGCGCGATGCAGCGCGCCGCCCAAAGGCAAAATGTCACTGTCCGCCGCACTGTGCCGAAAGTCGGGCGCAACGATCCGTGTCCATGCGGTTCGGGAAAGAAATACAAAAACTGCCATGGCGCAAATTAGGTAATAAGTAACAGGTAAAAGGTAATGGCTGCGCGAACGAAGTGAGCGACTTTTTTTATGGGAAAAATTTTCAACATTTTTTTTGCTTTTTTTTTAATTTTGATTTTCTCGATTGTCGGGTGCGGAAAAAATTCCGATTTGTCGAGCGTCCATCGCGAAGAAAAATTTACTTTGGGCTATGGGAATCTTGAAGACCAAATCAATTTGTTTGACTTGAATTCCACTGGCGAAATCAATACGCAAATCGCCATGCGGGACGGATTCTTTTTTATCTCGAACGGCTCGTCTCAAAAAATTTTACAGATGAATTCATTCGGCGATTTGCTCACGCTTTATCACAATCCCGAAACGAATCCCGCGCCGCTTTTTGACGAAGATGTGTTGAGTGGGGCTTCGAATTACAGCACGAGGAAGACAGTCTCTTATCCTTTTTATGGGCCGTCTTTTTTGGCTATGGATTCGCGCCTGCATTTTTATGTGGTGGAGACTTTGCCTAAAGAAAGGCAGGAAGTCTCCGACGGAAAGAATTTGCGTCAAGTCGTGTTGCGATTTGACTCGGATTCGTTTGTGGATTACATCGGTCAGCAAGGGCATGGCGGAACCCCTTTTCCTTATATAAAGAATATTTATACGACTGCCGATGACTGTCTTTTCGTGGTTTGCATCGTGAGCGAAGGACTTGAAGTTTTTTGCTACAATTCAGAGGGAAATCTTTTGCACGACATAATCGTAAGGCATTCCGACATTCCCGACTACGGAGAGGCGAAGGCGGGGGTAACTCGTTTTGTGGAAGTGGAAAATATTGTGCCGGACTTTAATTCCGCAAGGCTTTTTATGAAAGCCGATTTCTACGAAAATTCTCTTGATTCGAAAGGACAGGGCGGCATCGGCGAAGTGCTGACGGTGATTTTTCCCTATGACTTGTCGAGCGGCTTGTATGGCAAGCCGATTGAAATTCCGCCTTACGAAGAATCGATAACGCAAGGCTTTGCGAAGCAGACGTACAAGCTGCCTTATGACTTTATGGGCGTTTCTGATTCGAATTGGCTCTTTTTCACGATTGCCGTGGATTCGGGTTTCGTCGTGCAGATGGTTCATGCGGATTCTTCTCGCATTGTGAGGCGACTTTTGAGCTATGACACGAAGGATACTGTTTACAGCGCGTTCAATTTGAGCGTGTCCGGAATCATAAGCGCGTTGCTTGCGGGGCAAGAAAATGCCAAGGTCGTGTGGTGGCGCACCGACGATTTGACGCGCTCGTTTGCGGAAAACGATTAGGATTTATGACAAAGGCATCGCACAAATGGCGCGCGCTTTTGTCATGACAATTTTATAGGGGCGCGAATGTCATATTATCACGGAATACAAGAAGGCTATGCGGAAGGCGAAGATGATTTGTCGTTTCATTACGATCGCGAAGAGCGGATAAGGAACGCTCCGCAAATCGTGCAGGACTTTTACAGCGGAAAAGTGAAAATCCAAAAAGGATTTTTCAAGATTTTGCTCGCGAACAAATTCAATCGAATCATGCTTTTTACTGTCGCGCTTTTTGCGGTCGTCGTGCTCGGCGTGAATTTTTTGCAAAATCCTTCGCTCGGGGTCTGCGCGGGATTTGAATGCGAATTGAGCGCGTTTAGTTATGGAGACGAGATTTTCGCGCAGATAAAAATTCATCCGCTCAAAAAAAGTTTGCGCGACAAGCATTTTCGAATTGATGAATATGTCGCCGAAAAAAAAGAGGCGAGCGCGATTTTCGATTTTTTGGATGCCGAAGGCGAAGTCGGCACGCGTTCGCAGAAAAGCAATTTTTTGCAAAAAAATGAATTTTTTTTACGGACAAATGTTCCGAATTATGATATAATTGAAGTGCACGCGCAAGTGGAAATCCTTGGCGAGCGGCTTGAATTGAAAGCAAACGTGAGGAGCCAATAGGAGGAACTATGGCGCAATTTTATTTTTTGGCAGTCTTGCTCAATATCATCTGCGGATTGATTTGCGTTTACGGCAAGAACACTGCTGTCGTGGATTTTGAAAATGACTTTGATGAAAATGAGACATCGAAAATTTTGGGAGCGGAAAAAATTCAAGGAACTGTCGCAGGCGAGCCGCTTTTTTCAAATCCCCTGTTTAACCTTGTGTCGGGCGCGCTGTGCCTTGTGACGGGAATCTTCATTTTCCTCGTTCCTTATAAAGGGCCGGCGGTGCTCGGCGATCTTCTTCCCGCGCTTGCGGCGATTTTGGGCGGAGCGTCGGTTTTGCTTTCGTATTTTGAAAATCGGAGCGATGAATTTGTCGCGCCTGAAATTCTCGATGTCATTTTGGTTTCCAACAAGTTTTATGTCGGAATCGCGTGCTTGCTTTTCGCCGTGTTGCATTTCATCGCGCCGGGGGCGTGGATCATATAATGTCTGATTCAGTCGCATGCATTGCGTTTCGCGAAAACAAAATTCTCATAGCGCGCAGAAATCCCACAGGGCAGATGGGTGGACGATGGGAATTTCCGGGCGGAAAAATCGACGACGGGGAAAACTGCGGGCAGGCAATCGTTCGTGAAATGCGCGAAGAATTTGGCGTGCGTGTCGAAGTCGGCGAAAAAATTTGCGACGGGGAATTTTTCCACAATGGAAAAAACTGCTCGCTTCACGCATACGAGATTTTCTTGGAGCACGACGGCATTTCGCGTCCGTTCGCGCTTACAGAACACAGCGAATACAAGTGGATTCCAATCGGCGAGATTCCTGCGGACAATTTCGTCGATTCGGATTTGAGCATTTATGAAAGGGTGAAGGATTTTGTCGAAAAGAAATACGGCGCATAGGATATTGCTTTTTCTTTTAAGCGCGCTTTTGATTTTTGAATTTTCGTCGTGCGCGAAAAAAAGGGACTGGGAAATCGTGCTTGATACATCCGACCCGCTTGCGCTTGCGCCCGATGTGCGATGGGCGGTGGTTACCGCTTCCTACGCGTCTTTCAAAAAAGAGGCTTCATGGACTTCGCAATCTGTCGACTATTGCAAGCAGGGAGAATGCTTTCCGATTCAGGCCACGTCTACAATTTCCGTAGAAGAAAAATCTCAGACATGGTATCGTTTTGAAGAAGGATGGCTTCCCGAAAGCGCGGTGAAAATTTACGAGAACAAATTCCGCGCGGAAAAAGCGGCAAAAAGTCTAAAATAAATTCTCGCCGCTTGTCCGCAAGAAAAGTCTCGCATTTTTGTCCGCTTTGCGGACAAAAAACGAGAAAACTCGCGCCGTTTACTTTAACTTGAGTTTTGTTCAAAAACTCGCTTATTTACTGTCGTTTCTCATTTCATTACGAAACGACTTTTTTAACAGTTCGAAAGTTGTTCTCGCAACGAGCCGCAAGGCGAAGTTTCTAGCGCACTTTCTTCACTGTTAAAAATTAATGAGTGTTCCCCTTTATGATTTTCGCCGCGTCCTCTGCGCTCACGTTTTCACTTTGATCGCGTGTCGCCAAATTTTTTAGAGAAATCGCGCCGCCTTCCGAAACGAAAATTCCCCACGGAATTTTTTTCGCCTCGCAGAGCGCGTACTGCTGCGCCATTTTTTTCGGCTCGGGAAAAACTTCGACATTCACGCCGAGCGCGCGCAAAGAGGAAGCCGCCTTTTGCATTGCGGGAAGATTTTCGGAGGATGCGCAGAAAATTTCCGCGTCAAGGTAAGAGCCTTTTTTTTGCGCGAGACCGAGTTGGGAAAGCGCGGCAATCAGTCGGTCAAGCCCGATCGAGCCGCCCACGCCTGAAATCTTTTCCTTTGTGTAAAGCCCTGCGAGATTGTCATATCGTCCGCCCGAGCAGACCGAGCCTATCGAGGGAAGTTCGTCCAAAAAAGTTTCGAAAACGATTCCCGTGTAGTAGTCAAGGCCGCGTGTGATGCTCGGATTCAAGACGAACGCCCCGCCGATTCCCGCCGCGTCGAACATGGCGCGGATTTCGCGCAGACGCTTCGTGTCGTCCGCCTCGCCGCCAGCCATTTTTTCGATGAGCGAAAGAGTCGAGTCGAAGTCTCCGCCGCCTGCGATGTATGCCAATATGGAATCGGCCTTTCCCTCGCCGCCCGTAAGATTGAGCAATTCGGATTTCACTTCGTCCTTTCCGATTTTCGAAATCTTGTCAACGCAGCGCAAGATTTCCTCGCTTTTTTCCAAAACACCGATTGCGTCCAAGAATCGGTTGAAAACGCCGCGATGGTTTATGTGGATTTTGAATTTTTGAATTCCGATTGCCTCGAGAGTCGCCTTGATCGCGCTCAAGATTTCAAAGTCGCTCGCCGCGCTGTCGCTTCCAATCGTGTCGATGTCGCATTGATAGAATTCGCGGTAGCGTCCGGCCTGAGGCTTTTCGCCGCGCCACACTTTCGCGATGTGATATCGCTTGAACGGAAAATAAATTTCGCTTTTGTGTTCGGCGGTAAAACGCGCGAACGGCACGGTCAAGTCGAAGCGCATCGCGACATCGCGTCCGCCGTTGTCATTAAAGCGGAAAACCTGTTTTTCGGTTTCGCCCTCGCTTTTTCGCAAGAGGATTTCCGTGTATTCCAAGACCGGCGTGTCGATCGGCACGAAGCCGAACGAGCGGTACGTTTTCGTAATCGTTTCGATTAAATCCGCGCGAAGGATTTCCGCCTCGGGCAGAGAGTCCCGAAAGCCTTTGAGAACGCGCGGCTGGATAATTTCGTTTGACATAATGAAAAGTATTCTAATGGAAAGCGTGAAAAAAATCAAGTGCGGATTGGACACAGATGGTTTTACTTAATCATTGTCAATTGAAATTCATTTGTGCCAAATTGAATCGTCAGTGCATGAAATCTTCGAGAGAAACGCCGTCGCCTGATTCCACTTGGCGGGCAAGTCGCTTTCCGATGACGAGTTCCAAAAATTCAGGCGGGATTCCGGGTGTCAAGATTTTTTCCGTGCGGAGAACGCCGATATCGCTTTCCTGCAATATGTGATTATATGAACATTTTTTCATATATCGCAATGAACGGTTCGTGCGCCCGTAATTTTTTTCTTCGCTCGCGGCAAGTTTTTTTACGCCGCTTCCCAACACTGTTTCCACGCGCTCGCTTCCGTATTGCATCGAAATCTGCTTGATGATTTCCTGCCTTCCGCGCTCGCGTCCGTAATGGCTCAAAGCCGCCTCGCATTGTCGCAACGCCTGCGTCATCTGCGCGAACTGTTCCGTTTCGAGCGCGACAGGATCGTCAAGCCCGGAGGTTTTTCGGCTCAAAGTGATGTGCTTTTCAAAGCAAGTCGCGCCTTCGGCGGCGGCAAGGCACGGCACTAAAACCGCGTCCAAAGAGTGGTCGCTGACTCCCGTTTCCACTCCAAAAATCCCGCGCAGTGTGGAAACGAGGCGCACATTGTAGTCGTCCTCGGGGGCGGGGTACGAGGTGACGCAATGCAAAAGCGCGACGTTCTCTTTTCCGAGGATTTCAAGGGCGACCTCAATGTCTTTCAATTTTGAAACGCCGCTTGAGACAATGACGCTGATTGGTTTTTCGCCGCGGGAAATTTGTCGCGAACGAAATTGCGCGAGCGCGCGCAGCATCGGAAAATGATTCAGTTCTGGCGAAGCGATTTTCACTGCGTCGGGCTTCAGTTCCAAAAGCTGCGAAAGGCTTTTCAAGCCGAAAGGCGAGCAGACGAATTTCAGATTTTTCGAATGCGCGTAGTCGAGCGCGGTCTTGCAAAAATCGCTCGGACATTCCAATTGCTTGAAACGCTCGTAAAGCGCGATGCGTCCTGTCGGCAAGTCCACGAAGCCTGTCTTCGGGTGCAAGATTTCGTCGGCATAAACCCATTGGAATTTCGCGGCCTCTGCGCCCGCATCCGCCGCCGCGTCGATGAGACGTTTCGCCTTTTCAAAAGAGCCTTCGTGAGAAGTGCCGATTTCCGCGATTATCATAAAACCATTCTAGCGCATTGCGGAAGTTTTGTAAATGACCATTCGCTTGGGCGTTTTTTGATTTGCCAAACATCGCGCGCTTCGTAAATCAAAAGGTCGCGATGTTTTGTCCACGTAACTCGCGGCACTTGAGCCTGTCGAAAGTGCCGTCAAGCCATCGCGAGTTTTGGTTTTGCACCTTTCCTTCGGTTTCGCTTCCGCTGGGGCTAGCGTCTGCGCCGTTTCGCTTCCGAAAGGGGCTTCAAAAAATAGAGAAATAAATTTCCTTGCAGAGCAAATCGCAAATCCTGCGGATTTGCTTACGAGTTTTGCTTCGCAAAACTCGCGGCGTTTTTTCAATAAGTTATTTATATTAACACTTGACCAAAATGCGGAAATTTTGCTATAATGTCTTACTATTTTCAAACGATTTTTTTAGGAGAAATTATGTCTGGACACAGCAAATGGGCGACCATAAAACACGCCAAGGGCATTGCCGACGCGAAGCGCGGTCAGCTCTTTACCAAATTCATCAAGGAAATTTCAATCGCGGCGCGAATGGGCGGCGGCGATCCCAACTCGAACCCGCGCCTTCGCACGGCCATCCTCAAGGCGCGCGCTTCGAACATGCCGAAGGACAACATTGAACGCGCCATCAAAAAGGGAACCGGCGAACTCGGCGGAAAGACTTTCGAAGAGTTGACATACGAGGGATACGCGCCGGGCGGAGTCGCCGTCTTGGTGGAAGTCCTCACCGACAACAAAAACCGCGCCGCCGCCGACGTGCGCAACATCTTCAACAAGAACGGCGGAAACTTGGGAACGACTGGCTCCGTGAGCCGCATGTTCTCGCGAAAAGGCACGATTACTTACGATGCGGAAAAAGTCAACGAAGACGAGCTTATGGAAGCGGGGCTTGAAGCCGGTGCGGACGACATCGTGAACGAGGATGGAATCATCACGGTTACGACGACGCAGGAAAGTTTCGCCACGGTGATGGAAACATTGCAGGAAAAAGGCTTCGAATCGCTTTCGGGCGAAGTGGGAATGGTTCCTGAAGCCTACCAGCCGGTGGACAAGGAAACGGCCGCGAAAATCCAAAAGATGGTGGATCGCCTCGAAGAAAACGACGACGTTCAGAACGTCTATACGACGGTGGAATATCCCGACGACTTCGATCCTGACGGCGAATAATTTGCGATGGCAGCGAAGCGTGGCGGAGAAAGTTCGACAGTGCCGAAAAGCCGCACACTGCGCGTAATTGGAATCGATCCCGGCCTTGCCTCGACGGGCTGGGGCGTGATTGACTTCGCGCAGAACCGTTTTTCGCTCGTAAAATACGGCGTAATTGAAACTTCCGCCCGCGAAATTCATGGACTCCGTCTCCTCAAAATTTTCAACAGCCTCAATTCGATTTTGGATGAATTCTCGCCGAACGAATCTGCGATGGAAATGCTTTATTTTGCGAAAAATGTCACGAGTGCGATGGGCGTTTCAGAGGCGCGGGGGGTGGCGACGCTCTGCCTTGCGATGCGCGGGATTCCGCTGGGCGAATACAAGCCGAATCAAATCAAGCAGGCGGTGACGGGGACAGCCGCCGCCGACAAAGCCTTGGTGGAACGCTGCGTCAAAATGCTTTTGGGGCTGGAGACTGAGCCGAAGCCTGACCATGCCGCCGACGCGCTGGCGGGCGCGATCACTCATGTGAACTTCGGCGCGATCGCGCACTTCGTGAAAAAATCTGTCGGCTAGAAACGCTTGTCAAATCTTTTGGAACTTGGTATAATTGAATTATGTTCAACAGTTTAAAAGGCGTAATTACTTATAAGGCGCACAACACTGTTTTTCTTGACGTGAACGGTGTGGAATGGGATTTGTATGTGCCGGCGAGTTCTCTCGAAACTCTCGGAGATGTCGGAAGCGAAGCGCGAATTTTCACGTGGCTTTATATGCGCGAAGATGTCGCGAAGATGTATGGCTTTGCCACGGAGGAAGAGCGAAAAATTTTCCTGGACTTGCTCAAAGTGGAAGGCGTGGGCGCGAAGGGCGCGGTGAAAATTTTGAGCAACATAACCATACCGCGTTTCATCAGCGCGCTCGACGGAGGAAAGCTCGAAGTGCTCGAGGCGGTTTCGGGAATCGGAAAAAAGACCGCCGCGAAAATCATGCTGACGCTGAAAGGAAAGCTCACGCTCGACGATTCGACGAAGTCGGTTTCCAATTCCGAAAAATCCGAATTCCAAGACGTGATAAATTCGCTCGTGGACATGGGCTACGACAAGCGCGACGTTCAGGGCGTGGTGCAGAAGATTTTGGGCGAACTCATTAGCAACGAAAATTTCGTTTCCAAGCCGCACACCGCCAAAGAGGAAATGCTTTTCCGTCAGGCTTTGGTGGATTTGGCGTAGAGGATTTTTGATGAGCGATGAATACGACAGCATAGTCCGCGCGGGAATTTCTTTTCCCGAAGATTCGCAGGAAGGAAATCTGCGCCCGCAGCTCTTGAATGAATTTTTGGGGCAGGAAGAAATCAAAAAAAATCTTTCGGTTTTCATTCAGGCGGCGCGGGAACGCGAGGACGCTCTCGACCATTTGTTTTTGATTGGACCGCCTGGCTTGGGAAAGACCACGCTCGCGCAAATCACGGCGCACGAACTCGGCGTGGATTTCAAAGTGACGAGCGCGCCCGCTTTGGAAAAGCCCAAAGATTTGGCGGGAATCCTTTCCACCGTGACAGAGCGCACGGTTTTTTTCATCGACGAAATTCACCGCCTCAAGCCGGCAATCGAAGAGATGCTTTACATCGCGATGGAAGATTTCGAGCTTGACTGGGTGATAGGGCAGGGGGCGGCCGCGCGGACGGTGCGAATCCCGATTCCGAAATTCACGCTTGTCGGCGCGACTACGAAGGCGGGCATGGTTTCAAGTCCGCTCATCAGTCGCTTCGGAATTGTGCAGCGTTTCGACTACTACACGGCGGAAGAGCTTTCGCGGATAATAAAGCGGACTGCAAGCATATTGAATGTCAAAATTGAAGACGATGCCGCGCTTTCTTTGGCGAAATGTTCGCGCGGAACGCCTCGCGTGGCGAACCGAATCGTCCGGCGAATGCGCGACTTTGCGCAAATCGAAGGAAATGGTTTTGTGACGAACGAAATTGTCCGCGCTGGTCTTGCTCGGCTTGGAATTGATTCGCTCGGGCTTGAAAAATACGACCGCGAGATTTTGCTTTCTATCATAAACAATTTTGGCGGAGGGCCTGTGGGCGCGGAAACGCTCGCGATTTCCATCGGCGAAAGTCAGGACACGCTCGAAGACTACTACGAGCCGTATTTGATTCAATGCGGACTTTTGCAGAGAACGCCGCGCGGACGCACGGTCACCGAAAGGGCGTACAGGCATTTGGGTGTCGAGATGAAAAGACGGCTTGACTCTGGCGAAGAGCTGACGAGAAATTTATTTTGAAACGAACGGACTTTTATTTTGACTTGCCGCCGGAACTCATCGCGCAATATCCGAGCGAGCGGCGCGGAAATGACCGCCTGATGGTTTTGGGACGGAAAAGCGGCGAGATTTTGCATCGCGCGGTGAGCGACTTGCCGAATTTGATTGAAAGCGGAACGCTGATGGTCTTCAACAATTCGCGGGTGCGGAAGGCGCGGGTTTTCGGAAAGAAAGAATCTACCGGCCGTGAAGTGGAATTCATTTTTTTGAACAAAGCCGACGATGAGTTCTGCGTCTGGAACACGCTCGTGAAAGGCGCGAAAAAGCAAAGGCCCGGAATGCGCTATGAATTTCCCGATTCGAGCGTCGGAACGATTTTGGAAAATCCGCAGAACGACGGAACTGAATTCCGCACGATGAAATTCGATTTCGCGCTCACGGAAAGTTGGTTTGAAAAGAACGGACACATTCCGCTCCCCCCTTACATAAGGCGCGCGGACGACGAGACGGACGGCGAGCGTTATCAGAATGTTTTCGCCGACACGGTGGGAAGCGCGGCTTGTCCGACGGCGGGCCTGCATTTTACGAACGAGATGCTTGAAACTCTCGATCGGAAGAAAATCGAGCGCGTCTTCATCACGCTGCATGTGGGGCTGGGGACTTTCTTGCCGGTGCGCGAGGAGAACATCGAAGACCACAAGATGCACGAGGAAATTTTTACGGTGGAACGCGATGCCGCGCGAAAGATAAATCAGGCGAAAAAAGAAGGTCGCCCGATTTTGGCGGTGGGCACGACGAGCGTGCGCACTTTGGAATCGGCGTGCGCGGAGGGGGAGGGCGGCGCGTGGCAAGTGAGGGAAGGCACTTTCGCGACGAGCATTTTCATGTATCCCGGCTACAAGTTCAAAATCGTTGACCAGATGTTCACGAACTTCCATACTCCCGAATCCACTTTGATAATGCTCGTGAGCGCGTTTTCTTCGCGGGAAAACATCTTGAACGCATACGAAGCGGCGGTGCGCGAAAAATATAGGTTCTTTTCTTACGGCGACGCGATGCTGATAAAATGAATAGTTAACAATGAATAGGGAATAGTTGGGCGTTTGCTCCGCACACGAGCGTGTCGTTGAAAATCGGTCATTGCAAGTCAAGGTCGGTCATTGCGAGACCGTTTGCGGTCGTGGCAATCTACAGGCGATGGATTGCTTCGCTACGCAACCTGTGGTTGCTGTCGAGTTTTCGTTTGCTCGCGAGGCTCGCATTTTCTGCGCCTCGCGCAGAAAACCACAAAAACTTGCCAATGCCCGCTTGCCGAGCCTGTCGAGGCAAGCCTGCGGAAAACTCGCTTTCGCCTTTACGTTAGTTGGTTCAATGAATATTGCGTCAGGTTCAAAAACTGCCTTTTTAAAACAGGATTTATTTTCTCTTCGCCCACCGCTTCGTCGAAAGCCTTTTCCGCAGTGCTGGAAAAGGCGGCGATTACTTTCTCGCTTATCGGAAGCCGCATTCCCAAAAGTTTGTTTTCCAATTCGCGGCTTGAAAAAACAACCGCACCGGCAAAGACGATGCGCACATTTATGAGCGCGCTTTTTTCAGTTTTTGCCAAAAAACAAAACGACGCGGAATCCTTTTCAAGCGTGTGGCGTGGACCGCATCGGCGAAAAATCGAAACGTCCCAATCTTCGTTGGGGACGCGTATGTTCGTGATGACGTTTTTTTCTGGAACGCCCGCGAATTTCTCGAAAGGCATCGTGTAAAAACTCTGTGTTTCCGCGTTCCTGAAACGAAGCATCGAGTTCAACGCCAAAAGCGGCGCATAAAGCGTTCCGTGGATTTCCTTCGTGCAGATGTTTCCGCCGAGCGTCGCCATGTTTCGCACGAAATGATTCGCCGTGTTCAAAATCGCCTTGTACAAAATTTCAGGAATTCGTTCTTCGCCCAAATCCAAAATTTCGTTCAGCGTCACGGCAGGACCAAAGTCGATGAAAAGTTCGTGGCGGTTAATGTTTTTCATATCCGCGACATTTCTCGTGCAAAGGGATTTTTCCGGAAGGTGCGAAATCTGCGTGCACCCCCCGACAATTTCAAGCTTTGGTATATTTTTGATTTGATAGAGCACTTCGGAAATGTTTTTTGCGAAAAGCAGCGTTTTATTTGTTTCCATTTTTTCTTTGATTTTCCTTTTCAAAATGAATTTGTGTCGCGTAAATTATTCCGTTTATCAAAGTGTCGGACTCGACGCAGCATTCTTTGAGCGAGCGAACGCGCTCGAAGACTTGCTCGCGGCTTGGATTTGAAAAGGTGTTTATGATTTCGTATGCTGCAAAAATTTTCGCGGCGTTGCAATATCCGCAAAGCGAAACGCCGGCCTTTTCAAATCCTTTCATGATTTCCTGATATTGCGCCTGCTTGGAAAAAAATTCCAGCGTGACGATTTTCGCGCCGTTCAAGATTCCGATTGGAATCGCGCAGCTCAAAACGCATTTTCCGTCGAGCAGGACGGCGCAGGAACCGCAACTGAAATTTTCGCAGCCGCATTTTACGCTCAAAAAATTTTGCCTTCGCAAGACGTTCAAAAGTTTTTCGTCTGGATTTTCGTTGATGGAAATTTGCTGGCCGTTCACCGTGAGATTTATTTTCATTGCGCGCCGCCTTCTTTGCTTTCTTTTTTTTCAGCTTTTTCCGCAGACTTTGTTTGGGACAAAAGATTGAAAAGCGAGTCGGATTTTAGCGGAAGGAAATTTTCGTTGCAATTCAACGCCTGCGAAATCGCCGCCGAAAAAGCCGCCGGCAACGCCTTTTTTATGAGCGCGCCGATTTGCTTGCTTTCCGTTTCGGAATTTACAAACGCGATCGAAATTTTTTCGGCATCGAGTTTTTCCCCTTCCATGAGTTCCGCGAGCGTCTTTTGAATCGAAAATTTTATCCTCGTTTCCGCTTCCTTAATGGCGAGAATTTTTCCCGCGCTCACCGTCACCCAAATGTTTTTTATTTTCGGCGAGAACGTGCATGGATCGATTTGCAAGTCCAAAGCCAACGCTGCAAATGATGTCGAACTAAACGGAACGCCGCGAAATTTTATTTTGTTCCATTGGTTTATCTGCGCCTTTGTGATGCTTTTGCTCACGGTGATGGGGAGCGGGTCGCGGAAACGCTTGGCTTGAATTCCCTGGCAGCATTTTCGCAAAAGTCCCGCCATAATCGAAAGGTTCGAATAAAAATTTTCGGGCGTGAGCGGCTCGTCCTTGAGCCTGAAATCGGAATTTATTTTTACCATCTTCGGTTCGATTTGCAGGATTTCAGCGGCAATGTTTTTCCAAATTTCCAAAACCGGCGCGCTCGGAGTGTGCGCATGGATTACGAGCGTTCCGTCCTTTTGCAACGTCGTCTGCATTTTTTGTCCGTACTCGAAAATGCTCGTGCCGTAATAGCCGCTCGCATCGTAAGCGCAGGCAAGTCCGATTCCGCGCGGAGAAATTCCGTGCCCTTTGTAGCCGGCAATTTTTTCGTAGCCGAATTCCGAATTGATTTTGCAGGTGGCAAATTTTCTGCGGAAGTCGCTTTGGCGCAAGACCGCCTCCATCGTGTCGCGCGGCCGTTCGATTTCCAGCACGAACGGCATTTTGTTTTTTTCGCCTTTTAAAATCGTGGAATTCGCGATTCGGATTTCGTCGGGCGAAAATCCTGTCTTCGAGCAAATTTTCTGCAATTGGTTTTCAATCGCGAAAAATGAAGGAGCGTCCATCGTTTCGAGGTTCACCGAAGTCGGCGGCTTTGATGAAGCTGTTGCCTGCGCCGTGATTTCCAATTTGTCGAAATGATAGATGCTCGTGGAAGCAATCGTAAGGCGGTCGATGATTTCCTGCGCGAACGGATTGTACGCGCCCGCGTCGAAATCGATGTCGATGCTCGCGGCTTTGATTGCGCCTTCTTGTGTGAGCGCGGTCTTGTGGGTAATCGCCACTTCGCCCGGATTTGAAAAAAGTTTCGCCTGTTCGCTTTGCGAAAGACTCAATGTCACCGGCTTGCCTGAGACAATCGACGCCGCGCAAATCTGGCAGACCAAAAGCGTGTTGCCCCAAAGGCTGTTCGTACTCGGCATCGAAGAAAGCGTCTTGTTTATGAAGATTTTTTCTTCATCAATACCGAAAGCATCGGAAAGGTTTTTCGTCAAATGGTGCGGCCAATGTGTCGGCGTGAAAATCGTAAGCGAATCCTTTTCAAAATGGCAGAGCGCGCCGTCCGTTTCGTTTTGCGGAGTGGAATTGAGACGGTACGTCCATTTGTTGCGGACGGTAAAAGCCGCGCGCGCGAAATGCTTGGAAATGTTTTTCTGCCTGCCGCCGCCAATCACGATGTGCTTTTGCGAAAGGATTTTCTTTTCTTTTTCCGCGGCCGCGCTTTCGATTTCTATTTTCATTGACGAGGCGATTTCATCTAAAACTTTTTTTTCAGGCCCCGCCAAAATCGCAAGCGACTGTCCTTCGTACAAAATTTTTTCCGAACAGAAAATCTCGCTTGTTGTGCCCAGCGTTTCAATGGCATTCTTTCCGGGAAAATTTTTCGCCGTCACGAGAACATATCCTTCCGGCAAATATTTCGCCTCGACGCTTTTTAAGGTGCCGCTCTTTTTCGGACTCCTGATTATCTTCGCGAAAATCATTCCGTCCATTTTGAGGTCGCTGTAAAAATCCTTCATGTTTTGCGCGTGGATTTTCGTGGAATTTTTTGCCGCCGATTTTTTTTTGCCAGCATCGCCGGCGACCGTTTTTTTATCAGGCATGATTTTCTCCGCCGATTTTTTTTACCGCGTCGATTACTTCTTGCGCCATTTCGGTTTTCATGTCCGGCCAAAGCGGAAGTGTAATCGTTGCGGCATAAGCGCGCGCCGCGTTCGGAAAATTTTCCTCGGTGAAATTCGAGTCGAGATTTTTCCAATAGGTAAAATAAAAAAGCGGAATGAAATGCACGGAAATCCCGATTCCCCTTTTTTGCAGTTCGCGCGCGAATTCGTCACGAGTGATTTTGAGCTTTTCGCCGACGATTCGGAGCAGATACAAATGCCACGCGTTTCCCTTGCCGTCAGGCGGAAGGCGAACGAAGTCCAAATCCTTGAAGGCCTCGTTGTACATTTCCACGATGCGTTTTCGCTTTTCGAAGAATTCGTTCGCGCGGGAAAGCTGCGTTCGTCCCAACGCCGCAAGGATGTCAGGCAAGTTGAATTTGTAGCCGCTTTCAACGATGTCGTATTCCCATGAAGCGCGCGGGGAAGTGTAGCGGTCCCAAGTGGTTCTGTCCATTCCGTGCATCCGCATGACACGCATCCTTTTCGCCGCGTCCTCGCTTCTCGTGCAGACCATTCCGCCTTCCGCCGTTGTAATCGTCTTTGTCACATAAAACGAAAAAACCCCCGCGTCGCAAATCGTTCCTGCAAATCCAAGTTCGGTGAGGGAGGGGAATGAGTGCGCCGCGTCTTCGATGACCTTCACATCGTATTTGTGCGCGACTTCCACAAGGGCTTTCATGTCGCAGACATTTCCCGCGATGTGGACGGCTACAATCGCGCAGATTTTTTTCTCCGTGTCGCGCCGCAAGATTTCTTCCACCTTTTCCGCGTCAATCGAATAGGTGTCAGGCTCTATGTCGGCGAAAATCACGTCCGCTCCCAAATGCTTTGCGCATGCCGCCGTGGAGACGAAAGTGTAGGGCGTGGTGATTACGGCGCGCCCTTGCCGCACGCCCAAAGCCTCCATCGCCAAAATCATTCCGCTCGTGTTGCTGTTCACGGCGAGGCTTGTCACGTCGTCATTTGAAAGCGACAAGCGCGCGCGCGCGTCTTTTACGCTTTGGCTTACGCCGTTCATAAAGCTTGAGAATTCATTTTCAAACGCCAAAGCCTCGCTTCCGGTCGTGAGCCAGCCCGAGCGCAAGACTTTTATCACGGCTTCTTCTTCCGCCCGAGAAATCGAAGGCCTTGAAAACGGAACTTTCAGCGAATCGCAATCAGACATTTTAAGCCACCTTTCCGCCGCGCCCATAAAATTCTTTCAGCGAGGGAATCGCGTCGCACAAAATTTTTTTGAGCGCGTCGGCGTTCCTGTAGTTTTCTCCGCCAAAGCAGATGGGCTTTAGTTTTTCCAAAAGTTCGTTCAGCTCGAAGCCAAGCGCGGAAGAATTTTTGAGTTTGAGGATTTTCGGAAACGCCGTAGGTTCAGGCGATTCCTCTTTTGCCCAAAGAGGCTCGGTGAGACGCTCGCCGGGGCGGGGCTTCGTGTATTTTATTTCGATGTCCTTTCCCACTTCAAGTCCGCTGAACAAAATTATCTGTTCCGCCAAATCCTTTATCTTGATCGGCTCGCCCATGTCCAAAAGATAAGACGCGCCGTTCACGCCCGTTCCGCCCGCCTGAAGCACGAGAGAACACGCCTCGGGAATCGTCATGAAATAGCGTTCCATGTTTTCGTCGGTGACGGTGAGCGGGCCGCCGTTTTTTATCTGTTCCATGAAAAGCGGCAAAATCGAGCCGCGCGAGCCGAGCACGTTTCCGAAGCGCACGAACAAATATGCCGCCTCGCTTTCGCTTGAATCCGAAGTCTGCCTTTTTTTGATTTCATTCGCCGTGTCCAAGACCAGTTTTTCGCAAATCATCTTCGACGCGCCGTAAACCGAAACCGGCTGCACCGCCTTGTCCGTGGAAATGAGGACGAATTTTTTCACGCCGGATTCCGATGCCGCGTCCAAAAGATTTTTCGTGCCGAACACATTGTTTTCCACCGCCGCCACTGCGTTCTCTTCCATAAGCGGGACATGCTTGTACGCCGCGCAATGGAAAATCGCATCGCACTTCGTGGCTCGAACAATGTGTCGCACATATTCCCTGTCCTTCATGTCTCCGATAATCGGGACAATCGTCGCCGCCTCTCCCACGCCCTCTTGCTGCAAGAGGCGCAGTTCCCTGTCGATGAGGTAAATCGAATTCTCGCCATGCCCGAAAAGGTAGAGCCGTTCCGCGCCCCCCGAAAGCAGCTGCCGCGCGAGTTCCGAGCCAATCGAGCCGCCCGCGCCCGTAATCATCACGCGTTTCGAGCGCAAATACGAAAGACTTTCGCGGAGAGGAATCGTGACCGGGGTGCGCCCGAGAATGTCGAGCGGATCTATTTCGCGCGCCTGCACAAGGTGCGCCGTGCCGTTCACGACTTGACTTATGCTCGGAAGAATCTTTATCCGCAAAAACCCGCTCGCCTTGAGAGCCTTGTATATTTTCGCGATGCGTTCGACATTCGCGGTGGGAATCGCGAGAATCGCCTCGTCGCTCGGCTTCGGGTTCAGCACAAGCGCGATGTCGTCGATCGGACCTAATACCGGGATTCCGTCGATTTCCGTGCCGATGAGATTCTTGTTGTCGTCGAGGAACGCGCGGACAGTGCCGAAGATTTTCTTGCGCTTTATGTCGCCGGCAATCATCTGCCCCGCGAATCCCGCGCCTATAATGTAGAGCGTCTTGTCCTTGCTGTAGCCGTTTTTACTGTAATTCATTTTCCCACCATTGGAATTATACCATAAATTCGCTTTATGTGCAAGCAAAATTCTTAAAAGCCGCCCCTTGAAAATTGTCTAAACATTTCGCGGCGAATTCCGATATTTGAAAGAGAAGAGCGTCTAAAGACGTTTGAAATTGTCGCTGAATTTGACAAGGTTTTTCGGGAGCATAAATGAAAAAAAATTTTTTGGCATTGTTTTTGCTGGGCGCGACCGCATTGCTGAACGCGAACAGTTTTTCCCTGCAAATTGTCCAAAGAAACACTGGCGGAGAAACGGTTTTCGACACTTCGTATGTCGTGGAACAGGCGATTATGGATTATTTTTTCGATCGCGGAACAATCGTTTCGAACAATGCCGTCATCGCTTCAAACAATGATGCCGCCAAAGAAAAAACGCTGCTGCGCCGCTCGTTTGTCGAAGCGCAAGAGGGCAGCATGAATTTGTTCATAAAACTTTTTTTGAACTACGCTTTGGAAGATTCGACGAATCCCACGGCGGTTCTTTTGAGCAACATCAGGGACGCGCAGGTGGAAGTCGTTTCGGTCTCGGATTTGAATGTCCTTCTTGAGGAAAAATTCGTTCCGGAAAAGGCCAATTCGCTCAATGACAATCGCGGCGGCGTCGAGTCTTTTGCGACCGACATCGCTGTTGAAATTCAGGCAAGGCTTGCCAAATAAGGATGGTGCATTATGAAAAAAACATTTTTCGCTCTGACATTTGTGACGGCTCTTTTGTTCGCGCAAAACGTTTTCGCGTCTTCAAGCCCTTCTTTGGACGGTCGGGCGGTCGTCGCCAAAAGCGGCACTTTTCCGAAAGGCTTCTTTGCCAAAACTGTCGGATATCTTCCAGGGGACTCGATAATCGTGACGAATCCCGTGAACGGCCGGCAGGTGAACATCCTCGTCATAGGCTCTTTGGACGCGTCCGAAGGAGTCGCCATACTGCTTTCGCCTGAGGCCGCGGAAGCGCTTTCCATAAAAAGGGATTCCAACAATCTCGTAAAGCTCACCAAGCGCAATGGCACCGCCGACAAGGTTGCGAACGGAAGCGCGGTCATCACCAATGTCTTGCAAGAAGAAGTTGAAGACTTGGAAAGCGAAATCGCCGAGAGCGAGGATATTTCGGAAGAAATCGCAGAGGACGATGAGTCTGAATCCGCCTCGCTTTGGTACGAACGCTCAAAAATTCTCTCCGAGGAATTTGACGAGGCAGAAGAAATTGCCGAAGATGAAGATACGGAAAATGACGAGACTGAGGACGAGGAAGTTTTCGAGGACATTCCTGAAGAAACGGAAGATGCGCTCGCCGAAGAATTTTTAGAAGAAATTCCCGAAGATGTGGAAGATTATGTTGTCGAAGAGGCGGAAAAAGAATTGGCGGACGCCGAGGAAATCCCCGAAGACGACTCCGATGAAATCGCGTATGAGCGCGTGGAAGACTACTATATTCCTGAAGACACGTTCGGCGAAAGCGGCGAAGCCGAGGAAATTTTTGAAGAAATCCCTGAAGAGACGGAAGAAGAGTCCGACGAAGTCGTGTACGAGCGCGTGGAGGACTATTACATTCCAGAAGATTCCGATGAAAGTGATGAAATCGACGAAGGCTTTGACGAGATTCCCGAAGAAAAGGTGGAACTTGCCGAAATTCCTGAAGACGCGGAAGAGGAGTCCGACGAAGTCGTGTACGAGCGCGTGGAAGACTTTTACATTCCTGAGGATTCCGATGAAATTTCCGATACCGACGAAAACCTTTTGGATGAAATTCCAGAGGAAAATGCCGAAGTCGCGGAAACGAAAAATCCTTCCGAGGATGAAAACTTGGTTTCTGAAAGCGAAGTCGCGGAAAAGGACTCTGAAACTGAATATGAAGCAATCGTGCTTGTGCCGACTGAAGAAAATCCGCCCGAATCAAGCGACAAAGAATTTGACAAGGAAAGCGTCGCGTCCGCTGTTTCGAAGAGCGAAGATTCGCCGAAAACCGCTGCAAAATCAGAGCCGCATCCTAAAGGCGAGGCCGTTTATGTGAACAGCGCGGCGGACTTGGAATCGCAAAAATATTATGTGCAGATTGCGGTCTATACGAAAAACGAACACGTCGAGCAGTTGGACGCGCTTTATGGCGGACGCTATCCGCTTACGATATTGGACGAAGGTGCGCGCAAGATTGTCCTCGTCGGACCTCTCGGCATGGACGAATACGGAACCGTCCTTGAGCGATTCAAACTGTTCGGGTTCGGTGACGCGTTCGTAAGGCAAGCGAACTGATTACGGGATATGGCGAGAGGAGACTTTTAGTTGTCCTCGCGCAATTTTCAGCACGCCGACTGTCATGCGCCTGCCTCTGTCATCTTCGGGCTTGCCCCGAAGATTTGTTGCATCAATAAATCAGTTTCCGAGGAATTTAATTTCGTCTGCACGAGCGGCAGATGAAATTAAAAAAGCGGCGTGATACATTCCGCCGCTTTTTTATTCTGACATTTCCTTGAATTTTGCTCGAAAATTCAAGTCTTATTCAAAAAAAAACTCATTCGCACCACAGATTCGCGAAAAGTATTTGCTATCAATCTGCTATCACGCCCCAAATTTGGAAAGGCTAACTCTTGGTATTTTCAAGAGTTAGCCTTTGGAGATGGGGGGAGTCGAACCCCCGTCCGAATGCGCAAACCAAGCGCGTCTACAGGCGTAGTCATGCGAGGTATTTGTCGGGAAAAGGTAGCAGCATGACAAGCGTCTTTTCCGTATTTTGACTAAAAGTCCCAGCCGCCAGCCAAAAACGACGGCAAGCAAGCCCTTGTTTGTAACAGAATTCCAAATCGCTAAGAGCGGCGCAATTCGGATTCCGGCTCTTTAAGCCGCCGCTTACGCAGCGAGAGCTAACTGTTCGTTGTAAGACTCTTCGTCTTCCTTACGTTTGGCAGTTATCGTTTTTGTCAGATTAGGGATCCTTCACTCCCGCCTGCGGCACAGGATTTCTCGCAACCGTCGAAACCGGTGCACCCCCTGATGCTCTGGTTACTTTAACGGACGCGGCGAAAACCATAGAAGTTTCCGCCTATTTTCAATATAGCAAAAATAAAATGATTCGTCAAGTGTTTTCCGGGCAAAACGCCCGGCAGTATTCGATTTTTATTTTGAAATGAATTTCCCCAAAAGCGCGACTATCCAGCCTGCGATGACAAGATAAAAGCCCGCCGCCGCGTGTTTGAGAAGTCCCTTTCCGAGGAGTTTGTAGGCTCCGCCGTTCGTAGTAAAGCCAATTACGAGGATTACGCCGCCTACGATGCTCGCAATCAGTGCGATCAATTTGAGCATGTCGGAATCCACGCCCTTTATCGAGACAAAGCTGAACGCGATTCCGGCGACTGCCCCTGCAAAAATCAGCAACGCGCCGATTGTGACGAAAGAACTGTTCTTGAAGTTGATGAATTTAAAGCCGTTTGCCGAAGCGCCCAATAGGCTGAACATCGGACAGCAAAATCCAATCACCACCAAAGCCATGCCGACTGCATAAACATACGGCATCAGAGAATTTTTCTTTGCCATTGCACACTCCAATTAAATTCCGTGATGCTTTTGCTGGTAACGCTTGAGCATCGCGACGGCATTTTTCTTGCCATTGTAGACGAATCCGCCGTCCCAATATTCAAGCGCGGCAAAAAGCGCGTTTCCGCCGTCCTGCTGGTCGCTCGTCTGCGTGTGGTATGAAGCGTATTGCGCGAGTTCTTCGAAATTGTTCTCCTGCAAAGCCTTCGCGCGGTTTTTGTTGAAGTCGTTCCACTTTTCCAAATCTTGGAAGCCTTCGCCCTCGTCCTGCACGATGATGTGCGCGTGCGTCGGGCTGAACGAATACCACACCGTCACTTTTTTGTTGATGTCGCACTTGTTTCCGTGCTTCACCGCGTTTTTGATAATTTCGGAAATCTGCTGCTCAAGCAGGTTCGTATCCTTGATTTCTGCGGGCGCGGCCTGCACAATCAAAAGCGTAAAATATCGGATTTGGCGAAAATCCGAAGGAAATTCCTTTTTGAGCATATTGGTTTTGTCAAATAATGGGTCGTTGTCATCGGAACGCAACAATTTCAATCCAGCTTCCATTTTGTTCTCCAAGAAAATTAAATTTAAAATAATAAAGACAGGCGAATGGAAATTCCCTCGCTTAGTCCTTAACCATCAAAAGAGCTTCTTCTACGCTGTTCGCCATCGGGAAATAGCCCGTAAGTTTCGTCAGCTCGATGACTTTCTTTACCGAACCGTGTACGCTCGCGATGGCAAGCTTGAGATTCATCTTCTTTACGGTCGAACAGATGTAAATCAACGCTCCGATTCCCGAAGAGTCGATGTAGTCCACTTGCTCGAGATTGATTACGAAGAATTTGACGCTTTTTTCGAGCATCTTCATCACAAGCTCTTTGAGTTTGTACGAGTTGTACAAGTCCATTTCGCCGTTCACATCAATGATGTAGATGTCACCATTTTTTCGTATTTTCAGTTCCATAATTGAGCTCCTACCTCCTACTGAATTTTAATTACGAGAAGTGAGTTGTCGTCGTGTTGAACCGCACTTCCGCAGAAACTGTTTAAATCCTCTTTGACTTTGTTGACAATGTCTTTTCCAGCCAAAGCCGCGTTCGCCTTTATCGTTTTTTCCAAACGGGCGGCAGTATACTGCTTTCCGTCCAGATTACGCGCTTCGATAAGACCGTCGGAACAAGTGACGATTATGTCGCCGGTTTCGGGCGAAATTTCCTTGTCCTTGTATACGGTTTCCTTTTCCATGCCTACCGGCTCGCTGTCATCGGAAATCTTCACGAACGAAGAGTCCGATGCCCTATATAAATATATCGGATTACTTCCGCCGGAAGAATAGTGAATTTTTTTGCTTATGCTGTCATAGAACAAAAGCGAGACGCTCGCGAAGTGGTCGGTGGATTCTTCGAAGTTCAAGCCGCGGTTGACCCAGTTCAAAATCGTCGCGGGCGTCTGCGTCGTGTTTATGACAAGGCGCAGCATGGCGCGGATTTGAATCATGATGACCATCGCCGTGAGGTTTTTTCCGGTAATGTCGCCGAGGACGAACGCGATCCTGTCTTTTCTCGCCACGAGCAAATCGTAGTAGTCGCTGCAAATCGATTCCGCCGCCATAAAGAACGCGCCGGTCGTGATTCCCGGAAGCAACGGCATTTTCGCGGGGATGAGGGATTTTTGGATTCTCGAGGCGATTTCGCTTTCCTTTTCGGTGTTCGCGCGCTCAATCATGTCGTTGTGCACGATAATCGAATTGATGCCCAAAGCCATGATGTCGGCGATTTTCTTTACGGAATTGAATTCCTCTTCCGTGAAAAGGTCGTTGTCGTGGTTTCGGCTGAGCGCGATCTCGCCCAATTTCGTGGATTGCGCGATGAGCGGAACGAAAATGTACGAGCCGCACTTGAGGAAGTCTTCGTTCTTGTTTTCGTGGATGCGCTCGTCCTTGTGAGGATCCGTGATGAGTTCCGCTTTCGACTCCATCAATATGTGTCCGAATATGTTTTCGTCGAGCTTGAACTGCGCGTATTTCATGCTCATGTCGATGCGGTTCTGCTTGTGCGGAATGTTTTCGGGCAATGTGTACGGCGGGACGAAGACTCCTTCCAAATGCTTGACCGAAACCGTGTCTTCGAAGTCGTCGAGCATGAGTATCATGGAGCCGTCGGCGCGCGCGAGTTCTATCGCCTGCTTGCAGTAGTAGTCCAAGATTTGTTCCATTCCGCCCGGAACGGAAATCGCGCTTATGGCGTGAGAGAGCAAGTCCTTTTGGATGTCCATTATGGCGCGGTCTTCGTCATCATAGACGACATTGATGCGCTTGCCGCCTTTGATGAGGATTTTCTTTCCGTCGTCTTTTTCCTCGGACTTCGCCAGCGCCTTCACCACCGCGTAGGGCAGGATCAAGAGCGCGGCCAAAAAAATCATCAATGCGAAATACATGAGGTTTTGGTGCATGGCGGTGTAGACCGCGCCGACCAAAACGCATGCCAATGCCAAAAAGAAGACGAAGCTTATTTTGGCAGTCTTTCTGATCGCCGTTATAAATAGAAAGACGATGATTGCCGCAATGAGGATTGCGGAAGCGAACAGAGGAACAAGCACGAATGAATCAAGTCCTTGCAAAATCACTTCTCCAAAAAATATAGTGTCTTGACCCTAAAAACATATTAAGGTCTTTACATTATAACATACCAAAAGAATTTCGTCAAGTTTTATTTTTCTTAATAATCGTTTTTCTTTGCCACGGCGACTTGAGCCTGTTCTTGAATTTTTCGATTTTCGCAAAGAGCGAATCGCCCGTCTCTCCGAAATTTTCTGCGACGCTGTCCAGCGGCGTGTCTTCTCCGTATTTCGCCTTGAAGTCTTCCCAGTATTTCAAAAGCCAGACATACAGGTCGGATACCGTCCTGTGCCGGAAGGCCTTCATCAGCCTGTGCCGGTAGATTGTGTCGACTACAGGCATATACACAGTATTATACCACGACATTATGGAATCTGTCAAAGAAATTTCTTCGATATTGTTCAAATTTTTGTAATATTTGTGCGTGAGGATGTGGTTGTAAATCACGTCGTATTGTCCAGGCGTGGTGAAGTCGAGCGACCAGTCGTCGGTGATGTCACCGTAAGCGGTTTCGGAATAGAAAACGCGCTTTTCGTATTGTATGATTTGCTTGAGCAGATAGTTCATCGTGTAGCCGGGCTTGAGGCGGATTTCGGTGCGCAACGAAATTACTTCCGCGTCGATGAATTCGATTCCGCGCGCGCGCGCCACCGAGACCCGATGGTTTCCGTCGCGGACGAAGTAAAGCCCTCCGATTTCATAGAGGCTTATCGGCGGAAGGATTATGCTCTGCAAGTGGGCGCGGTCGATGCTTTCCCAGCGGTTTTTCAGGTGCGACCTTTTCGGGAAAAACATATTGTCGAAGTCGTTGTAGCGGCCTTCGCTTCCGACGATGTTCGCGACCGGAACGGTTTTCATTCCTATATAAGTCTCATTGTCGGGATGAAGCAGCTCTTTCAAATCGTAGAACGAAATCAGCTTCGCTTCGTCTGGCTTGAGGAAGTGCTGGATTTCATTGACGATGGCCTTTGTCTTGGCCTTGTTAAAGTCGTCGCTTGTCTGCGCGGCAAAATTCATCGTGCTCATAGTTCTATCACATGGTGGCTGTAGGCGTTTACGACTGTCGTGTCGCCGTATATGCCCACGCGTTCCTCGTTTTGGTCGTAAAGATGGATGTGCCCGTGAACCATAAACGCGGGCTTGTATTTTTTGATGAAGTTGGCGAAGCACTCGAATCCCCGGTGGCACGGATCTTCCTTGTCGTGGATGTGGCGCGGAGAGGCGTGCGTGAGGAAAATGTCGAGGAAAGTCCCGTATCGCAACTTGTTCCAAAAAAGCTTCGGCGCGAAAAGCAAGAGCCGCATCGACATCTCGAATTCCGTATATTGGCAAAGACCGTGGTTGTAGTCCATGCAGCCTGAAATGCCGGCGAGCAAAAGCGGCCGCATTTTTTTCGTGCGCCTGTCCATGACCAAAAGGTTTTTGTCGGCGAAGCATTTGAAGCCCGCGTAGACGGCTCCGTGCCCCCGATTGGCTTCTGCCTGAATCGAATTGTTGTAGCTTATGGTGGATGCCGAAGAATCTTTGTGAAAGAAACGGTATTCCTTTAGGTTGTGGTTTCCGAACACAAAATAGGTGGGCTTGTTCAGCGTGGAGACGATGAAGTCGATGTAGTCCATCGGAAGGTCGCCCGCACACAGAACGGCATCTATGTCGCCGAAAACTTTTTTGACAGAGGAATTGTATATGAGCGGATCGATTTCATCCGAAACGCACAGAATTTTCATCTCATTTCCTTAAAAATTCAACTGCTCTTGTCGAGAATTTTTTCCAATTCCGACTTTCCGAAAAGCTCTATCGGACGGTTTTCCGCCAATTTTTGCGCCGAATGGGTAAAGCCGGAACTCGAGAAAATGTAGCCTTTCGTGCAGCTTTTCGACTTGTATTCTTCCATCATTTTCAGCACCACGCCGTCTTCGAGCGGTTCGGAGTTGCGGTAGAACGACATCAGGAACGACTGCTTCCTCACGCTGCGCCAGTCTGAGTTCGCGCCTTCCGTGGCGACGATTTGGCATCCCCATTTTTTCGATTCGACTTGCTGCGCGTGGCATGACATTCCCTTTTCGCATGCGTTCTTGCAGATTTCGATGAATTCCGCCTCCGCGCTCGTGAGGTATTCTTTCAGGGAGTCGTTTGCCTGCAAGTCCTTGTATTCGGCGAGCTTTTGTCCGACATCGCGGAAATTCTTTTGGCGCGCGGAAATCGCCTCCCACTGCTCGATGGCTTTTTCGATTTTGTGCGTCTTTTCAAAGCATGCGGCAAGGAAATAGCGCGCGTAGAGCGTTTCGTTCGTAGTGCCGTCTTTTGAGGCGGCGATGGCGCGTTCGTAGCAGTTCATCGCGTTGTCGACGCTGTTGCCCATCATGTAGCAGCTGCCCATTTCAATCAAAGACTTTTGTCGGTATTCCGCGTCGCGCTGGCCTTTTTCGAAAGCCTTTATCGCTCCGGGCAAATCCTTGCTGTCTTTCAAGATTTTTCCCAGATAATAATATGTGGAATATGTGTCGGGGCTGAGCTTTATGGCGGTGTCGATTTCGCGCTTCGCCTCGTTTATCTGCTTGGCGCGGTAGAGCAAAAGACCGGTCGCCGCGTGCGCCTTTACGTTTTTCTTGTCGAATTTCAAAGTCTTGTCGTAAAATCCCAAAGCCTCGTTGTAGCGGCCGTTCGCGTCGTAGATTTGCGCCGCCTGGAAATAGTTGTCCGCCACGGTCGGCTCGAGTTTCGTCAGAAGCAGGTATTGCTTCAACGCTTCTTCCGGCTGGTTGAATTTTTTGTAGAGGCCCGCTATGGATTTCCTGAACTGGCCTTCCGGAAGGCGATTGTCGAAAAGGGCGTTTTCGTCGACGTATTTCAGTTCCATGAGGGCAAGCTCGTTTTTTCCGTCCGCCAAGTATGACTTGCCAAGATAATAGTGCGCCAGATAGTCTTTCGGATCTTTTTGCACCAAAGATTTCGAGAGCTTTATCGCCGCGGGAATTTTGCCTTGCTTCAGGAGTTTGGCGACTCCTTCGATTTTTTTTGGTGCCGTCATGTTTTTTAGCGCGAAGACGAATAGAAGCACCACTATTGCCGCCAAGAAAATCATGGCTACGATTTGAACAATGCCCATCTGTATTTCTCCGGGAAAATTATTTAAAACGAAAATTTGTCGTTTTTTTAAGTTTCCTCATATTGAAAAATTTGTTTATATATGAGATATTATGACATATATGACAAGAAAGTACAAGAGTTTTTTGACTATAATTTTCTCACTTTTTTTTGCGGCGGCGCTTTCGAATGCGCAACAGCGCGAGGGCGTGAGGCTGTATGAGCAGGGAATGGCGGCGGAGTCGATAGCGTTTTTGGAGGCCGACATAGAATCTGGAGACGCGCTTCCTGTCGAATACAATTATTTGGGGCTTGCGTACTATCAGACCGGAAATTTCGCGAAGTCCGTGGAAGCGTTCAGAAAGGGATTGGCGATCCCTGGCACGAACAAAAAGCGCATTTACTTTAACATGGGAAATTCGTACTTTTTGATGGGCGACTTTGAGAACGCGCTCAATTCGTATTCCATGGCTTCCGTCGCCGACCCGAATTACGGAGAGCCTGTCTTGAACAAGGCGAACGCCGAATTGAAGCTCGACCGACTGAAAGACGCGCAGGATGATTACAGGCGTTATCTCGCGCTTTGTCCCGACACTCCGCAGCGTCCCGAAATAGAAAAAATCCTCGCGCTCATAGACGAGGAGATGGTTTCGAGGGCGGAAAGCGAGCGTGTCGCGCAGGAAGAGGCGGAAAGGCTGAAAGAAGAGGAAGCGCGCATCGCCGCCGAAAAAGCGGAACAGGAAAGAGTCGCGGCGGAAAAGAAGGCCGAAGACGAGCGGCTTGCCGCCGAAAAGAAGGCGGAAGAGGAAAGGGTCGCCGCAGAGAAAAGAGCCGAAGAAGAACGGCTTGCCGCAGCGAAAAGGGCGGAAGAAGAGGAACGCCGCCGTAAGATGCTTGAAGAAGTGGCGGAGTCTTTGAGACGGAGTTCAGAAACGACCAACATTTCCGCCGATGCGGAAAGTGCTATTGAATATGAGTATGAATCCGATATTGAATGAAGAGGATTGCCTTTATGGAAAAAGATAAAAATGAAAATACAGCCGAAAATGTCTCAAAAACTGGCGCGGCAAAAGCGGCGGCGACTGCGGTGAAAACGTCCGCCGCCACGAAAGCGACTGCAAGGAAAAGGACTGCGTCTGATACGTCTGCGACAAAGCCCGCGGCAGCGGCGACTGCCGCAAGGACGGCGGCTGTGAAAGCGACCGCCGCTGCCACGAAAATGTCTGCGGCTAAAACTGCGTCTTCTGCCACGACCAGCGCGAAAAGTCCGGCAGGTTCTACGCGTCCGTCCGCCACGAGTTCAAATTCTGCGGTCGTGTCGTCTGCGACAAAGAGCGCGGCGACCGCCGCAAGGACGACGGCGAGAACGTCATCCGCAGTGCGGGCGACAAAGACTTCCGGGGCTTCTGTAGCGGCGGAGAAAGCCGATGTTGCGGCGGTGACAAAGCAGTCGGCAAGCGCGCCAAAAATAAGTGGGACTGTGCTTGGCGAAATTTCGGAAAAGCCTCCTGCCGCCGCAGGCGGGAATGTTTTGGCGAAATCCGAAGCCGATGCGGGCGTTTCCCCGCGCGACGATAAGGACGAAAAAAAGAAAAAGGGCGTTGTTATTGCAATTGTCGTCGCGGTGATAATCCTGCTTCTCTTGCTGGGATTTTTGGCAGTGCGCGGAGTATGGCTCGGCGGCGATTCTGCAAATTCCGCGAAGGCAAGGGAAAACACGATCGCCTTGGCGCAAAAATACATCGACAAAGGTCAATACGACGACGCGATGCGGCTTTTGGACGCGCTTTTGCAGGCGGACATAAACGACAAGGAAGCCGACGAACTTTTGGACAAGGCTATCGAGCTGAAAAAGCAAAATCAGGGCGACGGCGGAAATGTCGTCGTCCAGCCAGGCGACCCTTCTTCGTACAACATAAACATTGACACGAATGAAATAACGAACGCGTTGCGCGAGCAAAACGAACGCAATCAGGAAACGATAAATCGGCTTTTGGCAGAACAGCAACGCCGCAATGACGAGATTTTAAGCGCGCGCCAAGAAGAGCAGGCGCTTCAGCAAAAGGCGGCGGAAGAACAGCGAAAGAAGGAAGAGACCGAAAGAAAGCGCAAGGAAGAAGAGCTCGCCCAGGCGAACAAAGCCGTAAAAGAAAAGATGGACGCCATCAACGAAAAAATTCTTGCGGGCAAGGCGGACTTGAACACCGGAAATATCGACAGCGCGTTGAACAGTTTTTCTGCCGCAGTAAGCGAGCTTCCTCTCGAACAGGGCGAGCCGGAATTCAGCGCGTTGAAGTACAGCGAACTTGCTTCCACGTTGTATGATGCCGCGCAAAACGAAAAAGATCCCGAAAGAAAAGAAAAATTGAACAATGCCGCGATTCAATATGTGAACAAGTCTCTTTCCGTAAATCCCAGCGATCCGGCTTCCCATTATATTATGGGAATGAATTACATTGACGACGGAAACTGGGAAAACGCGCAGAGAGAACTTGCGGCGGCAGTGAAGAACGACCCGAACAACTATCTCTACTATTATAATTTGGGACGGGCGCAATTCAGGCTCGGGAGTTTCGCGCAAGCGCGTTCTTCGTTCGAAACCACGGTCAAACTGAAAAGGGATTTTGATCCCGCCCATTTCAATTTGGGAATGACTTGCCAGCGGCTCAAACTGAACAAGGACGCTTTGGCGGCGTTCCGAAGCGCGCACCAAGTGAACCCAAACTATTCGCGGGCATATTTGGAGGAGGCGAGAATCTTGAACAGCGCGTTCAATGATTCCAAGGGCGCGTTGGCGGCGTATGACGAAGTGATAAGGCTCGATCCCGTGAACACGCAGGCATTGAACGAATGCGGCTTGGTCTATGCTGGTTTGGGACAATATGAAAAGGCTGAAAATTACCATCGCCGCGCGGTGGCGTTGTTGAGGCCTGGCGACAAAGACCCGATAACTTACTACAATTTGGCGACCGCCCTTTTCAACCAGAACAAAATATCCGATGCCGAGGCAAATGCCAAGACCGCATACGAGCAGATGGACGCGCTCAAGCGGAATTCCGACAAGGCGATGATTGTCTACAACTACGCGCTCATCGAAGACTCGCTCGGCAAGGCAGATTCCGCTATCACGCTTTATAAGGAAGTCTTGATTTTGGATCCGAAAAATTCCAAGACAAAGACAAACCTTGGCGTGATGTTTATGAACATGAACCCGCCAGACGCGGACACGGCTTTGACTTTCTTTTTGGACGCGTACAATGCGAATCCGAGTTTTGAACTGGAAAACAATTTGGGAAGCGCGTACCTTGTGAAAAAAGATTACGACAACGCCATCACGTATTTTCAAAACGCCATCAAAAAAAGCCCGAAGGACAATACCGTCCGCTTCAATTTGGCGCAGGCGTATTCGGGCGCGGGCGACTTCAACAACGCGAAGACGACTTACCTTGAGATTCTGAACGCCGACACGAGCAATTGGGACACATACATTGAAGTGGCGAAAGTGTTCATCGCGCTGAAAGACACTGCGAACGCGGAGGCGTACTTGAAAATCTTGCAGCAAAAGAATCCCACTTACAAGAAGGCGGAAGTGGACACGTTGCTTGCCGCGGTGGCGCAATAGTTATCAGTTAATAATGATATAGTTAATAAAGGCGAGTTTTCGTGGTTCTTGTGAGCAGAGCGGTGAGGTGGCATTTTTGCCACCGGCGAACGCAGCCTTTCGGCGAGCAAGCGAAAACTCGTAAGCGACGCGTAGCGTCGCGATTTATGTGCGCTTGACAAGGGCGAAAAGGTTTTCGCGCGTGATTACCGTGTAGACGGGGCGGCCGTGCGGACAATGCGGGTCTGGCAAGTCCAACGCCTGCCGCGCCAAGTCTTCCGCCGCCGCATCATCCAAGATGTAGCCGTCTTTCACGGCGGCTTTGCATGCCGTCATCGCGGCGATTTTTCGGATGATTTCGCGCGGCTCTGTCCCTCGTTCCAAGAGCAGCCTCTTCAATTCCAGTGCGTCGCCTTTCCAAAGCGCGTTCAGCGTGGTGAACTGCCATTCGTTTTCCGAAACTTTTTCGCAGAAAAATCCGCATTCAAAAAGTTGCTCTTTGAGCGCGCGCATTTGCCTTTCGTCTTCGTCCGAATCGAGCGATATTTTCAGCGGAATGAGGAGCGTTTGCCTTTCGTTCTGCCCGCCCATGATTTTGTCGAACAGAATCCGCTCGTGCGCCGCATGCTGGTCGATGGCGTAGAGCGCGGAATTTTTTTCTATCAGAATGAACGTTCCGAGTGTGCGCCCGATATAGCGGAAGCCATAGCCTTGCACATGCGCCTTCGGGAAAAAAGTGCTTTGATATTCCTTTTCCGCGCCCACGCTTTCCTCTATATCATCTTGATTTTGGGAAGCGGACTGATGTCGAGGTGCGGAATTTTCATTTTGCTCTGCCACCTTCAACAGCGCGGGTCGGCTTTTAAAGTTCGCTCCATAGCTCGCGCCTGAAGCGTAAGCGGAGAATGAAGAATTTTTGGGGAAAGCCGAGAGCGTTTTCCTTGAAAAAATGTCTCTTTCGTCGTTCCCCGCGCGGGCGGAATGGGAAACTTCTCCCGATTCGTAATGTCTCTCGCGCGTGGAACTGGCAACTTCGTTCGATTCGTCATCGCCGCGCGGTGAGATTCCGCGAAATCCGTTTTTCTCGTGGAGTCCGCGCTGATACATTCCCTGAAGTTCGTTTTTCTCATTATATTTGCTTTGGTTTTTTGACGATGGCTGCTCAAAATCTTCGCTCGCCGCGTCCGCCAAAAAGGGCGTGGAGTATTGGCTCTTCATCGTCTTGATTGTGTACGCGCGGAAGAATTCTCGAAGCGTGCTGCTCACTCCGTGGTGAAGCGACGCGATGTCTTTGAAACGCGCCTCGCGCTTTGCGGGATGAATGTTGAAGTCGACCAAGTCCGCTCTCATCTCCACGAACAATGCGGCGACTGGATGCGTTCCGTTGGGAAAGCATCCCTGCGCGCCGTACTCGATTGCCTGGAGAAGCGAATATTCCGAGATGCGGCGACCGTTCACATAAATGTAAATGTCTTTCCTGTCCGCGCGTGAAACCGACGGGTCGCCGATTACTATGCTGAACTTCCATCCATCGTCAGCGGAATTGCCTTTTAGCTCGTAGAACAAGTCCGCGCTCTGCCTTATTTCAAGCGCGCTCACGAAACGCTTCGCCAAGGTTTGCCCCGCGTCCAAGTCGCTCCGTATTTCGCCGTCAACGGTAAGGCGAAAAGCGATGTCGGGGCGTGCGAGCGACTTTTCCAAAAATGTCGAGCGGCACATTTTCGTCTCGCTTGCGGGGCGTTTGAGGAATTGCCTGCGCGCTGGAAAGTTCTCGAAAAGGTTTTCGCTCGTGACAATCGTCCCTTCGACATTCTGCGAAGGCTCGAGCACATGGTCTTCCGTCACGCTGCAACGCATTCTGTAAGAGCCGCTTGCGATAGTAAGGCGCGATACCGCCGCAATCGATGCCAGGGCCTCGCCTCGAAAGCCGAGCGTCGAGAGGGAAAGCAAGTCGCTTTCCGTGCTGATTTTGCTCGTGGCGTGGGGATGGGCGGCCGCCAAAAGATTTTCCTTTGACATTCCGCAGCCATTGTCCGCCACGCGGATTTTTTCGATGCCGCCGCCTGAAATTTCCACGTCGATTTGCGACGCGCCCGAGTCCACGGCGTTGTCCAAAAGTTCGCGGAGCGTCGCGTTCGGGCGGTCAATCACTTCGCCCGCCGCGATTTTACGAGCGACTTCCGCGTTGAGAATTTTTATTTGCCGTTGCGCGTTTTTTTCCATAATTTCAATTATTTTTGCAGACTGACTTTTCGAAAAAGACTATTGACGCAAGCCTTCTTTGGGCGCGCCCGCGCTCCCGGTCGCGTCGTCCGTCTGCGAGAACAAGTCCAGTTCAGGCGAATCGCCCGCGCTTGCCACCGGCTGGTTCATCAGCACTTGAATCTTTCCTTCGATGCGGTCGATTTCCTTTTCCATTCCTTTCGCCAGCTTGATTCCCTCTTCAAATGAGGCGAGCGCGTCTTCGAGCGTCACTTCGGGATTTTTGATTTTCTGGCTGATTTCCTCGAGCCGTTCAAGGTTCTCTTCAAAATTTTTCATCACATTTTCCTTTTCATAAATGATTTCTATGAGAAAAACATTCTCCCAGTCGCAGTGAGAAATTCAAAAACGTGCGCTCGCGCACTTCGCACTGATTGCGGCAAGGATTATTGTCTCGTTGCTTGCGCAACGACCGCAATCAGAGCGATTTTGCCTTTCTTCCTGCTTCTTCGCGAATCTCTTTCTCATATTAATTAATAATTATTAATTGAAATCGCTTGCGATTTCAACCGTGGCGAAAATCTTTCCTTTCGCCGGAATTATTTCAATCTTTTCGCCCTGTCTGACTTCCTCAAAGCTGCGCACGATTTTTCCGCTTGAATTTCTTACCATCGAATATCCGCGTTCAAAAAGCGCGGCGGGCGACGCGTTTTCCAAAATCAGGATTTGCTTTTCGAGCAAAGTCTTCGCGCTTTTCACGCGCTCCGTCATATTTGAAAGCAAGTCTTCTTTTGCCGAATCAAATCTCTGCAAAAGCGGCTGCTCCAGGTTTCTGAACTTCAATTCCATCGTTTCAGGCGAAAATTCTTTTATCATCAATTTCAAGTTTTCCACGCGGCGGCGGATTTCGCTTTCGCATTCGGACTTTTTCTGCTCGATAAAGTAGAGCACGTCGTCCAAAATCGGCACAGCGATTTCGGCGGCGGCGGATGGAGTGGGCGCGCGGCGGTCGGCGGCGAAGTCGCAAAGCGACCAGTCGATTTCGTGTCCCACTGCGGAGATGACAGGAATCTTTGAAGCGGCGACGGCGCGGACTACGCTTTCTTCGCTGAAAGGCAAAAGGTCTTCGAGAGAGCCGCCTCCTCGCCCCACAATTAAAATGTCGCACATCCTAAAGTCATTCGCGCATTGGATTTGTCTGACGATGCTCTGCGCGGCGGCTTCTCCCTGCACGGCGGCGGGAAAGATAATCACGTCCACATATTTGTTTCGTCGCCTCGTAATCTGCAAAATGTCTCTTATCGCGGCTCCTGTCGTGCTCGTGACAACTCCGACGGTTTTCGGAAAGGCGGGCAGGGGAATCTTCTTCGCCTCGTCGAAAACGCCTTCTTCTGCCAGACGCCTTTTTCGCTCCTCTAGCATCAGCAAGATGTTTCCGCTTCCCGCCAGTTCCATCGAGTCGATTACGATTTGATAGTTTCCGCGCGCGGCGTAAACCGAAAGCTTTCCTTTCACGCGGACAAGGTTTCCGTCTTTCGGCGAAAACTTCAGCCTCATCGCCGTGGACTTCCACATCACCGCCTGAATCTGCGCGGACGAATCCTTTAGCACAAAGTAAACATGCCCCGAAGAACTCGGCCGGTAGTTTGAAATTTCGGCTTCGAGAACCACTTGCGAAAAATTGCCCTCGATTATGTCCTTGATATAATTCGTGAGCTGGGTGACGGTAAAAACGGTGTCGCTTGCGTAAAAAGTTTGGGACATAGTTTCATTTTAAGGAAAAACGCGAAAAAATTCAAGTGCGTTTGGCAGGTAATAAAGAATAAGTAATATATGGGTTTTCTTGGTTTCCGTACGAAACACAGAAAAAGTGGAGTGCCTTGTACTGACAACATTATGTTTTTGGTACAAAAAGATTTTGTTTTTGTACCAACGGGATTATGCTGTAAGGCTTACAGGATTATGCCGTAAGGCTTGCAAGATTGTGCCGTAAGGCTTGCAAGATGATGCCGTGCGTAACAAAAGATACTGTTTTGCTACGCACAAGAAGATTTTGTCAGTATGAGAGGGGGCAGAAATGTCTGTCGCGAATCGTTGTGGCTTGCAAGCCGCCTTGTGCTTCAGTCGCTTTTTACAAGCGAACTTCCTTGCTTTCCCGTGGCGTGCTCGATTTCGATTTCCACGCAGCAGAGCGCGTCGAAGAATCGGCGGATTTCCTCGCGGACGAATTGCGCGTCGTCATTGTAGCGCAGTCCGAAAATTTCCGCTGAACGGAAGATTTCTTCTTCGTCATGCAAGATTCTCGCCTTGCCGAAAACGATGACGCTCTTGTACGCCGTAGTCAGTTTTTCTTTTATCACGTCGTCCTTTTGAATGACGCAGAGGCTCACCTTTTCGCATCGCTCAATCGCGTCGAACTTGTGGCCTGACTTCGCGCCGTGAAACAGGATTTTCCCGAACGGCAGAGGCTTTCCGTCGTCAGAGCCTTTCGCTTCGGAGGTGGCTTCGCAAAAGACATAGTTCACGGGCACGGCGTAAGGATAGCCGTCGTCGCCGCTCAAAGCCAAGACCGCAGTCTTTCCGTTTCTCAAAATCTCGAGCGTCTCCTCGCGGTCGAGTTGCTGCTTTTCCCTTCGCATTTTTCTGAACATTTTTCTTCACTCTTCTACTTGAAAAATTTTTCATTATTATATACTATTTTGATGTTATGTACAATTGCCTTGGCGAAATCTGTGTTTTGATTCTTTCGGCAGTGCTGCTTTTCAATACATTTTTCTCGTTTTCGTTCAGGGAAAGGAAGAACGTCTGTTTTTTGCTTTGCGTGATTTGCATTTTGCTTTCGACTCTTACGAACATATTTTCGATTTACAGAATCGAGCATTTTGACCCGAAATCCATTCCGCTTTCCACGGCGGTCACTTGGCTTTTCTTTTTGTTTCTCGGGCTTATCCCTTTCGTTTTCGCGACTTACGCGTTTGAATTTGTCTCTCTTCCTCAAAAATTCAAAATGGCGTTTCGCGTCGCGCGCTTCGTTCCGATTTCCGTCTATCTTGCGGCGCTTGCCTTGAATTTTAAATTCAATCTGATTTTTCGATATGATTCAATCGACGGCTATGTCCGCGGCTCGCTCAAAAACATCACCTATGTCGAGACCGCGTTTTACGCGGCGCTGATTTTGATGGCGGTTTTTTGCAGCCGGAAAACTCTGTCGCGCCACATAAAGCTGACATTTGTGATTTACCCGATTTTGGGATTGGGCGTCAGTTTGATTCAGTTTTTGTCGACTTACTTGGTGATGACCGGGACGACTTCGTTCGCGACTTTGCTGCTCGTCTATTTGAGCGTGCAGACGGACTTGCTCGAATACGACATGAAGACTGGTTTGCTCACGGAGCGAAATCTTGAAAAAGTCTTGCACAAAAATCCAAAAGGCTTTTTGTGCGTGATTTCGATTGAAAACTATTTTATGCTCGAAGACCGTATGGGAGTCTACGAATTCAATGCCCTGATGATAAGGCTCTATTCGAATTTGAATTCATATTTTGCAAGGTCTACATATCAAGTCGGCGCGAACAAGGTCGCGCTTTTTTCCAACGACTTCGTGGCGCAAAAAAAATATGTAGCGGAATTTTTTGAACGCTTTGGAACTGTTTCTGCCGCCGACGGAAGCCACAAAATGGATTTTCTCGCCGCTTTTCTCGAGCTTCCGCAGAATGCCGGAAATTATGAGAATGCGATGGAGCTTGTAAACAATTTGCTTGCGCGCGCGAGAAAAAACAAAAGGCAAAAATTCATTTATTGCGACCAAACGTATGTCGACGAATTGAACCGCGCCAAGCATATTTGCGCGATTCTCGACAGGGAGCTGAATTTTGATTCCACGCAATTCCAAGTCTATTTCCAGCCGATTTATTCTGTGTCCGAAAAGCGTTTCGTTCACGCAGAGTCTTTGGCGCGGCTCGTGGGCACGGAAATCGGCGACATCATGCCGACGGAATTCATTCCGCTCGCCGAGTCCAAGGGCTTTATCGAGCGGCTGGGAAATGTGGTTTTCGAAAAAGTCTGCGACTTCATCGCCCGAAACAAAAATGTCGTGGAATTTGTTTCCGTGAATTTTTCTGTGGAGCAGATGCTCAGCCCGAATGTCGTGGAATTCGTTTTGTCCACCATAGAAAAATTCGGCATCGAGCCGCGGAACATCGCCATTGAAATTACCGAAAGCGTCTTTATAAAGGATTTCAACGTCATCCGCAGGAATATGCTTCGGCTTTCGGGCGAGGGCGTGAAATTCGCGCTCGACGATTTTGGCACTGGCTATTCAAATTTCGCGAACGTCATTTCGCTTCCTTTCCAGACAATAAAGATTGACCGCTCGTTTGTCTTGATGATGAAAAAGAAAGCCACGATTCAAGGGCTTGTGAAAAGCCTTGTCCACACGTTCAAAGAAAACTGTTTGACGATTCTCGTCGAAGGCGTGGAGGACGACGAGCAGGACGAAATGATAAAGGGCGTCGGCGCGGATTATATACAGGGATTTTTGTATGCGCATCCGATTCCAGAGCAGGAATTTTTGTCCGTTATAAAAAATGCGAATTCGAATTAAGATGCGCGAACATGTTTGTCCGCCGAATTTTCGCGTAGCGGAAACTCGCAAGCGAAGCGTTGCGACCATACTTGCGGAAAAATAAATTTTGTGCTATGCTGATTTTATAAATGCAAATCGTTTTGTTTTCGCCCGAAAGTGCGGCGCAGTTTGAAAAAGTGTTTTCCTCAAATAACGGCGCGCAAAGCGCGTTCGACCGTTCGCTGCTTTGGGCGGAAGAAATCGCGCGAAGTTTTTCTCCTTCGAAAATCGCAGTTTTTTGTTTTGCGAAAAACGAGGCGGCGGTAAAAACCGCGCTCGCTTCGTCGACAGATTCGGAAAAAGTCTTTTGCCTTGCCGAAGAAGATTGGAACGCCGCGCGCTTGCTTGAAAAGATGTCGTCGCTCGCGAAAGAGTGCGGCGAAACGTGCATCGTCTATGCGAACGCGGCGGCCGCTTTTTTGGACGCGCCGCTTTCAAAGGAACTCGTTCGCATTCACACAGAATACAAGGCCGAATACACTTTTGCCGACGGATATCCTGCGGGATTCGCGCCTGAAATTTTGGACGCGGGCGCGGCTTCGATAATTTTCGCTTTGTGCGAAAAACACGCGCTCGAGCAGGGAAAGGCCGCCGTCACGAAAGATTCGATTTTCGACATCATAAAGTCCGACATCAATTCTTTTGAGATTGAAACGCAAATCGCAAGCCATGACTACAGGCTTTTGCGGATGAATTTTTTGTGCGACGGATATGCGAACTTTTTGAGCGCGAAAAAATTGGCGGAGAAAATCGTCGAAAAGCATCGCGCGGATTTGCTTGCGCTTGATTCGCAGAAAGTCGGCGAAGAAAATGTAATCGCGATTTCACAAATCGCCACGGAATGCGACGAGGTTTTGAAAACCGTTCCCGCGTTCTACAATGTTCAGGTGAACTGCTCGTGCAAAGTGCCGCCGCCGTTTTCGCCTTACGCGGATTTTTTTGAAAGGCGTTGCGGCGAGAAAATCCTTTCCACGCGATTGCGGATGCCAAGCGAAAAATTTTGCGCGCTCGTGAAAAAGATGAAGGCGTTTTCGCATGAGGCGGTCGTCTCGCTTTCGCTTTTCGGCGAGGCGGTCTTGCATCCTGAAATAGATGTTTTCGTGCGAGAGATTTTCCGAAACGGCTTGACCGCTTTTTTGGAAATGGACGGCGCGGCTTTGAAGGATTTTGTCGAAAGCGAACCGTACAAAAAAATCCGTGATTTCGTGCCGAACGAAAGCCGCAAGAAAATAATTTTCGCAGTTTCTCTTGACGCTTTTTCCGATGAAAAATTTGCCGCGCTTCATGGCGGCGCGAATTTGCAAGAGACTGTTTCCGCGATAAAAATTCTCGTCAAGGATTTTCCCGAGACGTACGCGCAGTTTACGCGAACCACTCAGAATGAAGATGAGCTTGAAAATTTTTTCCGAACGTGGAGCGACAAGTCGAGCGCGACCGCCGGAAAAATCATTGTCCAAAAGTACGACAATTTTTGCGCCGCGCTTCCTTCGATAAAGACCGCCGACCTTGCGCCGGTGGTGCGAGAGCCGTGCTGGCATTTGCGGCGCGACATGGAAATTCTTTTTGACGGAAGCGTTCCGCTTTGCCGCGAAGTGTGCGCTTTTGAAGATGCCGAAATTCTGGGAAATGTTTTTGATTCGGATCTTGAAGAAATTTGGCAGAAGAAGAATGCGGTTTTGAAGGAACACGTTCAAAAAAATTACGGCGGACACTGCGGAAGGTGCGATGAATATTACATCTTCAATTTTTAACGAGCGGCAGATAAATTGCACGATTCTCGGCGGCAAGCGTTCTGAAAAAGAGCCGGCTTTGAATGTGGCGGCGATTTTGCTGAACAGCGGCAACAGCTATCTGCGAATGCAAAATTTGGAAAGCCTTTCAAAATGCGGATTTGAAAAAATCGTTTCGGTGGAAAACGGTTCGAAGATTTTCAATTTGGATGACTTGCTTCAGAATTTTCCCGAAGTGAAATTTGTCATTCCGCTTGAAAAAGCCGCCGACGGTGATTTGATAAACGTCGCGATGTCGGAAATCGATTCGCCTTACGCTTTGGTTTTGCGCGACTCGATTCACATCACGCAGAAAATTCTCACGGCGCAGCTTTCGGAGAATTTGTCGGCGCAAAATATTTTTTGCATCGTGCCGCGCATTTTCGCGCAGGACAAAACCGCCATCCCGATAAAGTTTATTCCCGGCGTAAAAAAATCGGTTTTGAACATTGAGTCGGACTTGCAAATTTCCGACGGCGAGCCGACGCTTTTTCCATTCAATTTTTTTGGATTTTACGACACGAAAAAATTCAAGCGTTTGGGCGGCTACGATTTCGCGATAAAAAATCCGTATTGGCAGAATTTGGATTTCGCTTTCCGCGCGTGGCTCTGGGGGGAGCGCATAACAATTTCCACGGGGCTTTCGTTTTCGTATGCCGAGGAAATTCCGCTTGTGGACTCCACACCCGATATTTCGCAATTGCGCTTTTTTCTGAAAAACATGGCGCCAGTGATAAAGTACGGCCGCGCAGATTTGCCGCTTTCGAAATTCTTTTCTTTTAAAATGCGCTCGTCGTGCGGCATTTTTGAGACGCTTCGCCAGTTCAATTCCGCGCGAAGCTGGGTGCAGGAAAATGAAAAGCGTTTTGCGTTCGACGCTTTCAAATTGATAAACGATTGGGGAAAAATCTGATGAAGCGTCGCGTGGCGGTAATCGTGCAGTGCAGGCTTTCTTCGAGCAGGCTTCCGGGGAAAGCCTTGAAAAAATTGGGCGGCGGGAGCGTCCTTTCTTGGACGCTTGACGCGATGAAAAAAAATCCTGCCGAACGATATTTTTTGGCTTGCGACTTTGATTCGAAAGACGCGCTTGAAGAAATAGCGAAAAATTGCGGCTGGGAAATTTTCGCCGGAAACCGCGACGACGTTTTGCAAAGGTTTTGCTCGCTCGTGGAAACGCAGTTTCCTGAATGCGAAATCATCGTCCGCGCCACGGCGGACAATCCTTTTTTGTTTTACGAGGTGGCGCAAAAGTCTCTCGAAGAATTCGAGAAGATTTTTGCGGACGCGGACTACTTCACTTTTATGGGACTTCCGCATGGAAGCGGCGTGGAAGTGTTCAAGGCGGCGTCGCTTTTGCGCGCGGCGACTTTGACGGATTCGCCTTACGACCACGAGCACGTCGGTCCCTCCCTTTACAACCATCCTGAAAATTTCAAGGCGGTTTTCAAAAAGGCGGACGAAGAATTTTCCGCGCCTGACTTGCGGACGACAATCGATACTTTTTCCGACTTCAAGCGCGCGCAAAAAATCGTCCAAACAATTTCAAACGGAAAAAAGACTTCTCCTTATTCAGCGAGGGAAATCCTTTGCGCGCTTGAAAATCCGTTCGTGAAAAAAAATGTCTTGTTCGTGCCGAGCGTGCGCGCGGGGAGGGGGACCGGGCATGTGCGCAGATGCCTCGACCTCGCCAAAAGATTCGGCGGATTCGTTTATGTTGACCCGGATGCGAGCTTGAAAGAATGCGACGCGCTTTTGGATGAAGCCGTCAAAAATGGCTTGAATGAATTTCAGATAATTCGTCCCGCGAAAAACAATGCGGATTTTTCCGAAGATTTTTCCATCGAAGAAATGGCAAGCCACAGCGCGGAATGGGATTTGGTCGTGGCAGACTTGTTCAAGAGCGAAAAATCCCAATTGCAAACATTGAGCGCGCTTGGCCCGCTTTGTTCGATTGACGACGGCGGAGCATGCGGCGCGGCGGATTTTTTGCTTGATGTGATTCCGTCTTGCGATTTGCGCCGCGCTCCGAACTTGCAAAATCCCGCGCTGATTCCGCTTCCCGAAAACAAAAAAAAGTCTCGAGGCGATACCATAAAAAGCGCGCTTGTCGCGCTCGGCGGGGAGGGGAATGCGGAAGTCGCGCTTCAAGCCGCGCGCGCGCTTTCAAAAAACGAAATCGATGTCACCGTGATTTTGCCCGCGGGCTTTTCTTTTGAAAAAGAAATTGGCGACGAAAAAATAAAAATCATTCCGCCCGTTTCCGATTTGCGCGAGCGGCTTTGCGAATACGATTTGATTTTCACGCACTACGGATTCACCGCGTTTGAGGCGGTCGCCGCGGGCTGCCACGTGATGCTTTTTGCGACGAGCGCGCTCCACGAAAAACTTTCTCAAAAATACGGATTCCTCTGTGTCAAGAAAAACGAGATTTCCGCAAAAAAAATGAATTCGATTTTGAAAAATCCGTCGCGCCTTACGAGCGAATATTTTGAAAATATTTTTTGTGAAAATAAAAATGAAATTCACCGCGAAGAAAAATTCGCTTGGAGCGAAATCTTGCAAAATCTTTCGGCGGCGCAAAAATTCGACTGCCCTGTTTGCGGCGAACAATCGTCGCGCGGAAAAATCGTCGCGAGAACTGCCACGCACACTTTCCGCCGCTGCCAGAATTGCAAAATGATTTTCCTTTCGTTTTCCACGGACAGCCGCGTGCAATACGAAAAAAATTATTTTGAGGGCGAATACAAAAATCAATACGGGCGCACTTATTTGGAAGATTTCGACTCGATAAAATCGCAGGGCGCGCGCCGAGTCCGAATCATAAAAAAAATTCTCGGACAAACTCGCCGCCCGAAAATTTCTTTGACAAAAGAAATTCCTTCAGCCGCAACTGATAACTATTCACCATTTACTGTTAACTTACTTGATGTCGGATGCGCTTACGGACCTTTTCTTTCCGCGGCGGGCGAGGCGAGCTTTGCGCCTTTCGGAAGCGACATTTCCGTCGCCGCCGTGGATTATGTGAAAAATGATTTGGGCTTTGAATGCGTGAACGCTTCGTTTTTGGATTTTGAGCCAGAAAAAGAATTCGGCGTTTCGCAGTTCGACGCGCTCACCATGTGGTTCGTAATCGAGCACATTCGGGATTTGAAAAGCGTCTTGATGAGGGCGAACGAATTCCTGAAAAGGGGAGGGGTGTTCGCTTTTTCGACTCCGTCGGCGAGCGGCGTGAGCGCGCGTTTTTCGCGGCAAAAATTTTTCGAACAAAGTCCGCGCGACCATTATTCGATATGGGAAATCCGAAGGAGCAAAAAGATTTTGGAGCGGTTCGGATTCAAAATAAAAAAAATCGTTTCCACGGGAATTCATGCCGAGCGAATTCCGTTTTTCAAAAAACACGAAATTCAAAAAGGCACTTTTCTTTTTTCGCTCGCTGTGATAGTATGTAAGTTGTTCAAGTTGGGCGACACTTACGAAGTTTACTGCGTGAAAAAATAGCGCGGGCTAGGCGGGAAAATGGAAGATTCGATTTTGATTTTGGGCGCGGGAAAAATGCAAGAGCCGGCAATCCAAAGCGCGAAAAATTTGGGACTCAACGTTTTTGTCGTGGACGCGAATCCTTCCGCCCCATGCGTTGGCGAAGCCGACGTTTTCGAGCCGATTGACTTGAAGGACTTCGAAGGAATCGCGCGCTACGCTTTGAGCCTGAAAGAAAACGCCGGACTAAAGGCCGTGTTCACCGCGGGAACTGATTTCAGCGCGAGCGTGGCTTATGCCTGCGAAAAATGCGGATTTCCGAACCACAGTTTTTCCGCCGCCGAAAACGCGAGCAACAAGGCTTTGATGAGGCAGTGCTTCAAAAACGCGCGCGTTCCCTGCCCGCATTTTTTGGAAATAAAAAGGCAGACTCTGAAAGAAATCCTTTCGCCCGATGTTTTGGAAAATCTAAAATTTCCGCAAGTCGTAAAGCCTGTCGACAATATGGGCGCGCGCGGCTGCAGAATGGTTCGAAGCGAGGACGAACTTTTTCCCGCGCTTGAAAATGCGTTTGCGTTTTCGCGGACGGAAACTGCGATTTTGGAAGAATATATGGACGGCCCTGAATTTTCGATTGACGCGCTGGTCTACGACAAAACGCTCACGATTACGGGATTCGCCAAGCGGCACATTTTTTTTCCGCCGTATTTCATCGAAATGGGACACACGATGCCGTCACAACTTCCCTACAAAGATTACATCGCGCTGATAAAAACATTCGCGGACGGAATAAAATCTTTGGGCTTGAGCCACGGCGCGGCGAAGGCCGACATCAAGTTGACGAAAAGCGGTTCGATGGTCGGCGAAATCGCGGCGCGGCTTTCAGGCGGCTATATGTCGGGCTGGACTTTTCCGTATTCGAGCGACTTGAATCTGACTGAACAGGCGATTTTGATCGCGCTTGGAAAAACGCCGCACATGCTCGAAGAACGCCGCTTCGCGCTCGACTTGCACGAGCCGTTTGAAATTTTCGCCTATACTTCGAAAGTCGCATCCGCCGAACGCGCTTGGATTTCCATTCCGGGAAAAGTAAAAGAAATCTTGAATTTGGCGGAAGCGGAAAAAATCGAAGGCGTGAAACATATTTTTCCGCGAGTTTCTTCGGGCGATGAGGTTGACTTTCCGAAAAGCAATGTCGAAAAATGCGGCAACATAATTTCTGTCGCAAAGACTCGTACCGAGGCGGAAAAAATCGCGCAAGAAGCCGCCGGGAAAATCACGCTTGTTTTGGAAAAGGAAAATCCCATGACGGACGCATTTCTTTTTGGCGCGCGAGAGCCTGACGGACGCGCCTTTCCGCCGCGTGCGTATCAGCTTCCAAAAGGAGCGTCGAACGAACTTTCCTATGAGCTCGACTGCAACAGCGAGAAAATAATTCCGAAGGACGAACGCATCGAAAAATATGTCCCGACAAAAGTCCTGCCGTTTTTGGAAATGCGCGACTGGAACAATGTGACGTTGTTGGAAACCATCCAAAGATTCGACGCGCTGTGTCCGAGCCACGCGGATTTGTACTACAAGAAATTCTGGACTGCGCTGATGCGCGGCGGAATACAAGGAGCGTTGTATGCGGCGCAATAAATTTTTCCATTGCAAATCGAAATCGCAAAAAAAGTTTTTTTCAATTGTTTTGATTTTTATCGGCGCGGCAGTTTTCGCGCAAAGTTCTCCGCAAAAAAATCTCATCGAGTCCGCGGACGCTTCCGGCACGGCGCTTTATTGGGACACGCTTTCGCAAGGCGGCATTCTCGAAAAAAACGGCAAGCAAATTTCTTTCCGCGTCGGAAGCCCGGTGATTCTTTTGGACAACGAAAAATTCCTGTCCACGGATTCGCCGCAGGTTTCTGACGGCGCGATTTTTGTGAGCAATGATTTTCTTCGCGAAATCGAAAATTATTTTTCCGCGCACAATTCTTCGGAAGAAAGTTTCAAGGTCGGCGCGATTTTGATTGACCCAGGGCACGGCGGAAAAGATTCGGGCGCGAGCATGACGCACAAAATCAACGGCAAAAACGTGACGCTCAAAGAAAAGGACATAAATCTCACCGTCTCGAAAATGCTCGCCGAACGCCTCAAGACCGCGTATCCCGAAAAGCAAATCATAATGACGCGTTCCACCGACATTTTCCTTTCGCTTCAGGAACGCACCGACATCGCCAATTCGATGAACGCCAAGCTCAAGGAACGCGAGGCCGTCCTCTACGTTTCGATTCACGTGAATTCTTCGCTCGACAAAAAGGCGCGCGGCTATGAAGTGTGGTATCTTTCGCCGGGCTATCGTAGGACGGTTTTGGACAGCGGAAAAAAAGCCGAAGACCCGAAACTCTTCAACATCTTGAATTCGATGATGGAAGAAGAATACACGACCGAAAGCATTTTGATTGCGAAATTCATCATGGACGGACTCGGCGCGCAAATCGGCAATTTGAGCGTGCCGCGCGGCATCAAGGCGGAAGAATGGTTCGTCGTCCGCAACTCGAACATGCCGAGCGTCTTGGTGGAAGTGGGCTTCGTTTCCAACGCCGAGGAAGCGAAACTTTTGAATGACCAGACCTACTTGCAAAAAACCGCGTTCGGGATATATAATGGAATATCGGCGTTCGTGGCGCACTTCGAGCGTTCGCGGGGATTTAGTCGTTAGGAAAATTGCTCCGCAAATTTCCTAACTTGCGAGTTTTCATTTGCAAAATTTTGCGTTCGGTAACTTTTGGAGATTTTTTTTATGGAAAAGAAATTTGATTTTGTGTCTTTCGTTTTGCTCGTCGCGCTTTTTGTGGCGCTCGTTTTTTCTGTGACTCTGTATTTCGTAAAGTCGCCCGGCAGACGCTACGTGTTCCGCTTTGAAAGCGTGGACGACGGAAAGACCGCGATTGAAAGCAGGTTTCTTCCCGCGAAAAAAGGCGAGGAGAAAATCGCGCTTTATGTCGACGAGCTGCTTTTGGGCGCGAAGACCGAGCGTTCCCGCCCGATTTTTTCTCCGGGAACGAAGGCGAAGCTGTGCTTTTTGCGAGGCAAAACCCTCTATGTGGATTTGACTTCGGAGCTGCTCTATCAAGACGGCAATGCCGGCGACATCATGGAGTCGATTGAGCTTTTCAAGCGAAATATTTTCAAGAATTTTCATTCGGTAAAGAAGATCGAACTGTTTATCGACGGAAAAAATATTTTGCAAAAAATTTAAAAAAAAATCGCATAAAACCCTTGACAAAATCGCTTTATTGTTGGATACTATAGTTAATATAGACAAGGCTACATCTATAAATTATAAGGAGTTTTTGAAATGAAGAAAACTGTCTGTTTGTTTATGGCGGCATTCATGCTCGCGACATCGCTTGTGTTTGCTGACGAATCTATGCTCATCGACTTCACTCTTCTTGACGCCGACTGCTGTCCGGACGAAGAGACTGGGGAAATGACTCAGAACAAGCACACGGTAATGGATTTCTCCGTTGCCGCAGGCGCGACTTTCACCGAAGAACAGAAAGAGATGATGAAGACGTCTCTCGCTTTGCCTGAATGGGAAGTCGAATTGAATTCGTCTGCGAAAAACGTTATGTCTTTGGCTGACTCAAAGGTCGTGTCCGCTCCTGTCAGGGACAGCGCGCGCGTTCCTTTTGCGGGCAGCAATGTAATGGGCGTTCGCATTGTTTTCCCCGAATGGGCGAGCAACGCCAATGCGAAAATCAAACCCGCGTTCGACATTCCGGCCTACGAACCTTTGTCTGAGGCCAATGATGAAGGCGTTCGCCAAGAGCCTACCGACGAAGAGAAGGCCAGCGGCAAGACTTTGTTTGAAGATGGCTATGGCGTCGTAAAAAATGTCGGCACTCTCAAATCCATCGCCGTAAACACGATGGGTATGAACTATCCTCACGCGCTCTATGTCCTTCTCAAGGACAATGACAATGTCGAGCGACGCTACTTTATGGGATATCTCGGCTTTGATGGCTGGAAGCAGTTGCAGTGGAACAATCCGCAGTACATCACGGAAATCCGCAACCGCGAAATCCGCGTGTATCCGATTTATCCTCGTGGATTGCCGTTCGTGAAGTTCAACGGATTCTATGTTGCTCGCGATGCTTCTCACATCGGCGGAGACTTCATCGGCTACTTCAAGGACGTAAGGGTGATTTATGACAAAGCCGTTCTCGTTTCTGAGCGCGACATCGCTGACGAAGATCTTTGGGGTATCATCACGAAGAAAGAAAGCGAGCGCCAAGCCGCTGAAATGCAGCGCTTTGGCAACAAGCAGGTCAACCGCTACCTTGAAAAGGCGAAGCTCGCCACTGAAACTGAATTCACTTCAAGCCTCGGCGAAGAGGGTGGTTCAGCCCAGCAGAATGGCGGACAGGCCGCTGACAACAATGCGGATAACGCAAGATAGTTAGCAGGCGACTTGCCCATCTCAAAAAGGCACTTCTAGATGTGGAAGTGCCTTTTTTTATGCGCGGACGCGGGGCGCGAAATGTCGCCGCTGTTTTTTGGGAATGTTTAAAAATGAGCGGCCAACACATCGTCGCTTATGTGGTGGCAAGCCTTTGGTCTTGCTGTTGAGACTTTTTTTCGATTTCAAAAAATAGGGACGGAAATGCCAAATTCAAAATTGCCAAGCAAAGAGGACATAGAAAAACTTTACGATTCGTATAATCCGATTTTTTCGCGCATTTTGAGCAATGTGCGGAATCGGCTTGCCGGCGATTTGGCGTTGAATCCGCGTCCTGTGCTCAAGTCTCGCATAAAATCTTTCAAAAGTTACTACCAAAAGGTTTTGCGACAGAAGTCCTCGGAAATCTACAAAAAAAATTCGCTCGTATGCTTGACCGATATGATGGGAATCCGCGTGGTGTGCCTTTTTTTGGAGAACATCGCGGAGGTCGAACGCTTGATTTCGGAAAAATACACTGTTCGTGAAATCGAGCACAAGGGGGCGGAGCAGAGTTTCCGCGAATTCGGCTATGAGTCGGTTCATGTTTTGATAGAGATTCCCGAAGAATGCCTCGACCTTTCCGTGCTCGACGCGGAGTATGTCAACTCGCATCCGCTTCCGAAAGAGCTTTGTTGCGAAATTCAAATCCGGACGATCTTGCAGGACGCGTGGGCGGAAGTCGAGCATGAGCTCATTTACAAGACGGAATTCATGCCGTTCGACACGCCGCTCAGACGAAAGCTCGCCAGCGTGAACGCTTCGCTTTCGCTCGCGGACACGATTTTCCAGGAAATCCGCGACTACCAGAAGAATTTTCAGCGGCAAGTGGACAAGCGGCGCGCTTCGTTTTACAGTCAGGCCGATGTCATCACCGACAATGAAAACGGATTCGCTTTGTCGTCGAAAAATGATTTGCCGAAAGAGGAAATCGGGCGGCCGTCTCCTTATGTTCACGGCACTATCGACGACATGATTTTGCGCGCGCTTCAGGTGCACAATTCGGGCGACTTGGATTTGGCGGTGGAAATATATTCGCGCATAATTTCTTCGAAGACCGCGCTTGACGACACCGTGCTTTCGGTGATTTTGAAGCATCGGGGCATGGCGTATTTCGCGCAAAACAAGTATGTCGAGGCTTTGGGCGATTTTGAGCGCTCCGCCGCGCTCGGAAAGGATGTTTTCCGCTCGCTTTATTATATGGGCATCGTGCACAGCGTTTTGGGCGAAAACGAGCGGGCGGTGGAATGCTTTTCCAAATCGCTCGAATTGAACGCGTTCCAGTCGCACGCCTATTTCCGCCGCGCGCTTTCGAAATATAATGTGGGCGACTTCCAGAGTTCGCTCGAGGATTTGGACACCGCCGAGCGCATGGGACTTGAGACGCCGGAATGCAAGGCGTTGCGCAGAAAATTGATGAAGGAATTCGACATAATGTAAGTCGCTCGTTCGTTATGCGCGCTGCCTTAACGAGTTTTTTGTTTGTGGCATACGGCACTATTCTTGAAAATGCGCTGCCAAAAGCTACGTGACATAAGATACCGCGCTGTTTCTTCGCCTTGTAAAGTAAAATAAGGTTTGATTTTATTTTTCGGTGTGTACTGTGTTAACGGGGTGGCAATATATTTTGCGAACGGTTCCTCCGCTTCGCTCGGAATGGCAGGGTGTTTCATGCCGTCATTGCCCACTGCGCGCGGAACTTGAGCCTTTCGAAACCTGCCCGGCTTGATCGCGCTTTTCTCCGAGCATGTACAAATCCATAATGCGCATTTCGCCCCAGCTGTATTGCGACATGTATTCTCCGTGAAACGAGTTCAATGCGGAAGGCTCGCCCGCCTCATATTCGTACAAGTCGCAGGAAATTTTGTTCGCGTCTATGGAAAAGGAATCCGTGTCGTGGATATAAATTTCTCCAATGCCGGCGGAATCGAGGGCGTTTTTCAGCGCGGCGGCTATCATTCCGAAATAATTCTGCCGGTTTCTGTCATAGCAGTCGTCTTCGAAAAGGACTGCGGCGATTTCGCGCCTTGTGGCGGAATGCCCATGGCGGTCTATGAGATAGGCGAGCATTTCCTTTGACCTTTTCCTTTTGAAATGGACTGGCCTTCCGTCCACCAGCAAATCGAAATTGCCGAACGTGACCGCCCTGATTCTCTGGCCGCAGCATACGTTTTTCACGCCAACCAAGATGCGCACGTCCACGCCCAAAGCGTCTGCGATTTTCAGCGCGTCGCTTACGCGCGGCTCTGTCCCGAACTGTCGCATTGAAGAGACCGTCGTGTCCACTGTGCCCATGAGCTTTGCGATGGCGCGGTAGGTAAGGTTCTTTTGCTTTCTGTAGATTTCAACGTTGTCCCAGAACATGGCCTATCCGCGTCTCCCGGATAGGCGACAATTTGAAATGAGTCTGCGCGGACGAACGGAATTCTCGCGGCGCGCGGCAATGTCAGCCTCCGCTCGGTGATATAGGGGGGGGGTATCAGGAATTGCGTCTTTCAAATACGACCTGCGCATGGCAATCATGATAGCACTGTTTTGGGAAAAAGTCAAGGGGGTTTGCATCTCCTAGCGGAATTGAACCGCTGTTGTCGGGATGAAAACCCGATGTCCTAACCACTAGACGAAGGAGACATAGAATGATGATATTATAGCGAAAAGGAAAAAATGTGTCAAGTGGTTGGCAAGATATTTTGAAAATTTTTTATGATTTCACTTGAAATTTGGCAGGGGCTGTGCTTTGATTTGGGAATTGTTAAGTTGCTGTGAAGAGGAAGCGGATTTTGCTTTTTGAGAAATTTTTGTTGTGCATTTGTGTACTGTGGGGAAGTAGAATGGGTGTGAAAATATGCTTTGCCGCTATTTTGGAAAATCTTGTTGGAAGAAGGGGGGTTGCCAGTACAGAAAATATGAACTACTATTGCATTTTTACTCAAACAGGCAGGGAGGCGCACTTTAAGGCGGAGGCAAAGAAGCTTCTTGAGACCGACTGTCTGGAGGGTGACGGTGAGGTTTTGGTTTTCAGGCAGGTTAAGAAAATCGTGAAGTTGAACAGAGTGTATGACGACCTGCTTTTTCCCGGCTATGTTTTTTTCAAGACGGAGGAAACGGACGCGCGAAAATTCCGCGCTCTTAAAAAAATCGACGGCTTTATAAGATTTCTCCCCGAAACTTCCAAAGTAACGATGCTTTTTGGCAAGGATTTGGAGATTGTAACCTTGCTTGAGCGAGGCGGAGAAGTGCAGGGCTTCGTGCGCGCGAAATTCGACAAGAACGACAGGATTGTCATCGTTTCAGGACCTTTTGCAGGAATGAAAGGCACGGTGACTTCCGTGAACAGGCGGAATCAAAAGTTGAACTACAGCATAGAAACGGAAAGCGGCGTGCGTGTTCTGAACCTGTCGTATTTTGACATTGAAAAGCAGGATTGGTCCCGGGAGGAGTCCTCGTATATCGCTTCGATAAATGTATGCTGAAAGTCGCATCAATGTGTGACTTTCAGCAACTCAAGTTTGCGTCGCAAACTTGAAGGCGAGGATGAGACAGTTCGCAAGAAGCGTCATTGGTGTAACTGCTAGTGGTTAACACCGTGGAAAATCAACTTACACATTTTTTGCGAAAGCAAAAAAATGCAAGCTGACCTTTCACGCGCAGTAATAAGTGTAACAACTTGTGGTCAGCCTGTCATCGCGAGGACTGAAAGTCCGAAGCGATCCATAATTTTTTTGTTTTTTGGAACTGCAAGACTTGGATTGTTTCAGTTGCTTGCAAGTAAGCAAAATCGCAATGACGGAGTAGTCAATTGCGAACCCTGCAAGGGTGAATCTACGACTTTCAGTGTCAAGAGAGACAGAAAGTTGTAGATTCGAGAAGAATCGAATCCATTTTGGAGCGAGTGAAACGACCGAAGTGGAGAGGTGACAGTGCCCTTTCAAAGGGGCAAAACATTAACTGAAGTCCGAACAGGAGCTTGGCTCAAGCACTGCTCGGCGCGGTGTCCGTGCTCTTTTTTTGCGCGACAAACCAATTTGCGGGGTGTCGGAGGGCGGAGCATTTTAAAAGTTATGCTTGGGTGATTTTTTTGAGATTGGAGAAGAGGTGTCATAATGGAGAGGCGGGTGTATGCCATACGATCGAAGCAATGGCTTGTGGTATACCTTGTGTTTGCAGTGTTAATCCATGTTTTTTATTTTCACTGAGTTCTCCAAAAGAAATGACAGATGCTATTATCCTTATTATAATTATATAAAAATCCTTTATTAAGACAGAGATGGGAATGTGAAATGTTGAAGGAGCAAAAAAATATTCCATATAATATTACAGTAGAAAAAATGGCTGAAATTTATAAATAATAATGCACTGAACTGTTTATTACACATTGCTTGGATACTGAAAAATAAAATCACTGGCAGAAAAAATACATAATTGCAAGTTAACTAAAAATTAAATATGAGCGGAAAAAAAAACAACATAAAAAGAAATTCTCCGATAAAAGCGGGAATTGGATATACTATTGGCAATTATCTTATAAAAGGCTTGGGATTTCTAACCTTGCCTTTGTTTACAAGACTTCTTTCTACAAGTGATTTTGGTATTTATAATACATTTATGGCTTATGAGTCCATTTTATTTGTGATAATAGGATTTGCGATCCATTCAAGTTATAAAAATGCAAGGTATAAATATAAGACTGTAGCCGAAGGTGCCGAGATAGGAAAAGATTACCAATCTTATATAAGCAGTACAATGATTTTGCTTGTTATTGGTCTCATTTTTTGGCTAGTTATAATTAATACTTTTGCAAATTTCTTGTATGAAGTGTTACGATTGAAGAGACTGCAACAAAATATTCTTGTTTTTTATGCATTTTCTTCTGCAGTAATTGTATGTTATAATTCGTATGTTGGCATTGATTATCAATATAAAAACTTTTTGAAAGTTGCTGCTATAAATTCTGTTTGCAATATAGGTCTTTCCATTGCCCTTGTTCTTACTATTTATAGCTCTAAACGCTATATGGGACGTATTATAGGAACTGTAGTGCCAAGTTTTATAATTGCCATAGTCATTGTTATTTATTTTTTAAGCCTTTCTAAGCCTCGCAATGTCAGTTTATTTTTAAAATGGGGCATGAAATATTCTTTGCCAATTGTTCCACACGGCTTAAGTCAAATAATTCTTTCTTCATTTGATAGGATTATGATTTTACATATGGTGAGTGCTTCGGCAGCAGGAATTTATTCCTTTGCGCATACAGTATGCACTTTGGTTCAAGTAACGGCAACTTCATTGGATACAGTATGGACTCCTTGGTTTTATGAAAAAAAGAATCAAAAAAAAGAGGAAACCATAAAAAAATACGGAAGTCTCTATGCAATTTTTATATTTATTTTTTCTACAATTATAATGCTTATAGCGCCAGAGCTCTTAAAATTTTTAGGACCAAAAGAATATGCAGATTCTCTTTACTGCGTCATACCTTTAATAACTGGCGCTTTTTTTGCTTTTTTGTATAATCTCCCAGCCAGCGTTGAATACTACTATGAGAAGACGCAATTTATAGCAATTGGTACTATGAGTGCCGCCATAATTAATATTGTCTTGAATTATATTTTTATAAAAAAAATTGGCTATACAGCAGCAGCATATACTACTCTAGTAACCTATTTTTTATATTTTGTATTTCATTATTTTCTTGCAAAAAAAATTGAGGGCAGATTTATTTATAGCAATAAAGTTATGTTGATTTTGTCTATAGGCATTTTGTTTGCAAATTTCACTTCAATAGGACTTTTAAGCTATGCCATAATTAGATGGGGGCTTGTAATTGTAATAAGTTTTCTTTCAGTTCTTATTGAAGAAAAGAAATATGGTTACGGGAAAAAAATTATTAAGAACAAATTCAATACATAAAAGGGATTTTTATTATGGAAAACGACAATGAAAATAGTTGTGTAGAGATTGAGCATAACGGATTGAGATTACAAGAAATTACTTTGCGTGAATGTCAAATTGCAACACTGGAGATTTACAAGGTATTTTCAGAACTTTGTAAAAAAATTGGTGTAAAATACAGTATTGCTTTTGGAACTTTGATAGGAGCAGTGCGTCATAAAGGATATATTCCTTGGGATGATGACTTTGATGTTGTTATGCCTAGACCAGACTATGATAAATTTTTAAAATATTGCAAAGAATATAAAAATGAAATTTCTCCTAAATATGAAATTCATAATAAGTATACAATTGAAAATTGTCGTTATAATTTGACACGGTTCTGTTGTAATGACTATAAACTTCTTTTTTATATCTGGTCAGGCTATGAGTCTGGGCTTTTTATTGACATTTATCCATTGGACGGACTTGGAAAATCCAATGATTATAAATATTGGAAAAAAAATTCAAGAAAGATGTTAAGCATGCAAGCGATGGCTTCCTTAACATTTAAACCTTTTTATGCGAAGAACTATCCTTTATGGAAAAAAATAAGAAATAAAATATTTAAATTCTTCTTTATTCATAATAGTGCAAATTATTATTGGAACAAACTTGACAAAATTGGGCAAAAATTTAGTTGGAATGAAAGTGATTATGCGTATTGTACTGTATGGACGCAGGCAAAAAGAATCCCCCAAGTTAAAAAGGACATATTTAATAATTTAACTGAATTTGATTTTGAAGGGCTTAAAGTTCCAGGACCAAAAAACTATGATGAATTTTTGAGACAAATATATGGAGATTATATGAAACTGCCTCCTGAAGAAGCACGAGAACCTCAACATGGGTATAAAGTTTATAAAATTATTAGGTAAAGAAAAAGAGGCGATGTATTATGAGGAGTATAATGAAATCTAAAATTATATGTAATTTTGCTCTATGCATGCTACTTTTTTTGAGCTGTGACAACAATACACAATACCAAGTAATTGAAAATGATTTTTCTAAAGAAGCTTCTCATATTATATCGCATCGTGGTTCTGGAAGCGAAGAGCTAGAACATACTTATGTTGCTTATGATTTAGCCTTGCTATACGGCTCAAAAAATATTGAACTTGATGTTGTTGTTTCTGCGGATGGAACTTTGTGGGTTTCCCATGATTTGACGGCAAAAAGAATTACGGGTATTGATAAAGCGTATTTGGATATGACGGATGAGGAAATTTCCAATTTGAAGACGATTGCATCTGGGGAGTCAATACATAAGGCACAAGAAGTTCTGGATAAATATGGAGCGAATATTTATTATACAATAGAACTTATGGATAGGGGGGGGTGAGATAATATCACCTTTTAACGACTTTCTGAGTAATAATCAAAATTACAATATTGTAATTGACGCTCCTGCATTTTTACTTTCGCAAATTGAAGAAGAACATCCAAATATAGAAAAAGAGGTTAGTTTATATAATCAGAATGATATTGATGATTTTATTGCTAACTTTAAAAATACACCCTACATAGACAGAGTTGCTGTTAATAAAAGTGTCATTAATAAGGATAATATAGATAAAATTGAAAAATTGGGAATAGGCTTTGTGGGAGGAGTTGTAAATTCTACTGAAGAAATTCTTAATTGTATAAATCTTGGAGTAGAACTTTACTATACTGATTACACAGCAAAAGCGATTGCTCTTGAACATAAATATAGAAACAATAATTATGATTAAAGTAATAACATACGGAACCTACGACTGCCTTCATCATGGACATATTAGACTCCTTGAGCGTGCAAAAACTTTGGGAGATTATCTCATAGTAGGAGTGACTTCTGAGGATTTCGATGTTTCTCGCGGAAAGATTAATGTTAAGCAATCTTTGGCTGAAAGAGTTGATGCTGTTAGAAAAACAGGACTTGCTGATAAAATCATAGTAGAGGAGTATGAGGGGCAAAAAATCGATGATATCCAACGTTACGATGTCGATATATTCACAGTAGGTTCAGATTGGGAAGGTCATTTTGATTACTTGAATGAATACTGCCAGGTTGTCTATCTGCCGAGAACGCAAGGAATTTCTAGCACTGAATTAAGAATAAAAGACAACAAGCTTTGTTTCGGCATAGTTGGAGATGCTAGAAATGTTATTGAAAAATTTATTAAGGAGGGAGAATATATCAACGGACTTGAATATGTAGGCTTATGTGCCGATTCAAGTTTAAGTGATAAAAATACTCCAGATTGGTCAGACTATATAAAAAGTAAAGGATTTGTAACATCTGATTATGACATGCTTCTTGAAAAAGTTGATGCTGTTTATGTAGCTTCAAAAACAGAAAATCATTATGAACAAATAAAAAAAGCTTTGAATTGCAAAAAACATATAATATGCGAATCCCCTGTTGTCCTTGAAGAAAATCAGTGCATAGAACTTTTTGGACTTGCTAGAAAAAATGACTGCATTTTAAGAGAAGCGATAAAAACTTCGTATTCTTTAGCATTTAATAGAATGTTGCTTTTAATCAAGACTGGAATTATAGGAGAGGTTCTTTCTGTAGATGCCACCTGTACAAGTTTAATGGATAATTTGGTTTACAAGGATGGAAAAATTATAAATAACGGTAGTATGAACGCATGGGCTCCAGCCGCTTTGCTCGCTGTTTTCAAAATCCTTGGAACAGAATATAAAGAAAAATATGGACAGACTTTTCTTTTGGAAAATAATTTTGACTTTTTTACTAAACTTGATTTTATATTTGAGAGGGCAGTTGCAAGTATAAAAGTTGGAAAAGGGGTAAAGTCCGAAGGAGAACTTGTTATTTCAGGAACAAAAGGTTATATTTATGTTCCTTCACCATGGTGGAAAATGGATTACTTTGAAGCAAGATATGAAAACACAAATGACAATCAACGGTATTTTTATCAACTAAAGGGGGAGGGCATCCGCAATATGATTGTAGACTTTGTGAAGGATATTACAGAAAAAAGAATTGATAGCTCTAAAATTTCACAAAATATTACATTGGCAATTTCCAGATGTATGGAAGAATTTCATAAAGGAAATAATATTTCTAGAATATTACGGCAGGATTTGATTCCTATTTATCAGAAATAAAATTATTTATGGGAGATTCAACATGTATTATTTAAATAAAAATATACAAAACTTAAACAGGATTTTTGATCAAAATGAAAGAAATGGATATTTAAGACTTGATTTAAATGAAAATCCTGGAGGTTTGCCACAGGAATTCATTAACAAGGTTTTGACTGGTGTTACACCAGAATTTTTAGCTCAATATCCGGAAACACTTCACTTTTCAGAAGTTCTTGCGAAATATCTTAATACTGATATACATCATATTTGTCTTACGAATGGTTCTGCAGAAGCAATTCGTTATATAATACAGGCTTTTACATCAGAAAATGGAAGAATTGTAGGCGTTGTGCCTTCTTATTTTATGTTTCAAGTATATTCTGAAATGTATGGGCGAAACTTTGTGAAAGTTCCATACGATGAAAACTTACACATGGATGTTAACAATATTATTAAAGAATGTACTCTAGAAACACAATTGTTAATTCTATTAAATCCAAATAATCCCATGGGTAATATTTATACAGATGAACAATTTGAAACTCTGCTACAAGTCTGTATTAAAAATAAAATAACCATTCTTGTTGATGAAGCTTATTATTATTTTTATCCAAAAACTTTTATAAATTATGCCTTAAGTAGAGAACATATATTTTTAACCCGAACATTTTCAAAACTCTTTTCTTTGGCTGGTTGCAGACTTGGCTATGTAGTCGGTTATCCAGAAGGAATTAATATGATACAGAAGTTTTGTACTCCACATAATACAAATGCATTCGCCATGCGTTTTGCTGAAGCAGTTCTTACAACTCCTAACATACTAAAATCATTGATTGCTAATTTCAAACAGGGAAGAGAATATCTTATAAAAGCATTAGATGAAAATGGATATTTCCATAAAGGAGAGGCTGGTAACTTTATATTTATAAAACCTAAAACAGAGGCTCATAAAGTTATGGAAAGAATGAAATCAGAGAAAAACATACTGATAAAAACTTATCCTAATGTAGGTAATTTGGGAGATTGTTTAAGAGTTTCAATAGGAGAGAAAAAATATATGAAGCATTTTATGGAATCGTTGCTTGAATTAGATAAGTAACCATTATATATTTAGGAGAGTCTTATTTATGCAGAAAAAATATGCTATTGTTTCGTACAATATGTACTGTAATTTTACAAATTATGGTTCAGCCTTGCAGACTTATGCATTGCAGCGGGTTATTAATGATATATGTCCGAAAGATATTCAAGGAATTGTATTGGATTATTGTCCTGATGTTCTAGCAGACAAAGATATTTTGCATCCAGAAAAAAATATGTGGGATCAGGATATTGAGACGCTTAATAACATAAAGAAAACATATAAGTCAATTATAGAAAATAATAATAAATTTAATAATTTCTACAAAACACAATATCCTCTTTCACTAAATAAATATACATCTAAAAATTTTAACAATTCCTTAACTGATGAGAAGTTAGATGGGTATATTTGCGGAAGTGATACAATTTGGTGTATACGAGAATTTCATGGCTTTGATGATGGATATTATGGAAATTATCAAGTAATGAAAAATTCTAGAACAATCTCATATGCAGCAAGTTTTGGCGATGTAGACTTTACAGACAACGAACTAAAAATATTAAATGATAGATTGCAGAATTTCAAGGCAATCTCAGTCCGTGAGAGTAGCCATATTGATTTTATAAAGGAACATGTGGATGTTCCTGTGGAAAGAGTCATTGACCCTACTTTGCTATTAAAAGGGGATGATTATGAGTGCATAACTGCGAAAAAACAATATGATTTTCCTTATATTCTTCTTTATTCGAGACGCTATAATGCTAAAATGGAAGCATATGCAGAAAGAATTGCAGCGGAAATGGGTTGCAAGATAGTAGAGATAAGTATTCGGGCTGAAAATGAAAAGAAAGGGCATATTATGCGCTATGATGCTGGAGTTGAAGAATACCTTTCACTTATCAAATATGCTAAATTTGTAGTAACGAATTCTTTTCATGGATTAATATTTAGTATGCAATTGCACACTCCGTTTGTAATATTCTCTCGAGAGCAAGCTGATACTAAAATAGACGAACTATTAGACTTGCTCCAATTAAAACAAACGAAAATGGTTTCAGGCGAGGAACAGGTTGAGAAAACAATTGACTTTGAGACAGCCGAAAGGAATATTGCTGTTTGGCGTGAGTTATCATTGAAATATCTAAGAACTGTATTAAAAACTAATTAGGTTGTTTTATGTGCAGCGGTTTTCTTAAAAGCTCAATTAAAAAAGAGTGTTGCGGTTGCGAAGCATGTGCTCAAGTTTGTCCGAAAAGTGCAATTGATATGATTGAAGATAATGAAGGTTTTCGTTATCCTATTATCAATCAAGAAAAATGTATAAAATGTGGACTTTGTAACAATGCTTGCCAGTATGAAGTAGGAATTATTTTTAATTCTGAAAAACAATGTGCATTTGGCGGTTATTCGAATCACCCTAGTATTAGAATGGAAAGTACATCTGGGGGGGCTTTTTCTGAAATTGTGGATGCATGGTGTTTTTCAAATTATGTGATTTTTGGTGCTAGGGCGGATGGATTACGCGTATTTCATACTTATATTTTTGATAAAAACGAATTGCAAATTTTTAGAAAAAGTAAATACTCTCAAAGTATAATTGGAAAATCGTATGCATATTGCAAAAAATTTTTGCTTGAAGGCAAGACTGTAGTTTTTTCTGGAACGCCTTGTCAAATTTCAGGACTAAAAATATTTCTTGGGGAAAATATACCGCAAGTTAATTTGCTTACGATTGAAGTGATATGTGAGGGACTTCCAAGCCCGTTATATATAAGAAAATTAAATGACTATATGCTAAAAAAATATGGCTCTCATATCGAAAAACTTGATTATAGATACAAGGAATTTAAAGAAAAAAAAGCGCACTTGAAAATCCCATTAAAATGGGATTTTGAAGTGATGCTTGCATCACTTCAAAATCATAAGGTTTTTAAAATTGACAGATGGTTTAATCCATTTTGGTCAATTTGGCTTAATCATTTGATGAGTAGACCTAGTTGCTATGAGTGTAAATATACACAAAGAAATAGAGTTGCAGATATTACTCTCGGTGATTTATGGGGTGTTCATATTTATTGTCCAGAACTGTACGGTCGTAATGGCGGGGCATCTCTAATAATATGCAATACGGATAAAGGTCGTAATGCTTTAGAAAAAGCGAAAAATGGATTATATGGACATGAACTAGATTTTGAAACTGCATTAAAATATCAAGGTCCAATGAGAAAGCCAATCTCTGATAATTCAGAAAGGATTAATTTTATGAGGGATTTACAAACTCAGAAGAATTTTAAGGAAATAAACAGAAAATGGGCAGAGAAACCTACTTTGAAACTTTTATGGCAAAAATACATTTGGGGCAATAGACAGAAAGTTGCCCTTTGGAATATCAAGCAAGGATTGAAGAAAATATTTAAATAAGTAATCATAGCAATCTTTTATTCATACTCATAACCACCAAAATAACAAAAATTTTTAAAGTTACTAGAAACTATGGATTCAACCGCAGACTTGAAAAGAATCAGCCGCTTTCCGCTCCGAACGATGTGCGCCGTTATTTCGTTACGCCGAAAGAGGCTGGGCAATTGTGTTTGATGAGTTGTCTGCTTGGCGAGAACCGCGATGTGTTTTTTCCAAAGTTGAGCGAACATTTAAATCTCGTGATATTTTCAAGCATTGCGGTGAAGTAGCTTGCTTCGCTCGGCTACGAGGCGGTCGAGTGCGCAACGGAGGACGAGGCGAGAAGCCGTGTTGCGGAGTTGAAGGCGCAGCGCAAATATCCTGTCTATTTTTTCAAAAGCGACACGACCAGAAGGGCAGGTTCGACTTTCTCAAGCCCCTGTGCGAAGTCGTTTACTTGGAGTAGACACTTGAAGTTTCAACGATGCAAATAAAAAGGGACTTAGGGCTTGACGATGACATCGGGTTTTACGCATCAAAACAGAACAAAAAATTTAAGTTCATTTACTCGAAAGTGGTGAGGGTCTTGTATCCGTGGCACGCCCTGTTCTTTCACGACAAGAAAATCCTGACAGTCACAAACGCGGAGTTCTTCAGGCACAGTCTGTCTACTGCGTTTGGAATCAAGGAGGACAGGATTCTTCCGACTGGCTCTCCTCGGTGCGACGCGTTGTTTTCAGGTCGGACGGAATCCTTTATAGAAAGTATTAGGGAGAAATTTCCAGACAGCAAAATCATTATGTACATGCCGACGTTCCGCACCGCCGAATGGACGGGGGAGGTGTTCAATCCCTTTTCCGAGAGGTACGGTTTTGACATGGAGAGGTTCGAAGCGTGTTTGGAGCGTCATAAAAGTGTGCTTGTTTACAAGCCGCACTTTTATGACGCACGGTTTATGAAAACCGTGCGTCATAAAGGAAGCGTTTCGCGCTTTGTCACGGTCAGCGATGATGACTATGACGAGCTGTACAACTTTATTGGTCAGGTTGATGTGCTTATGACCGACTATTCGAGCATTTACTTTGATTTTATCGCGACAAAAAAGCCCGTGATACTTGCTCCCTTTGACTATGATGACTATTTGAGGACGGCGAGGGCGCATTATTTCAATTATTGGGAGCATATGGAGGGCGTGAAAATAAAGAGCTGGGCGGAGTTTGAGGGTGCGCTGGAAGCATGTGCGCCAGTAAGCGAGGAGACCCGCAAGAAGTTCGCCGAGTATTTGGACGGGAATTGCTGTGCGAAGTTGTGGGAGAAGGTAAATTGAGATGGATGTAAAAGGAGTTTATGTTGGTTCCTTTATATAAAAAAAAAGTTTTTGATATATCAAAATTACTGCTTTCACTTTTAATTGTATCAATAAATCTCAGAGAACCTTTTTTTCATACGCGAGAATTATTTTTCTTTTTGTTTATTATAACATCTATAAGATTTGCAAATTATAAAAATCTCATTTGCTCATTGTTGCTTCTTTTTATTTGGAGTGTAAGTGTTGTTTACAATTTGTTAGTGAAGGGGAGCAATATAGATTTTGGAGATGGCGGATTTGAAACTATCATTTCCGCCGTTTATTTATTTCTTGTTTGTTTTAGCGAAAGAAAATATGCAAGCACCATAATACGGGCTTACTTGTTTTCAAGCATTTTGGTGGCTTTCTTTATAATTTTCTTATGGTTTTTATGTTCTTCATCATCGTTTTTATATTCAACATTAAAATTATTCTTTGATGATTTAAGAGAAAGAAAAAATTTAATGATTTGCAGTATAGATAAACGAGTGATACTTGGGGTTCAGTTTATGGGGGTATACTACAGAACTTCTCCTTGTATGATTTGCGCGCTTGGTTATTGTCTTATTGAGAAATTAAAGGGAAATGGGAATAGAAATTTTTTAATAATCATATATACAGTCGCTCTTTTTTTTACAGCGGCAAGAGCGAATATGATGTGCGCTTGTCTATTGCTTCTTGTATATATTGTTTTTAAATTATTGAAAAATAAACATTTTTCAATTGCGTTTTTATTGATTTTGTTTTGTTTTGTTTCCGCCATTTTATTCGCAATTTTGTTTCTCAATGATAAGGGAAGTCATTCTTCTAGTATTAAAGCAGGACATCAACAATCCTATTTTGATGTTTTTGATACGGATTATTTGCGAACTATATTTTTTGGATGGGGAGCGGGATCGTCTTTTTATAGCTTGGGTAGACATAAATTTGTCAATGTTACAGAGTTGTCACATTTAGAGACTATGAGACGATACGGTTTTCTTCAAACTTTGGTTATTTTTATTTTTATATGGTTTAGACCTCTGTATAAGAAATTCACTAAAGAGAAGTCAATTTTTAAATACTTTTATCTTGTTGTCTTATTGGCTTATATTTTTACAGCCTGCACAAATCCTTTTTTGATTGACAGTTTTGGGTTTTGCGCGTTGTTGTTTTTCTTAACCTATTTTGACTATGGAGACAGCAAAAAAACTATAAATCAATAAATACAAAAAATTGGTGGATAACAAATGATTAGCATAGCGATGGCGACATATAACGGCGAGAAATATCTGCGGGAACAGCTGGATTCAATTCTTGCCCAGACTGTTCAGGATTTTGAACTTGTTGTCTGTGACGACTGTTCTTCTGATTCCACTCGGAAAATCTTGCAGGAATATGCCTCCAAAGATGACAGGATACGCATAGTTTTCAATCAGCAAAATCGAGGATTTGTAAAGAATTTTGAACAGGCCGTTTCGCTCTGTAAAGGGGAATATATAGCGCTTTCTGATCAAGATGATATTTGGAAAGATAATCATCTTGAAATTTTGCTGCGCAATCTTGGTTCTGCTTCTGCGTCTGTAGGAAATGCTTTGATTATGGATGCCGTTGGCAACATTAATCATGATTATCTTTCTGATCGTGATTGTTATTTTGTCGATGGAAATAATTCTGATCGACTTTTTAGAATTCTTTTTTACGGAAACCCTTTTCAAGGAACTTCTGCCCTATACCGCCGTGATTTGTTTTTGTGTGCTTTCCCGATTCCTAAAAATATTGATTATCATGATGCTTGGTTTGCGGCTTTTGCATGTTGTATGAGTGGTTTGAATTATACATTTGATGTTGTGACAAATTATAGATTGCATGGAAAAAATGCCTCTGGCAGTCATAATTTGAATTTTTTCAATCGGGTTGCTTGCGCATTTGTCCGACGAGGCTGGAAGACTGATCGTGTGATTTTTTGCGATGAACTTTTGAGAAGAATTCCTGATATGAATAATGAAATGAAAGATATAGTTTTATCTGCAAAAACCTTTCATGAAGAGCGCATGAAAGGAAAAAGATTCAGCACGATAGTTTCGATATTGAAAAACTACAAGCGGATGTATGCCGTAAGCGACTATAAGTTTGCAGTCTCACGTTGCCTTGGAGTTTTATTAAGGGGGTAATCAAATGACCATAGCACTAATTATAGCGGGCGGAGTCGGGAACAGAATGGGGCAAGACATACCGAAGCAGTTCCTCAATGTGTACGACAAGCCCGTTATCATATACACGCTTGAGGCGTTCCAAAGCCATCCGAACATAGATGCGATCGAGGTTGTGTGCCTGGAAGGATGGCACGAGATTCTGCGGGCGTATTGCAGGCAGTTCGGAATCACGAAGCTTGAAGGAATTGTGAGCGGCGGAAATTCTGCGCAAGAGTCAATCAGAAACGGGGTCGATGAAATCGCAAAAAATCATGACGACAGCGACATTGTGATAATCCACGATGCAGTCCGTCCGCTTGTAGACATCTCGATTCTGTCCGATGTGATTTCAACAACAGTGAAATTCGGGAACGGAGTTTCCTCAATGCCCTATAACGAGCAGATTTTTGTCAAGGCTGATGAGGATACCTCAATAAAATATATTCCCCGCGAGACATTGCAACGGGTGGTTACTCCGCAAGGGTATAGGCTTGAAAAATTAAAATGGGCTTATGACAAGGCGTTTAAAGAGAGCATTGGAATAGGTCCGTCATCATATACGAACACGATGATGGTGGAACTGGGGGAAACGCTTCATTTTGCCTCTGGCAGCGAGAAGAACATAAAGCTCACGACCAAAGAAAACCTTGAAATATTCAAGGCATATTTGAACATGGACAAGAGCGGATGGATTAAATAATGATATATGAAAACAAAGTGTATCAGCAAATTCTTTCGGAAACTGCACAAAATTGTTTTCTTTATGAATTTGCGGGTAAAAGAATTCTTCTCACTGGTTCAACGGGCCTGATAGGGTCGTTTTTCGTGGATTTGATTTGTTTTTTCAATCTGCATAACGAAAAAAAGATTCTATTGACAGGAGTGAACAGGAACGCTGAAAGGGCGAGGATTCGTTTTCCTCATACAGACAGCAACAATATTGCATTGGTTGGTTCTGCTGTGGAAAAATTTTCTCCTTGTGACGATGAAAAATTTGATTTCATCGTTCACGCGGCAAGTCCCGCCGACCCCTTGAGTTATGCGAAGAATCCTGTTGGGACGATAACGACGAATGTGCTTGGGACGATGAACTTGCTGGAACTGTCAAGAAAGCACGGCGCGAAATTCCTTTTTGTTTCAACACGCGAGGTTTATGGCTACATTGAAAATTCGCTTCGCTACAAGGAAAATGAATTTGGTTTGATTGATTTCAATGGTATTCGCTCCCAATATCCAGAAAGCAAAAGGGTTTCTGAAATTCTTTGTCGTGCATATACGGATGAATATGGAGTTGACGCGAAGATTGCGCGATTGGGCTATGTGTATGGTCCGACGCAGACCGAAGGAGACAGCCGGGCGGTTGCACAGTTCCTGCGAAATGCGGCGAGAGGCGAGGACATAGTTTTGAAAAGCGCGGGACTTCAAAATCGAAGCTGGACATTTGTGGCGGACTGCGTTTCGGGATTGATTTACATATTGCTTCGCGGAAATGAAACGGTATACAACATTGCGGACGAAAATTCCGAGATTTCAATAGCCACGCTTGCCGAGCTGATTGCGAGAGTTTCGGGAAGGAAAGTGATTCATGCGGAACAGTCGCCGGAAGAAAGAAAAGGCAGCTCTGACAACAACGATGCGTTGCTTGACGCAAGTAAATTACGAGGCCTCGGCTGGAGATGTCTTTTTGATTTGAAAACAGGCATAGAAAACACGGTGAAAATTTATAAATCGCTTTAGTCAAGAGAAAAGATCTTTAAGGGTGAAAAAATGAACCTAACTCAATTGTTGCTTACTTCAACTCTCCCGATTCATGAGTTGACGGAAGAGGAACGTAGGAAATTAAAATCAGTTTTCCTTGAGATGTTCACGGACATCCAGTTAGCCTGTGAAAGGGAGGGGCTTGCGGTGATGCTTTGCGGCGGCTCCTGCCTTGGTGCAGTGCGCCACAAGGGATTCATTCCGTGGGATGACGATTTGGATCTGAATATGCTGCGTAGCGACTATGACAAATTTCCTGAAGCACTGGAAAAGTATTTTCCGGGAAAATACCGCCTTGTCGGACCGGGTGTTTCTGAATACTACAACCTTCCTTTTATTAAAATTGAAAAAAAAGGAACTGTTATTAGAACTGTCTATGAGCGTGAGGACGAAAATCCTGCCATTGGAATTGACTTATTCCCGATTGAGAATATTCCTGACGAAACTGTTTTGCGACTGTGGCATGGCATTTGGAACAATTTTTATCAGTATATAGCCGTCTGCACAAAATTGTGGCAAAGAAGAAGCTGCCCTGTTACAAAGTTGCTTTATTCAACCAAGGAGGGGAGGGCATCATTGAGACGCAGATTCCTTATCGGTCGGATTTTTAGCTTCAAAAACTATCAGCATTGGTATGAAAAATGCGACAAGGTTGCGAAAAAATACAAGGACAGAAATACAGAATGCGTGACTGTTCCGACGGGGCGGCGGCATTATTTTGGCGAAATGCTGCGACGGTCTGATGTCCTCCCTGCCCGGGAATGTGTTTTTGAAGGCGAGCGCGCATTTGTCTGCAATAATACAGAAAAGTATCTTTCTGCATTGTACGGCGACTATATGCAGATTCCGCCTCCAGAACAGCAGGAGAAGCATTTTATTGTGAAAATTGATTTTGGGGAGAAATATTAAAGTGAAATTCACCGCTACAATCAGTTGTTATAAGAATGACAATCCTGCTGATTTTGAAACTGCGTTTTTGAGCATTTATAATCAAACACGGCGACCCGATGAAATACTGATTACGGTGGATGGTCCTATACCGCAGGAGTTGGACGAAAAAGTGACGCGCTTTGAGCGCGAATTCCAGGCCGTTGTTCTGCGCTGTACGCAGAACAACGGCCAGGGCATGGCACATGCCCTGGCCGTTTCCCATGCGTCGCATGAATTTGTCGCCATAATGGATGCGGATGACATTTCAACGCCGGATAGATTTGAAAAGCAGCTGTCCTACCTTGAGGCGCATCCGGAAGTTGATATTGTCGGCGGGCAGATTGAGGAATTCATCGGCAATACTGACAATATTGTAGGAAAAAGGACGGTTCCAGAAGATGATCACATGGTAAAAAGGTATCTTCGGAGAAGATGCCCTTTTAACCATATGACTATACTTATGAATAGTCATATGGTTAAAAAAGCGGGAAACTATCAGGACTGGCATTACAACGAAGATTACTTTCTGTATTGCAGAATGCTACTGAATGGGGCGGTCTTTCATAATCTGCCGGACACCCTCGTTTATGTAAGGGTTGGCAAGGAGATGTACCGACGGCGTGGTGGATGGAAATACTTTAAAAGCGAAGCGAAACTGCAAGGATGGATGCTCCGTCACAAAATCATTTCTTTTCCACGGTATTGCATGAATGTGCTGATACGCCTTTGTGTGCAAGTGTTTATGCCAAACTGGATGCGTGGACTTATGTTCCAGAAATTATTTAGAAGTCAGCGTGGTTTGAATGCAAAATAATTTTATTTACTACAATTATTCATATGTTTTAGAAAGTCCAGAAATCCCCGTTGCCGGCAAAATAAAATTTAGTGAAATACAAAGAAAATTTATGAGGGGGGGGGTATCTCTGTTTGCAAGTTATATAACGGAATTTGACTGCAAGGAAGAAACGCAATGGTGGTTTACGATAAAAGATTCGGAATATGATTTGACTTCTCTTCCTGCTAAAAAGCGGTATGAAATTACCAAGGCGCGCAAATTCTGTTATTCCAAACACATAGAGCCGCTTGAATATATTGATGCTTTGTTTGAATGCTACAATAAAAGTTTTGAAGGCTATGCGGAAGTGGAGCGCCCGAAATCGGTGGAAAAAGAGCAGTTTGTCAATTATATACATGAACTTGCGGGCGATGGAAGCCACATGTTTTATGCCTGTTTTTTTAAGGAAACAAACAGACTGATTGGGTTTCTGATTATTAATTTACGGGGAAATGTAATAGGTTTGCAGCAGCAGAAAACAGTTCCGTCTTATGAAAAATACAATAGCAACGCAAGTCTGATTGACTGCATGCTGACTGAATGGAATGAGAAATTGAAAGCGCATGAAGTGATTGTTTCAAACGGTTCACGAACTATCAGGCATTTGACAAACTTCAACGACTATCTTGAAAAATACTTCGGATTCAGAAAGGCGTATGCAAAGCTTGCTGTCGTGTATAAGTTTCCGTTTGGACTGATTGTAAAAATCCTTCGACCATTCAAGTGGCTTTTGAAGAATACAAAAAATGCTTTTTTATACAATGTGTATTGTGTCCTGAAAATGGACGGATGCACATATCGTTGAGATATAGTTCTCTTATTTCATCTTTTAGGAAAATAAAATGACTCGGTTCTTTGACATTCTATTTAGCGGAATTGCAATTGTTGTTCTACTTCCATTTATGATTCCAATTATGATTGCGCTGAAACTGACGGGCGAACACGACATCTTTTATTGCCAGGAGCGAATCGGCAAGGGCGGAGAGTCGTTCAAGGTCGTAAAGTTCGCGACGATGTTGCGGGACAGTCCGAATATGGCGGGCGGTCTTATCACTGCGGAGAATGATCCACGACTTCTTCCTATGGGCGTATTTTTGCGCAAGACAAAAATCAACGAGCTTCCACAGCTGCTAAATATCTTCATCGGGCAGATGAGCATTATCGGCTACCGTCCGTTCGCGAAAAAACATTATGATTTGTATTCCGATGAAGTGAAGCAAAATATCAATAAAATTGCGCCAGGCTTGAGTGGAATAGGTTCCGTTGTGTTCCGCAATGAAGAGGAAATCCTGCATTCGGTCGAAGATCGTGAGCATTTTCACGATGATGTCATTACTCCGTACAAGGGGCAGTTGGAATGCTGGTATGTTCAAAACAGAAGTATTGGTAATTACTTTAAGTTGATTATATGCACTGCTTTGGTTGTTCTCAATTCGAACAGTATGCTTTGGACAAAATGGTTCAAAGGACTTCCATTAGTACCAGAAGAATTGAAGTCATATATTTTGAAATAGGAGATATGATAAAAGCAGCGCACAAATGCGCGACACTTTTATCATGTCAAGTTTGCAATGCAAACTTGCATATTAACCGCTGTTTCTCATTTCATTGCGAAACAGCATAAAAAGTCATTCGCGAAATTGCAATTTCGCGAATGACTTTTTATAGGAGATTGATATGAAGAACTTTTCACAAATCATGGACTACATAAAATCCCTCTACCCAGAAATGAATCCTGTTTTGCTCCATTGTCCGAAGTTTTTGGGAAATGAAAAAAAGTACTTGAACGAGTGCATTGACACGCAGTTTGTGTCGTATGTGAGCCATTTTGTCACCGATATGGAAGATTCAGTCAAGCGGCTGACTGGCGCAAAATATGCAGTTGCGATGGTGAGCGGAACTGAGGCATTGCACATGGCTATTGTCGCCGCAGGCATAAAGCCAGGCGATGAAATTATATCACAGCCGCTTACTTTTGCCGCTACATCTGCTGTAATCGTGCATTGCGGAGCTGTTCCTGTGTATGTTGATGTTGACAAGGACACTATGGGAATGTCTCCTGCATCGTTGCGGACGTTCCTTGAAAAAAATACTCAGCTCAAAGATGGTAGATGCTTCAATAAAAATACTGGCAGAATGATTTCGGCGTGCATTCCCATGCACACCTTCGGGCATCCATGCAGGATTGATGAAATAAAGGCAATTTGCGATGAATTTTGCATTCTTCTCATTGAAGATGCCGCTGAATCCATAGGTTCGTTTTACAAGGGCAGGCATACGGGAACATTCGGCAATGTGGGGATTTTGAGTTTTAATGGCAACAAGACGCTGACAACAGGCGGAGGCGGAATGCTTATTACGGACGATGAAATTCTTGCTTCCCGCGCAAAGTATCTTTCGACAACAGCAAAAGAGCCTGCAAAATGGGGTTACTTTCACAAGGAGGCGGGGTATAATCTTCGTATGCCAGGCGTGAATGCGGCGATTGGCGCGGCGCAGCTTGAATATTTTGATGATATTATCAGCAACAAGCGTGAAACGGCGCAGTTGTATCATGATTTTTTTTCAACGCTTGGAATTCCGTTTGTCACAGAGCCAGACAACGCAAAGTCAAACTACTGGCTGAATGCGATTTTGTTTGAAAGTCGGGAGGAACGCGAGGCGTTTCTTGAATTTACAAATTCTAGCGGTGTTCAGACGCGGCCGATATGGACTTTGATGTACAAAATGCCGCCATATTCCGACTGTGAGCGGACGGAAATGAAAAATGCCGAATGGCTTGAAGATCGGCTTGTGAACATTCCATCAAGCGTTCGGACATGAGCGTAATAGGCTTTGTCACGCTGCAAGGCAATGCCTGTTTTCACAAGAGGTGATTTCTCACCATGCTTGCCGTCCTGCGCCCATCTTCAAAGGCTTGGCGCACTGCTTTCAAGGACTTGCCGCTAGTGCCAAATGAATTGGAATGGTATATTTGACGGTATCTTTTTGCGGGTCTATCGTACTCCGCTTGACTTTTTGGACAGTTTGTTCTATTTTTATACTATGAGTAGGATAACTGAGTCGTCTAAGTCTCGGAAGGGAAAACAGATGTTGTTCTCGCAGGCAGGAGCGATTGCCGTTGCAGCTGCCCGGAACAAGGGGCTGCCCATTACCTATGCATCGGAAAACCGCATTGTCCGTGAATACCCGGACGGCACAACAGAAGTCCTTGAGACAATCGAAGCCGTTCCGCAGGTAAGTCTGCCCAAGACATTTTCAATTAAGTGATGGGCGTAAAACGACTGCGGATTTTTGCTGGTCCGAACGGGTCGGGAAAATCGGTTTTGTATAATTATCTTCTTTCCCAGCAGTTCTTTCATCAATATTTTTATATAAACGCTGACGAAATTGCAAAAGGGCTTGCCGATGGATACAGTTTTGCAAACTGGCCGGTTGCTGTTTGTGATTCGGATTTTTTTTCATACGCGGAAACAAGTTCGTTTTCAAACTTGTTGGACAGAGACAGTCTGAAGGAAAACTTGACGATAGCGAATTCCCTGTTTACATGGAGAGGCGGAGACGAAAGGCTGACATATATATCGGCTTGCATTGCCGACTATATGCGCAATAAGTTTGTCTGCTCTTCCTCATCTTTTGCGTGTGAAACTGTATTTTCACATCCTTCAAAAATTGATTTCATAAAAAAGGCAAAGGAAAACGGTTTCAGGATATACCTTTATTTTATTGCGACGCGCAATCCTTTGATTAATCAGGAGAGAGTTGAAAACCGTGTGAAGTCTGGCGGGCATAATGTTCCTGCCGACAAAATCATTTCGCGCTACAATCGATGTCTTGCCAATCTATATGAAGCAGTTTGTTTGTGCGACAAAACATTTCTGTTCGACAATTCTGAATCAAAAACAAACTTCACTTACAATAACTTTGCAGAAGTCGTGAACGGAGTATGCCGCATCATTTCAACCCCTGTTCCAGAATGGTTTGTGACATCCGTTTACAATAAATTGCCGCAGTGCTAATCTGCAATGCGGATTTTTTCACTTTCAATGAATATTTGATTTCCTCTTTTTTCAGACGGTAAGTTTTCTGTTCTGAAACTATAGTTTTACATAATTTTTTATTTTCCTCATTTTATCTAGGAGACTTAAACCTATGGATACGATTCTTTCTCTTGTGGGGCGGACTGCGCCCTTGTTTGAAGCGGACATCGCGGAAAGCGAGCGGCAGCTTTCGGAAATTGTGCGCACTTCGCGCTTTTTAGTAATCGGCGGGGCGGGCACAATCGGGAGCGCGATTTGCCGTGAACTGTTCGCACGAAATCCGCGCGTCCTTCATGTCGTTGACATCAGCGAAAACAACATGGTGGAATTGGTGCGCGACATCCGCTCTTCGGTGGGATACGGTGATGGCGAGTTCGCCACATTTGCGCTCGACTGCGGCTCTGACATATTCCGCGCGTTTGTCCGTGAACAGGAGCGGCGCATCGGCGGCTATGACTATGTGTTCAACACATCAGCGCTCAAGCATGTACGCTCTGAAAAAGATCCGTTCACGCTCATGCGCATGGTCGACACAAACATCTTCAACACCGACAGCACGATGCAGATGGCGCGGGATTTTGGAGCGAAAAAATATTTCTGCGTTTCAACTGACAAGGCGGCGAACCCAGTGAACATGATGGGCGCGTCCAAGCGGATTATGGAAATGTTCTTGAACCGCCGTTCTGTGGAAATGCCTGTTTCAACCGCGCGGTTTGCGAATGTGGCTTTTTCTGACGGTTCTCTTCTCTATGGCTTCAACCGCAGGCTTGAAAAGAATCAGCCGCTTTCCGCTCCGAACGATGTGCGCCGTTATTTTGTAACGCCGAAGGAGGCAGGACAGTTGTGCTTGATGAGCTGCCTGTTCGGAGAGAACCGCGATGTGTTTTTTCCGAAGTTAAACGAACATTTGAATCTCGTGACATTTTCAAGCATCGCCGTGAAGTATCTTGAAAATCTCGGCTATGAGGCGGTGGAATGCGCCACGGAGGACGAAGCGAGGAGCAGTGTCGCGGAGTTGAAGGCGCAGGGCAAATATCCCGTCTACTTTTTCAAAAGCGACACGACCGGCGAAAAAGACTTCGAAGAATTTTTTATGGAAGGCGAAACGCTTGACATGGAGCGGTTCGAGTCCGTCGGCATAATAAAAAACGATGTGAATTATGACGAGGAAAAGCTTCAGATGTTCACAGACACAATTGCAGAAATGCGTCTGGCGGGAACATGGACAAGAGGGCAGTTGATTGCTCTCTTCAACAAGATGATTCCAGAGTTCAACCACAAAGAGACCGGAAAATTTTTAGACGGACGGATGTAAATCTAAATGAAACCCGTATTCTGTCGCCCATCGCAAGATTCAGCCGCGCGCCATATAACGGAAGCGCGGCTTTTTTATGTCTTTTTCCAAATTAAGCATCGCATGGCTTGCGCCGTGCTACCGAGTTTTTTCTTGCTTGCGAAAAAAGTCGCGTTACTTTTTCTCCGAAACATTTTAATTAAGCTTGTCGCGCGAGTTTTTCGCGAAAAGAACAAGGCGAAAAATTCGTAAGCAAATCTTTGATTTGCGACGCATTTTCAGCGACAATTTTTAACGTCCTTAAAATTAAGCACCGCAGGAAATTTCAATTTCCGAGGATGCTTAATTCGCCTGCGCGAGCAGGCAAGTAAATATGCGAGTTTTTGCAAAAAACTCGAGTTAAAAATAGTCGCGACTTTTCAGCGACTATTTTTAACATTCACAATAACTTTTCGTTCGTGCACTTTTCGTACAAAAACCGCAGATCCTCTTCCTGCATTGAAGTGTAGCGGCAGACCGAGCAGGCGAGCGTCTTTTCTTCGTCGCGGTAGACGCTTTCTACGCGGCAGGTCGTGAAAATCTTGCGGTCGTTGAGCGGACGCTTCATGGGGAAGAGCATCTCGAGCGCGTACTCGCAGCCTTCTTTGAGAGGCGCGTCCTGCCTTTTCGCGCCGAACACGATTCGCTCGTGGTTCGCGAAAAGCACTTCGAGCGGTTCGACCCTCCCTTCGATGCTTTGGACTTTTTCGACTCTGCCTTCTTCCGCGAGAAATCTCACCACCGGAATGAGCTGCACGCCGCTTCCCGCCACGCCTTGCTTCCGCGCGTGCGCGATGAATTCTTCGAGGTATGATTTCGCCTTTTGTTGCGCTTCCTCCGCCACGTCTTTCCAAACCGGCTTCACAAAAATGTCGTAGCCATCGGCGGGAACGCATTCGATGTGCATGCTTCCTTCCGCGTCTTTTTCCGCGTTCTCGCGGCTGAGAGAATAATAGAGTGTCGCGGAAAATTCCGTCGCGCGTCCTGAAGTCGGCGTTTCCTCGATGCGGCTTATCGCTGACGGAATCACGAGGGCGAGTCCTGCGCTGCTTTCTTTCATTCGCGTCTCGAAATAAAGCCCGAGACGGTTGAAATAGAATTCCACCTTGACATTCTGCCCGATGAAATTCCGCACGTTCTCGCTTGGGTTCGTGAGGAGGATGATGCCCTGTTGCAGGACTTTTTGCTGCTCTGCCTTTATCGCCACCGGGAACACCGCCGACGATGCGGGCTTCACTTTTCCCTCCGTCTCGTTCTCCTCGATGGGCGTTACGGTTATCGGGACATTTCCGTCAATCAGATATTGCAGGACAAGCTCGCGTTCAATTCCCGTGAGTTTTTCCATTTTTTTCCTCCACCTTATAAATTTCGATTTGCTGGATTTTCCAAGATTCCTCGTTCGGCGCGGGGTAGGCGAGCGCGTACACCGTGGCGTTCTCGCAGGAAAGACGAATCGGCACTTCGATGTTTTCCTCGCCGACGAACGGCCGCCCGACAATGAACGATTTCATCGCGCCCGCCGTCTCGCTGTCCGCCAAAAAAAGCACGAGCGAAAAGAGCGTGTTCTCCGAAAAATATCCGTCGATTTTCGAAGAATCCTTTTGTCCTGATTTTTCCGATTCTTCTTCAGTCCCGCCGTTTTCTTTTTCTGCTTTTTCAATTTCTTTCAAATCAGATTCGGGCGGCTGGGAAGTGTATTCGATGAGCGCGCGGCAAAATCCGTTCACCGTGTCGAGCGCTTCGCCCTGAATATCTCTCGTGTCGAGGCTCGTGAATCCTTCGAGTTCCGGAAAAATCGCGAGAAAACTTTTTCCGCCTTCAAGCGCGACGAGCGCGAGCGGCTCGAGGGGAATGCTCCTGTCAATCGAATCCACGGAAGAAATTTTTTTTGAAAGCCGCTCGCCTTCGATTTCGTAAGCCCACGCCGCCTTTTCCCGCGCCTCTTCGATTTTCTTTGAAAGCTCGGTTCGCTCTTCAAGCGCGCGCGCCGATTTTTTTTGGCAGGAAAGAAGCACGGCGCAAAAAATTGCGATGAAGATTGTCGCGACCTTCGCGGCAGAAATCGCGCAAGTTTGAGGATTCGCTTTTCTTTCAGGATTTTTTCCCACGCAGAAATTGTAGCACGGATTGAACAAAATTTCAATTGCTGATACAATGTTTTCGACGAATTTATTTTTTCATTCGCAAAATTGACATTTCGCGAATATGATTTTATGGGAGGAAAAATGGCACTTACACTTGCGGAGAAAATTCTTCAGTCACACATCGTCGCCGAGGCTTGCGCCGGGACGAAATTCACGAAAGGCGAGCCGATCGAGCGAGGGGCGGACATCGCGATAAAAATCGACCAGACGCTCACGCAGGACGCGACGGGCACGATGACTTATTTGCAGTTCGAGACAATCGGCATTCCGCGCGTCCGCACGGAACTTTCTGTTTCGTACGTCGACCACAACACGCTTCAGACTGACTTCAAGAACATGGACGACCACCGCTATTTGCAGAGCGTGGCGCAAAAGTACGGACTGTATTTCAGCAGGCCGGGAAACGGAATCTGCCATCAGGTTCACCTTGAGTGTTTCGGAAAGCCCGGAAAGACGCTTTTGGGAAGCGACAGCCACACGCCCACAGGCGGCGGAATCGGAATGATTGCCATAGGCTCGGGCGGACTTGACGTCGCCGTGGCGATGGGAGGGGGCGCGTTCCACCTCGCGATGCCGAAAATTTTCGGAGTGAAGTTGACGGGCCGCCTCAAAAAAGGCGTGGGCGCGAAGGACATCATTTTGGAAGTGCTTCGGCGCGAAACCGTAAAAGGCGGCACGCTTGCTGTCTACGAATATTTCGGCGAGGGCGTTTCGTCTCTCACCGTTCCACAGCGCGCGACGATTACGAACATGGGCGCGGAACTCGGCGCGACGACTTCGATTTTTCCGAGCGACGAAAAGACAAGGAAATTCCTCGAGGCGATGGGACGCGGCGGCGACTGGACGGAGCTCAAGGCGGACGAGGGCGCGCAATACGACAAATTGATTGAGATAAATTTGGATAAGCTTTCCGCGCTCGCCGCATGCCCGCACAATCCCGATGTCATCGATTCGATAGAAAATCTTCGCGGAAAGAAAATAACGCAGGTCGTGATAGGCTCGTGCACGAATTCTTCGCTCGACGACCTCGCGGCGGTGGCGGCGATTGTCAAGGGCAAGCACATCGCGCAGGGCGTGGAGGCCGGCATCGCTCCGGGAAGCCGCGCCACGCTGATGATGGCGGAAAAGGCGGGAATCCTCGGCGGGCTGATAAAGGCGGGCTTCAGGATTTTGGAAAGCGCGTGCGGCCCTTGCATCGGGCAGGGCTTCGCTCCGAATTCGAAGGGAGTCACGCTCCGCACGTTCAACCGCAATTTCAAGGGAAGGAGCGGGACTGCGGACGCGGAAGTGTATCTCGTCTCGCCCGAGACTGCGGCGGCGAGCGCGATTGCGGGCGTTTTCGAAAGCGCGGAAAATCTGCAATACGACGATGCGTCTTACAAAAACGGCGCGCGCGAAAGCATCCTTGAAGGAAGCGACGAAAGGCTTTCGTCCGAAGAAATCCTCGAAGCCACGAGAGACCGCGCAATGGTGATAGAGCCGCTTCCTTTGGCGGAGGCGGAGAAAGTGGAAATCCTGCGCGGACCCAACATCAAGCCGTGTCCCGAATGCCGCGAGTTTGAGGAAACGCTTTCGCTTCCCGTGATGCTGAAGGCGGGCGACAATGTTTCCACCGACGACATAATGCCCGCCGGCGCGAAAATACTTCCGCTTCGCTCGAACATTCCCGAAATCTCGAAACACACGCTCTCGCGCTTGGACGAAACGTTTTACTCGCGCTGCGAAAAGAACGGCTTCGGCGACTGCATTGTCGTGGGAGGGGAAAACTACGGACAAGGCTCGAGCCGCGAGCATGCCGCGTTGGGGCCGATGTACCTCGGAGTCCGTGCGGTGCTCACGAAAAGTTTCGCGCGAATCCACAAGGCGAATTTGGTGAACTACGGAATCATTCCGCTTTGTTTCGCGGACGCTTCGGACTATGACAAGATTTCGCAGGGCGACACGCTTTTCCTGTCGAACATCGCGGAAGCCTTGGACACGGGATGCGATTTCAAAATCGAGGCGAACGGCAAAACGCTCCTCGCGACGAACGACCTTTCCGAGCGAAGCCGCGCGATATTGAAACAAGGCGGACTTGCCCGATACACGCGCAACGGCGGAAACTGATTCGTGCGGAGGGTTTCTTGCCCCGACGCTCTGCGTCGGGGCATGTTGATTTTTCGAGGCGGAAATGACAATCAAAGAAGTCAAGTCGAACAAAAAACAATATCTCGATTTGCTTTTGCTTGCCGACGAGCAGGAAAGCATGATTGACCTCTATCTTGAAAGGGGAAAAATGTTTTTGCTCGAGGATGGAGATGCGAGGGCGGAAATCGTCGTCACCGATGAAGGAAACGGAATCCTTGAAATCAAAAGTCTTGCCGTCGCGCCCGGCTTTCAGCGGAAGGGCTATGGCGCGATTCTCGTCGATTTCGTCAAGGCGAAGTACAAAGGCACATTTTCCGTTTTGCGCGTAGGAACGGGCGAAAGTCCCTTGACGCTTCCGTTTTACAGACGCTGCGGCTTTGTGGAAAGCGGGCGGATAAAAAACTTTTTCACGGAAAACTACGACCATCCGATATTCGAAGGCGGCGTTCGGCTGAAAGATATGATAATCTTGGATTTCGCGCTGAATGAGCGCATTATATTTGGAGGTGCTTTTATGAAAAGCTTCACAAAATTGTTCGCGGCATTGGTCGTGTTGATGTCGGGTTTGGCATGCTTTGATGCATGGGCGAATGACGGTATTTGTTCCGATTGGCAGGATTCGAGATGGAGGAATGTGGATGAATGGTCGCCTGAGGGCGAGAACGTTACCTTTTATGTTGTTACTACCATAGTCTTGAAAAACGACGGAACATTTGAAATGTATCACAGGAATGTTGGCGAAGGTTATGTAATTGAAGGAACCTATGGCAACGGAAAGATGCGCTTCAAATTTGTAGGAGGGGAGCTTGAAGGTAAAGGTGTTTATGTGGAAAAAAATGGAAAATTGATCGTGACGATAGAAGACATAAACATTGAAGACATGGTCTTCACCAGAGATTGATTTTTTTCGTCAAAGTTAGTTTTGTCGTCGCAAACAAAAAGAAAATTTCCTCCTTGATTTTTTTCGCGGAGATTTAAATTGTCGCAGACCCGTCGTTCCCATGCTTGACAAGGGAATCTGATTTGTCGAGGCAACAAGTCTTCGTGTCAAAGTCGTTTGCTTTATGCGTTGAACGCAATTTCCTGTTGCAAAAATAACATTTTACAAAATCGCGTTGTTTTGCTAGTATAATAATGTCTTTTGGGTCGCATGGGCGCGGCGCAGGGCGGCAGGGGCGAAGTGGAAAAAAGTCGACGCGTTCTTGGAAAAAATATCGACGGAGGAATTTATGGACGGAGTAAAAAAGAATTTCGGGTTTGGTTTGATGCGCCTTCCGCTGGCGGGCGGCAAGGTGGACATCGGGCAGACATGCGAGATGGTGGACGAGTTTTTGGCGGCGGGCTTCAACTATTTCGACACGGCGCACGGCTACATAGGCGGCATGAGCGAGACGGCGGTGAAGCAGTGCATTTCGAGCCGCCATTCGCGCGACGAGTTCATACTGACGGACAAGCTCACCAATTCTTATTTCAAAAATGAAAGTGACATCCGCCCGTTTTTCCAGTCGCAGCTTGAGGCTTGCGGCGTGGAATATTTCGACTACTATCTGATGCACGCGCAGAGCGCGGACATATTCGAATATTTCAAAAAAGCGCGCGCCTACGAGACCGCGTTCGCGCTCAAGGCTGAGGGAAAGGTTCGCCATGTCGGGATTTCGTTCCACGACAAGGCGGAAGTGCTCGAACGGATTTTGGACGAATATCCGCAGGTGGAAGTGGTTCAAATTCAGTTCAACTATTTGGACTATGACGATCCTGCCGTGGAAAGCCGAAAATGTTACGAAGTGTGCAAGAGCCGCGGCATTCCCGTAATCGTGATGGAGCCTGTAAAAGGCGGCGCGCTCGCGAATCTTTCGGACGACGCGAAAAAAATTTTTTCGGATTTGGACGCGGGCGGAAAAGGCGCGGCGAGCGCGGCGGGATACGCGTTGCGCTTTGCGGCGGGCTTCGACGGAATCGAGATGGTCATTTCCGGGATGAGCGACATCGCTCAAATGCGCGACAACATCGAGGCGATGAAGGATTTTTCTCCGCTGAGCGCAAAGGAGATGGAAGCCGTATGGAAAGTCCGCGATATAATCCGTTCGTTCGGCGCGATTCAGTGCACCGCGTGTCGGTACTGCGTGGCGGGCTGCCCGAAGAAAATCCTCATTCCTGACTTGTTCGCTTGCATGAACGCCAAGACGATTTTCCACGACTGGAACGCGGACTATTATTACAGCAATGTCCACACCGTGCGAAACGGCAAGGCTTCTGAATGCGTCGAATGCGGCAAGTGCGAGGCGGCGTGTCCGCAGCATTTGGAAATCAGGAAATTGCTGAAAGGCGTGGCGAAGGAATTTGAAAAGTAAGGAAATTGATGGGGTGCGGTCATTGCGAGACCGCTTGCGGTCGTGGCAATCCATGATTTCTGTTTCTTTTGGAACTATAGGCTGTGGATTGCTTCAGACATTCAGTCCTCGCAATGACGATTTCTCTCGCAAGACTCGCAATGACGATTTTCTTGAAAGTTTCACATGATTTTAATTAGGAGGAAAAATGAAGGACGTGATGATTTGGACTGGCGCGGGGCAGATTGGAATGGCAATCGCGCGGCGGATGGGCTATGGGATGAAAATCGTCGTCGGCGACAAGAACCTGCAAAACGTGAAGAGCGTCGCGGAAATAATGAACGGCGCGGGCTTCGACGTGGAGGCCGCGGAGTGCGACATTTCAAGCCGCACCTCGATTCTCGCGCTCGTCGAAAAGGCGAAAATTTTCGGCGGAATAAAATATTTGGTGAGCGCGGCGGGAGTTTCTCCGAGCCAGGCTTCGGTCGAGACAATCTTGAAAGTGGACTTGTATGGCACTGCGGTCTTGCTCGAGGAAGTCGGCAAGGTCATCGAGCGCGGCGGGTGCGGAGTCCATATATCAAGTCAAAGCGGAAAGCGGATGAGGCAGCTTTCGGCGGAAGAAGACGAGATGCTTGCGACGACTCCGTGCGAGGAATTGCTCGGCCTTGAAATCCTGCGCCCGCAAAACATAAGGGACACGCTCCATGCCTACCAGATGAGCAAGCGCTGCAACGAAAAGCGCGTGATGGCGCAAAGCGTCAAATGGGCGGAACGCGGCGCGCGGCTGAACTGCATAAGCCCGGGAATCGTCGTGACGCCTCTCGCGCTTGACGAGTTCAACGGGCCTCGCGGCGACTTCTACAAGAACATGTTCGCCAAGTGTCCGGCGCATCGTCCCGGCACTGCCGACGAAATCGCAAATGTCGCAGAGCTTTTGATGGGCGAGCGCGGCGCGTTCATAACAGGAAGCGATTTCCTGATTGACGGCGGCGCGACGGCAAGCTATTACTATGGCGACTTGCGTCCCGAGCGAAACTGAGGCGATGAGAACGAGGAAACGCGGGGCGGAATGTTTCTGAAACGCATTTTCGTAATTCACTTTTGCGATAAAATTTCCCTCGTTTCAATATTGACATTTTTTTTCTTTTTTGCTAAAATGAACAATACAAAATTAGTTTTGGAGGAATCCTTTGGCTAGGAATCAGACTTCTGCGCAAAAACGACACGCGCAGAGCGAAAAAAGACGTCTTCGCAACAAGATGGTGAAAACAGAATGCCGCACGTATGCGAAGCAGTTCGTGGCTCTCGTTGAAAAAAAAGATAAGGAAGGAGCCGAGGCGAAATTCAGGCAGCTTTCGAGCCGCCTCGATTCTGCACGCGGAAAGGGCATCATCAAGGCGAACGCCGCTTCTCGCAAAAAGTCCCGCATGGCGCATCTTTTCAACAAGACGTTCGCGGCGGCTTCTGCGGAAAACAAGGCATAGGTTTGGTTTTGGATGTTTTCGCTTTGGGTGATGAGAGATGATTTCGAGAAAAATTACAAAATATGATTTGGTGGAATCCGTATACCAGAATTCAAAGCAAGAAAAAAAAGACATCCAGCAAATCGTTGATTGCCTTGTCGACGAGCTCAAAAAATCCTTGTCGCGCGGCTTTACGATAGAGATTCGCGGCTTCGGCACTTTTGAAGCGCGTTTCAGAAAAGGCAGGACATCCGCGCGCAATCCCAAGACTGGCGATGTCGCGGAAAGCCGTCCGCATTATGTGGCGGCGTTTCGCGCGGGCAAGGAATTGAAAAACGCTCTGTTGAATCTGCCCGTCGAAGAAAAGTAGCTATGGAAAAACCATCAAAGAACATCACGATTCTCGGCTCTGACACTGAATTTGACGGCGTTTTGGAATTTACCGACAATTTGAAAATCAGCGGAAAATTCCGGGGCACGATACATTCAAACGGCAATCTGGAAATAGACAAGGCGGCTCTCTGTGTCGTGGACAAAATCTCGGCTTCTTCGGTCGTGATTTCCGGCAGCGTGCAGGGCAATGTCTACGCCCAAGAGCGAATCGAAATGTGCAATGGCAGCAAAGTTTCGGGCAACATCGAGACCGCGAGGCTTCGGATTGCGGACAATGTTGAATTCGACGGTCAAGTTTCTATGCTTGAGACCGAGCCTGAGGTGGATTTGTTTTCGGTCGCGAGCGCGGAGTACAAGCAGAATCTCGTGCTCAAGTCGGAAGCCGACGATGATGTTTAGGGTTGGCGTTACCTGTGTCGCGGGCCGAAGGTTTGCGTCGCATGTCTTGTGACTTGCGAGTGTTTTTCGCCTTTTTTGAAAATCCGCGCGGTCAATTTTGACTTTGAGTACATTAGTGGCAAGCTGTAAGGCTCGCTTGAAAACTCATTTGTTCGCTGTCGTTTCTGCTTGACTGCAGTTTGCGGAACGGACTGCCTTGTCTGACTGCCATTTTTTCACTTCGTTGCAAAATGGCATTTTCGGCAATTTCCGAAACTGATGTTTCGCTCATTGTTGAAAAAAGTGGATGAATAATTTAAAATTGATTTTTGTTTTCGGTGGGAAATACAAATTTCAAAACACAAACTTTTCACAATAAGATTTATTGATTTTTTTTAGCTTAAAAAATAAACTATTTTAAATGGAGTTTTTTTTATGTCAGATGAAAATCTTGAAAACTCAATGGAAAATGCGGAAGAAAAGCCGAAGCGCCGCCGCATAGTGAGAAAGACTGCCGCGAAGTCTGAAGAGGTGGTCACGCAAGAAAATGCGACGGAAACGCAGGATGCGCCTTCCGCGCAGGAAACGCTTTCAGAAAATCAAGGCGCGAATTTTGGCGCGGAAGAATCGCATGCGGAAAACGCGCGCGAAGATTCATCGGAAAGCGAAGGCTCGGAAAACACTTTTCAAGGTCGGTCTTATAACAGGATGGGCGCGCGGCGCGACATGCGCGGGACGAGAAATTACGGAGCGCGTCAAGGGTATCGCCGCCCCAATCGTGAGAACTTTCCGCCCGACAACACTCCCACGCCTGAAAATTCCCCTGACTATGATTCAAAGCCGCGTCTTGAGATAAATGTTCTTACGAAAAAAAGCATGCCTGAGCTTCGCGAGATGGCGATTGAGTACGGCGCGTTGCAAGAAAATCTCGCTTCGATGAAAAAGCAGGATTTGATTTTTTGCATTTTGAAGGGACACACAGAGCACGGCGGAATAATTTTTGCGAGCGGCGCGCTTGAAATCCTGCCCGACGGCTACGGATTTTTGCGAAGTCCGCAGAACAACTATCTGCCGGGACCGGACGACATCTACATTTCGCCGAGCCAAATCCGCCTTTTCAATTTGAAGACCGGCGACACGGTTTACGGTCAGATTCGAAGTCCGAAGGAGGGGGAAAGATTTTTCGCGCTCCTTCGCGTGGAGACGGTGAACTTTGACGATCCGCACGTGGCGCAAACCCGAGTTCCTTTCGAGAACCTCACTCCGCTTTATCCGAACCAAAAATTCCGACTTGAGACAGTTTCGACCGAACTTTCCACGCGAATCGTGGACTTGTTCTGTCCGATTGGAAAGGGGCAGCGACTTTTGATTGTCGCGCCTCCGAAGGCCGGAAAGACGATTTTGATGCAGAAAATCGCGAACGCTATTACCGCGAACAATCCCGAAGTGTATCTCATCGTGCTTTTGATTGACGAGCGTCCCGAGGAAGTGACGGAAATGGAGCGTTCGATAAAGGCGGAAGTGATTTCGTCCACGTTCGACGAGCAGGCGACGCGCCATGTGAATGTCGCCGAGATGGTTTTGGAAAAGGCGAAGCGTCTTGTGGAGCACAAGCGCGACGTCGTGATTTTCCTTGACTCGATTACGCGCCTCGCGCGCGCGTACAACCAGACAGTTCCCACTTCTGGAAAAGTACTTTCGGGCGGCGTGGATTCCAACGCGCTCCATAAGCCGAAACGGTTTTTCGGTGCGGCGCGCAACATCGAAGAAGGCGGAAGCCTCACGATAATTTCCACCGCGCTCATCGAAACGGGCAGCCGAATGGACGAAGTGATTTTCGAGGAATTCAAAGGCACTGGCAACAGCGAAATCGACTTGGACAGAAAGCTTTCCGAGAGGCGGCTTTTCCCCGCGATCAACATCAAAAAATCCGGCACTCGCAAAGAAGAGCTTTTGCTCACGGACAACGAGCTGCAAAAGCTTTGGGTTTTGCGAAAAGTCATCAATCCGATGGAAGACGCGGAAATCACCGAACTCATTTTGGACAGGATGCGAAAGAGCAAGGACAACGACGCGTTCCTCGCCTCAATGAACACAGGTACGGCTGCAAGTTAATAATGTAGCGAGTTTTTGTGCTTTTTGTGAGCATCGCGAACAAAAATGCGAGCGGTGCGAGCAAACAAAAACTCGTTAGTAGCGCAAATCTCGATTTGCGCTACTTGACACTATTTTCGCTTTTTGCTATAATGTTAAAATAAATTTTGTGGACGCGGTTTGGGCAGTTTGCTCTGCGCGTTCGGGCAAAATGTTGGAGGAATTATGAAAAAGGGAATTCACCCTGAGTACACGCTCACGAAAATCACTTGCGTTTGCGGCAATGTCATTGAAACTCGCTCGACCGTAAAGGACATTCACGTTGAAATTTGTTCGGCGTGCCATCCGTTCTACACTGGAAAGCAAAAGCTCGTGGACACGGCTGGACGAATCGACCGCTTCAACAAGCGTTACGGAATCAAAGCCGATGCGAATGTTTAAATTAAACGGCTGAAATCGCGCCGTTTAATTTAACGCGAGTTTTCTGCGAAAACTCGCCTAAGGAATTAATTTTCCCCCGCAAAATGCAGGGCTGTTTTTCGCCGTGTCAAGGTCGTCCATTTTGGGCGGCCTTTTTGTTCGTGCGGAGAGGCTTGCGTCGCAACAAAGTGCATGAACCCGACTGCGATGCCTTGTGAGAACAAGATGTCCCAATGCTGGCGTTATGGCATCTTGATTTCCCAAACACGGTGCGAGCGTTTTTGCTCGAAGTCTGAGTCCACGGTTTCGCGCGTGATTTCCGAGATTTCAAGGCGCGTTTTTTCTTCGAGCGAATTCTCGTCGAATGAAAGCCGTCTTGAATTCGTGGAAAAATAAAGCGTGCCTCTTTCGTCGAGAAGTCGTATGCAAAGATTTGCGAGCGCGCTCCAGTCGCGGTTCAAGTCGAGAACCTCTCGAGTCTTTTTGGAATTGCTGAAAGTCGGCGGATCCAAGATTATGATGTCGAATTTTTTTCGCCCGCGAATCGCTTCTTCGAGGAATTCAAAAACGTCGCTTCGGAAAAATTGGAATTCGTTTTTGCTTGGAAATCCATTCAGCGAAAAATTTTTCTTCGACCATTCAAGGTAGGTGTTTGACAAGTCAACCGATTCAATCGTTGCCGCGCCGCTCGCTGCCGCCGCCACCGAAAACGACGACGTATAGCAGAACAGGTTCAGGACTCGCTTTCCTTGTGAGCGGCTTTTTATGAGGGCGCGCATTTTTCGCATGTCCAAAAAAAGTCCTGTGTCAAGATAGTCTGAAAGATTGACGAAAAAAATCGAGCCGTTTTCAAAAATGTTTCCTGCGATTTTCGGAGGGCAAGGCGGAATGTCGCGTAAGGAGTGCGGAAACGGGCTTTGCAAGTCGTGGAAATATTGATTTTCCCGATAGGAAACAGGGGAATTTTTTTCGCTTGTTTTTTGTGAAAACTGATTTTTCCGATGGGGAACAGAGGAATTGTCCTCGATTTCAAATTCGCGCGACTTCGCGCTTTTCGTTTGCGGATTTTGCCGCGCGGAAATCGCTTGGACGCTTTGCGAGGAATGTTCTTTGGAATATTGCGAGCCGCCTTTTTCGTGCCGACGGATTTTGCAGACGATGTGCGAGCGTTCGATGCCGAGCGCGGAGGAAAGCGCGGCGCAAATTTCAGAAAGCCAACGCTCTTCCTCTTCGTCGGATTTTTGATGCTGCGGCGGACGCTCGTAAAGGAAAATTTTCAAGAATGTCCGCGAAAGCCGTTTTCGCGCCGCGCCGGAAATGTTTTGACTTTCATCTTGCGCCTGGCGCGAGACGAAGGCGAACGCTTTTTCCGCCGAGTCGATTTCTTCGGGAAGGAATTCGTACAGATCGATTGCCAAAGGAATTTCCGGAATGTCGCGGTCATAAAGCCTGAAACAGGTGACGAGATTTTTCCTCGCCCATTTTCGAAGAAGCTTGAATTTTTTTTGGACGCGGTTTTTCAGGAGATGTGCCTGATATTTGTTTTTTTCAGTTTCTTCCATGTTTGAATCCAAAAAGCATTTTCCATGCGACCGAGCCGCGTCCGGGAAGCAAGTCTTCGCCCAGTTCCAAAAGTTCGTCGCGCCTGAAAAAGCGGGCTTCCGCGATTTCTTCTTCCTGCAAGACAAGTTCGCCGCTTGCATACTCCGCGCTGTACGCGAGCATCAATTGGTCGGGAAACGGCCAGCTTTGTGTGGAAAGCGGCTTGATGTTTTTGAGCGTGATGCCGACTTCTTCCAGCGCTTCGCGGGCGACTGCCTCTTCCGCGCTTTCGCCGAGTTCGACGAATCCTGAAATGTGCGAAAAGAATTTCGCTCCGAAATGTTTGTTGTGTACCAAAAGGATTTCATCTCCGCGATGGATTATGACGATTACGCATGGCTCGATTCTGGGAAAAAGTCGGAAGCCGCATTTTTCACAAAAAAGCGAGGTGCAGCTTTCATCGTCAGAAAATGGCGCGCCGCATTTCGGGCAATGGCGGTAAGTGTCGTGCCATGAAACGATACCTTTCGCGCGGAGCGCGAGGCGCGACAAATTTTCGTTCGCGGCGATTTCGTTTTCAAAGCAGAATTCGCGGAGCGGAACGAAATCGAATTCGTGCGAAGTCGAATGTGTTTGCGGATTTTCGGTTTGAGAATCTTTTGTCAATGCCGCCGCGTAATTTTGCGGCGTTTCAAAAATCGCGTCGCAAAGCGAGCCTTGACTTTTTTGCTCGCGGACGAATCGCTCGAAAAAGTCCGCGCTGGGCAGTTCGAAGCCGCCTTGCGGATTTTTTTTCGCGAGAATATTTTTCGCTGAAAAAATGAAATTCATTTCAGTCGCGATTTTAGTTTTCGTTATCGGCATCGTGGCTCTCCTGTTTCGCTTCCGCTGGGGCTAGCATCTGCACCGTTACGCTTCCGTAAGGGGCTTCAAAAACCCTCTATACATTAAATAAAAAATTTGCTATAATGTCAAGATATGAATTTCAGTGAATTTTCCTTGCACGAGGACCTTCTTAAAGGCATAGCCGCGGCTGGCTATGTAACGTGCACTCCTGTCCAGGAACAGGTTTTAAAGACGTCGCTTTCCGGGGACGATTTGTATGTTCAGTCCCAGACCGGAACAGGCAAAACGGCCGCATATTTGGTTCCGACAATTCAGGAATTGATTGCGAATCCCGAGAACGCGGGCAAAAAGGCTTTGATTTTGGTGCCGACCCGCGAGCTTGCGGTTCAAGTGGAGGAGGAGGCGAAGAATCTCGTTTCCGCGACGAAACTTTCCGCGTTCAGCTTTTACGGCGGCGTCGGCTATTCGAAGCAAGTCGAGGCGTTGCAAAAAGGCGTGGACTTCATCATCGGCACTCCGGGACGAATCATCGATTTGAAAAAGGGCGGGCAGCTCGACTTGAGCGCGGTGGCGTTCCTTGTCATCGACGAGGCCGACAGGATGTTTGACATGGGCTTTTATCCCGACTTGCGCGAAATCCTCAAATTCATTCCGAATCCTGAAAAACGGCAGACGATGCTTTTTTCCGCGACGCTCAACACGTACGTGAAAAATCTCGCGTGGGAATATACGCGCGACGCGAAGGAAATCACGATTGAAGCGGAAAACATCACGGTGGACGAAATCGACCAGGAATTGATCCATGTTTCGAGCGACCAAAAATTGCCGCTGCTTTTGGGAATCTTGAAAAAGGAAAATCCTGCGAGCGTTTTGATTTTTTGCAACACGAAGCGCGGCGCGGAGGTGCTCGGAAAAAGGCTCAAGATAAACGGCTACCAAAGTGAATTTCTCATCGGCGACATGCAGCAGTCGAAGCGGCTTGAAGTGATGAACCGATTCAAGGACGGAAAGGTGTCGATGCTCGTCGCCACCGATGTCGCCGCGCGCGGAATCGACGTGGACGATTTGGCGATGGTCGTGAACTATGACCTTCCGCTCGAGCCTGAGAATTATGTCCACAGAATCGGACGCACGGCGCGCGCCGGAAAAAGCGGCAAGGCGTACACTTTTTGTTCGGAAAAGGATGTCTACGATTTGCCCGCAATCGAGCGATACATCGACAAGAAAATTCCTTCCGTGGTTTGCGCGGACGACATGCTTTCGGAGGACAAGAGCAAGGGGGTGTACATCAAGCTCGATTCCTACGGTTACGACGAGCGCGACGAATATCATTCGGGAAAAGACGGAAAGCGCAGAGGCTCAAGGCGAGGCGAGGGCAGGCGTGATGAGAAATTCTCGCGCGGAAAATCTGAACGCTCTCGCGGACGACGCGACGCGAAGCGTTTCGACTCGCGTTCGGAAAATCGTGGCGCGAAAAAATCGTTCGAGGTGGAAGAGAATCTTGAAGGACTTTCTTTCGAAGAGCGAATGGCGATCTACAAGAAAAAGTATTCGGGAAATTCCGCCGCCGAAGGAAGCGCGAACTTTTCAGCTTCCGCAAAGCGCGAACGCAGTAAAGGCAAAGATTTTTCAAAGAAAAAAAATCGCCGAAATTCCGCCAAGCCGAATGCAAATGCTTCTCGCAAAAACGAAACTGTTCGCCAGAACGAAAAGGCGCGAAACGGAAATTCTCGCGCCGCCGAAACGAGACAGGAAAAAAAGACTTTGGAAAACACCGGATTTTTCGCGCGGATAAAAAAATTCCTCAAGATTGGAAAGTGAGTGATTCTTTCAGGATTGGGAATGGAAAACTAAGGAAGGTTTAAAGGCAACGACAAAATGGTGTCGTTGCCTTTAACTACAGTTTGCGTTGCAAACTGTTTTATCTACTGTCGTTTCTCATTGCATTCCGAAACGACTTTTGCAACAACTCCCGAATCTGAAGATTCGCTCGCTGTTGCAAATTAAAGAGCATTTAAAATCAGCAACTAGAATTGCGTCGCTGATTTTAACGCGAGTTTTCTCGCGAAAACTCGCCTATTTATTGCAACTTCTCACTCCGTTGCGAAGTTGCGTTTGCGACAGTTCCCGAATTTGATAATTCGCTCACTGTCGCAAAATAAGGAATGTAATTTCGCCTGCGCGAGCGGGCGATTCAAAAAACGAGTTTCTAAAAAAAACTTGAGTTAAAATTGTCGGCGGTATTTTTGACGACAATTTTAAACGTACCACTTCAATTTACCCCCTCCCATACTTCTTGCGAACCATCGCTATGAACTTTTCCGCGGCAGGGCTGAACGAGTGCTCTTTCTTCCAAGCGAACACGCTGTCCGAAGCGAACGCGGGGCTTAAGGGGACCGACACTATCTTGCTCTTGTCCCAGATATAATCGTGCACTTCCACGCCGAGCGATATTCCCAAGCCCGCCAAAACCATGATGACGGAGTTCGTGGAAAGGTTGCTGGTAAAGAGGATTTTTGCCTGCGAGAACGAGTCGCCGAACCATGCCGCCAATTCGCTTTGTACATTGGTGCGGCGCGGAATTATCAGCGAACGGTCCAAGAGATCCTTTGCGGTCACGCCTTTTTTCTTCGCAAGCGGGTCGTCGCTCCTCATCCTCGCCACCCACCTTTCCTTTTTTTCCAATCTTACGAAGTCCAATTTCTCAAGGTCGACCGGCTCTAGAAGCACGCCCATGTCCACGAGACCCTTTTCAAGCGATTCTTTTATCGTGTCGGCGGTGGCAGTAAAAATGTCGTATGTAACGAGCGGATACTTTTCGTTGAATTCGCGGAACAGCTCCGGCAGAAACCCTACCGCCGAAAGCTCTCCGCATCCAATGCTGACCTTTCCTTCTATGTCGGCTGTCTGCGTGGACACTTCCTGTTCCGTCTTTTCCACGAGCGAGAGAATTTCCTCCGCCCGCCTCTTGAAGAAAAATCCTTCCGTGGTGAGCGTGATTCTCCTTGCTCCGCGCTCGAACAGCCTCACACCAAGCTCGTCTTCCAACTGCGCCATCTGGCGGCTCAATGTGGGCTGCGTCACGTTGAGCACATTTGCCGCCCTGTTCACGCCTTCTTCACGCGCCACCGCGAGAAAATATTTTAACGTGCGAATTTCCATAAAGAACATTATATCACGAAAACATTTTTTTTCAAGGCAAACTAGAGTTACAGTTGTCGGAAACATTTCTGACGACAATTGCAAACGTTCCGAACGACCTATTGCCATATTTTCTTCTTCGTGGTAGAATCTCGCCATTATGGACAATTCTCGTGCGCTCACGCAAGGCTCTCTCTTTAAGAACGTCTTCATCTTCTCCGTGCCGCTGATTTTCACGAATCTGCTGCAAACCCTCTTCAACATGGCGGATGTCGCCGTGCTCGGAAAGTTCGCGAGCGGCGAGGCTCTGGGCGCGGTAGGCTCTACTTCGATGATTGTTTTTTTCGCCACGGGAATTCTCATCGGAATAGGCTCGGGCGTGAACGCGCTCGTGGCGTTTTTCATAGGCGCGGGAAAGTCGAAAGACATTCGGGAAGCGTTGCACACTTCGGCGATCTTGTGCACAGCGAGCGGAATCTTGATTTTCGTGGCGGGAGAATTACTAGCGCGGGACATTTTGGTATTGCTCCACACGAAGGACGAGTTGCTCGAAGGCGCGGTCTTGTACCTTCGCATTTATTTAATTTCGCTTCCGGCGGTAGGCTTCTACAATTTTGGAAACGGCATTTTGAGCGCGGAGGGCGACACGAAAAGCCCGCTCGTGTATCTTTCGATTTCGGGGATAATGAACGTCGCGCTGAATTTGCTTTTCGTCATTCCGCTGAAAATGGCGGAAAGCGGAGTCGCCATCGCGAGCGTCGTCTCGCAGTTCTTTTCCGCCGCGCTGATATTCGGAAAATTGGTTCGACGCGACGACGCGCTCGCACTGCGCCTTAAACACTTGAAGATAAACCGCGACAAGCTCATACAGCTCGTGAGGATTGGCGTGCCGGCGGGCTTGCAGAACGCGGTGTTCGCCTTCGCGAACATGTTCATACAGATAGGCGTAAACTCTTTCGAGAGCGCGATGGTCATCGCGAACTCAGGCTCTTCAAACGCCGACCCCATCGTGTACAACGTGATGGGCGCGTTCTACACGGCGGCTTCTACTTTCATTGCGCAGAACTATGGCGCGCAAAACAAAGGTCGCATTTTGAAAAGCTATTTCGTCGCGCTTTTTTATTCCGTGGCGGCGGGAATTCTCGGCGGCGCGGTGTTCGTCTTGTTCGGGCGGCAATTCATGACGCTTTTCTCGGAGAATCCGCGCGTAATCGAGCTGGGATACGAGCGGCTTTTCATAATGGCGTGTTCTTTTTGGATCGCGCCTTTCATGGACTGCACTCTCGCGGCTTCGCGCGGACTCGGAAAGACTATAGTCCCCACCGTGATGATTTTTGTCGGAAGCTGTGTTTTCCGCGTGATTTGGGTATATACTGTTTTCGCGCGATTCGGCACGATACTTTCCCTTTTCGCATTGTTTCCGTGCTCATGGACGATTACGGCCATCGCCGAAATTGTCTATTTCATACGCTTGTACAGGAGACTTCCGAATGAAATTTGAACGCGGCGGCGCAAGCCTGCCATTCCCGAACTTGAGTTTCTGTCACCTTCACATCATTTCATGTCGCATTTTGAATATTTCTTGTCACTTTCGGGCTTGACCCGAAGGCATGCTTCTTTGATACAATAGATTGTACTGCGAGTCTTGCGCCTTGCATGACTAAGTTTTCTGCGAAAACTCGCGACAGACAACGCCAGATGGTGCAAGGCCGACAAAGACAGCACATCTCCACACGACAATGACATGCAAAAGCATGCTTGTATGCATTCGCCTAAAATATTGTCAATGAACGCATGCTTTGCACTTGTTTTCTCGCGGCAGACCTGAAAGAATGCGTTTTTTCTGATGAATTTGTGCATTAACTTTAAAAAATGGATTTTTTAAAGTTAATGCACGCGTGGAATTCGTTCATACCAAAAGTT
>JAAGKN010000025.1_pt1 | contig 100338 bp, 84 predicted proteins | sample 6206371 | NCBI WGS metagenome assembly JAAGKN01 (sample SAMN11533720, study PRJNA540317) | gut metagenome | isolation source: fecal pellets from male and female animal of same cohort | host: Peromyscus leucopus | place: USA:CA | collected 2017
AGCTTTTCTACAAGAAAGCTTTCCATGAGTGATTATAATAACTATATGAAATATAGTTATATTCCTAGAGGAGTTTGCTCTACTCAATTTGATTTTGATATTGAAAATAATATTATTAAATCTTGCAAAATTACTAACGGTTGTCCAGGTAACACAATGGCAGTTAGTAAACTAGTTATTGGTAAAACAATAGATGAAGTAATTAATACTCTTAAAGGGATTGATTGTAGAGGCAGAGGAACAAGTTGCCCTGATCAGATTGCGCAAGCATTAATTCAATATAAAAATAAATAAAAAAAATCCTCATCAAGAGGATTTTATTAATATTTACGTTTGTTGTATCTTGCAGCTTCTTTAGATTTTTCTTTAGCTCTAAGACCTGGACGTAAGTAATATTCGTGTTTACGAGCGGTTCTTCTAGTTTCACTAGTAATACGACTAAATTTCTTTAGTGCATCATTTAATTCACCGTCTTTAACTACTACTTTAGACATCTTGTTGTTTTCACCACCTTTAATGTTTGTAAGATATTATATATAAAATTTATTTTTTTAATAATTCTTTTAGTAACTTCATAGAAACCACCGGATTTGCTTGTCCATGAGTTTCCCTCATTAATTGACCAATAAAGAATTTTTCTGCACGTTCAGGACGTTCATTATACTGTTGAACCATATTAGGGTTGTTTTGAATAATTTTATTTAAAATATCAGTAATTACATTTTGATCAGTAATTTGTTTAAATCCTAATTGTTCAATTAAATCTTTAGGTTTTTTATTTTCTAAAATAATTTTTTCAAAAATTGTTTTAGCTTGCTTACCATTAATTTCGCCTTTATCAATTAATGAAATCATCTCAATAATTGAATCAATTTGTTCATTAGAAATTATTTCTAATGACTTTGCTTGTTTTTTTAAGATAGCTACTAATTCAATCACAATTCATGTGATAGCTTGTGTAGGATTATTAGAAGTAGTTGCTACTTTATTAAAGATCTTATAAAGATCATAATCATCTAACAATAAATTTATTAAGGAAGAATTGATATTTAAATTTTCAAGTTCTTTTTTAATAACACTTGGGTATTTGTTGATTGTGCCAATTGCATTATTAACAAAGTCAGTCGTTAATAAAATATGAATAATATTTGGTTCAGTAAAGTATGAATATTCAATTGCATTTGTTTTAGCACGCATGAAAACAGTTGATTTTGTAGTATCATCTCATCTACGTGTTTCTTGCTTTACTTCATTGTTTGTCAACAACAATTGAGATTGACGATCAATTTCATAATCAATTGCTTTCATGATGTTATTAAATGAGTTGATATTTTTAATTTCAACTTTAGTTCCTAATTTGTCAGAACCTCTTGGAGCAATTGAGATATTAATGTCTGCTCTCATTGATCCATCTTCCATCTTTGCATCAGAGATATCTAAGAAAGAAACTATTCTTTTTAAATTATTTAAATATTCATATGCTTCAACTGCTGAATGAATATCAGGACGAGATACAACTTCAATTAAAGGAACGCCAGCACGATTGTAATCTAAGCAAAGTTTATCACCAATCATTAATTGCTTTGCAGTATCTTCTTCCATGTGGATTCTTTCCACACCAATTGATTTATTAGAAATATCAATTTTTCCATCTTTTCCTATTGGATAAAATTGTTGTGTAATTTGAAATCCTTTTGGTAAGTCTTGATAAAAATAATTTTTTCTGTCAAATCTTACATTTTGATCAATCTTCATGTTTAGCGCGGTTGCCAATCTAATTGCTTTTACAACAGCCATTTCATTAACTGAAGGCATTGATCCTGGTAAAGCTAAATCAATTTCATTGATGTTAGTATTAATTGGATCGTTATGGTTATTTCTGCTAGGAGAAAACATTTTGCTCTTAGTATTAAGTGCAATATGTACTTCAATACCAATTGTTGGTAAAAAATTATTCATTTTTACCTCCTAATATTCCTTCTATTGTGTAAGCTATGTCAAAAGTTTTTTGATCTTGTTTTTGTTTACAATTAATATTTATTCCATAAGGCATATTGTTATATTCACCACATGGAACAGTAATTGATGGTAATCCAGCAAAATTACCTAAAATTAAACAATCATCAGCGTGACTACAATGATATGTATCTTTTTTAATTGATTCAATTGTTGGAGCAATTGATGAAGCAGAAGGAATTAATAATCCATCAACATCTTCTAATAAACTATTAACTAAGTTAATAAGTAATGTTCTTACTTTCTTAGCATGAATGTAAACCGATTCAAAGTTTGTGTCACTCGTTACATATGCACCCATAATAAAACGTTTTTTAACTTGTCTATTAAAAAATGTGTTACGGTTATTAAATGTGATGGATTCATAGTCATTGCCACCCACGTTTTCTCCAAATGGAATTCCAGTAAATGACCCATAGCAACTTAATCCTTCAACATTACTTACCACTTGATAAACAACACCAATTGAATCTAATAAAGAAAAATCTGTAGATTTTTCTACAATTGTATGTCCTGCTTTTTTAATTTTATCTAAAGCATTTAAATAAAGTTTTCTTTCATTTGGAGCAATAGCATCTTCTATTCCTCTAATGACAGCAATCTTCATGTTCTTTAATTCTTTTAAATCTTTAAAGAAATTGTGTTCTAATTTTTGACTAGTGTAATCCTTTGGATCAAATTGACAAATTTGATCAGCTACAAGAGCACAATCAGAAACTCTTTTAGCAATCACACCAATATGATCAAGACTTGGAGCATATGGTAAAACGCCATAACGAGATACTAAACCATAACTTGGTTTATAACCAACTACTCCTAAAAATGAAGCGGGTCTTCTAATAGAATCACCTGTATCACTACCAATTGCAAAATCCACTGCACCAGAAGCCACTAAGTTAACACTACCCGATGAACTACCACCTGCAATTCTAGAACGGTCTAAAACATTTAATACTTCGCCATAAGGTGATTCTAATCCTGTTCCAGCCATTGCAAATTGATCTAGGTTACATTTTGAAGTTAAAATAGCATTAGAATTTTGTAACAACTCATATATAGTTGCACTATATGGAGGAACATAACATTCAAGCATTTTACTAGCTCCTGTGGTTCTTATACCTTTTGTAGATACATTATCTTTTAATGAATAAAAACAAGCGCTTAATGGGTTGTCAGTTAATTTAAAATCTTTTAAATTAACTTCGACAGGAGTAATGATAGAATTTGTGTCTTTAATACTTTCAATCTTTTCTAGGTAAGAGTGATATAAATCAGAAATATTAATTTTTCCTGATTTAAGTTCTTGGTGTTTTTTAAGTATTAAAGAGCGTTTCATTATTTGATAGTAATATATTTGTCTAATTTGTTTTTAGCATTTTTAGTGAATTCTTCTGGATGTTTTTCAATAATCGGTTCATCTTTTCTTAATGTATTACATGAAGTATCAACACAATAATCTGTTTCATGAACATTTGATACATTTATAGTTTGCATTTTTTCTAAATTTCTTAAAAATTTTGAAAAATCCCTAGCAAGAACTTCTGCTTGTTCTTCATTAAGGTCAAATTTATACTTTTTAGCTATTTCTTTTAATTGTTCTTTTGTCATATTAGTCGATGTGGATTGGTGTATAAATACTTTCAACAATGTCTTTGTTGTAATCATATTTCATGGATGGAGAAACAATCCTATATATAGGGAAGATAATAATGATATTAATTGGTGTCATAAAACATAGCATTAACAATCTGAATGCAAATCAGTAATCATATGGTAATGTAGAAAAATCTAGGTCAAATACTGGCATGATTAACACTTCAACTATAGCTTCACATGTGATTACTGTTACTAATACTGGTGCAAAATAATGAAACCAAACAGTTATCTTATCAAAATCAATCTTCTTTGAAATTTTATTTAAATCATTTAATGCTAGTTGTCTCTTTTTCTCTGTTTTACAAACCCAATCAATATGTTTGTCTGCAATAGCTTGACTATTATGTTTGCGCATTAATTTATGTTTGTATTTTTCAATAGGAGCAATATATTTAACATCATAAATAAATTTCTTGAAAGAATAAGCAATCTTTCAAAAATCTAAAGTTAATGCTAACATTCATAAACTTACAAAACCAATTACAAAAACACATGAAAAAATAATTTCTAATGTTTTTTTTCTAAATGTTATATCAACACCAAATAAACCAATTGTATAAACATCCAAATCATTCACAAAAACAATAAAACAAAGTAGTAAAGAAAATACCAACGCCATGAACAATGATGACAATGATAAGAAAGATAATTCTTTCTTTCTAGATAAAGTAATTATCGTTCTAATAAGTCCTGAAAAATATCCATATGCCATGGCTACTATAAAATAACCATAATGGAACATACCGGCTGTAATCCCTACTGTTAATAGGTCTGTGAATGCACCAATAAATAATCCAATGATTGGTCCAAATAATAATCCACCAATCTTAATCAAAACTCCTTCAATTGTACTTCTTCAACCTGGATAAGCCCTAAAGATTACAGCCATAAATCCAGCAGACAAAATTGTTAATAATAAAATTGAAGCAATAGAAATAGAAATTACCATTGCAACATTGGTAATTCCTTTTACCGACATCTTAGGAAAGATGTAGTAACGTTGCTTTTTAAATAAACGATAGTAAATCTTTTTAATAAATAACAAGATTATTGTTGCTAAAACAAATGCTCCAAAAATAGCAATAACATCTATTGAATTAATAGAAGATTGACTTTGATTACTCCCGTTTTTAAAAAAAGCTAGGATATTTAGCATACATATTTATAAATTATTATATTTATCAAAAAATTATCTTTTGATTATTTTTTTTTAAAATTTCATTAATCTTCGAAAAATGTTTACAACCATAGAACCCATGATGACAACTTAAAGGTGATGGATGAGCAGATTTTAAAACATAGTTATTTTTGTTTGTTAATAATTTTTCTTTTGCTTGTGCAAAATTACCTCATAAAACAAAAATAACTCCATTAAGATTTGCGTCAATTTCTTTAATAATGTTGTTAGTAAAAATATTTCAACCAAATTTTAAATGTGAATTTGGTTTATCTTTTGTAACACTTAAAGCATTATTTAATAACAAAACACCTTGTTTTGCTCATTTAGATAAATCACCGTCTGTTTTTGTAACATTTACATCTGATTTTAATTCTTTATAAATATTTTTTAAAGACATCGGTAATTTATTGTTGTTAGTAGCAAAAGCTAATCCGTTAGCCATTTTTGGAATGTAATATGGATCTTGTCCAATAATTACTACTTTAGTGTCTTCAAAATTAAAATAGTTAAAACAAGCAAAAATTAATTCTTTTGGTGGATAGCAAATATTATTAGCATAAGCTTCATCTACCAAAGTAGATAATTTATTCCAATAATCTTTCTTGGTTTCTTTTTGAATTACTTCTTTTCAAGAAGTGTTAACATTAATCTCCATTAGTATGTGATTAAACTATTAACATCACAAGTTCAATCGTTACCATTCTTCTTAGAGAAGAAATATTTAATTCCATTTAAATCAGAAGTTGGATCAGATTTACGATCTGTTAAAAATTGAATTAATTTACTTTCTTTTTCTTCTAATTTTTTAGAATCTAAAAAATATACTGATGTATCATCTTTTGACTTAGGTGAGTATACATTTTCATCTAACAAGAAATATAAAGGATAAATTCCTGTAACTCCTGTGAATACAGGAATTTTTTCTTTTACTTCTGTTCCGTCTTTATCATTAGTAATTGTGTATAAAGTGTAAGAAGCTAATCCAACAAATGTTGAATTGTATACGTTAGTTCCATTAATTAAATTTTTTAATGATGGTTCCTTATTGAACTTGTCAAAACTAAAATCAGAAGTAGATATGCTAGAATTTTCAATATTAACTTTCATATTTAATGAACTTACTTCTTTTTTAGTCTGTTCTGTAATATCAAAAAACTTATTTCATGTTTTACTATTTGAAACAGCATTATCTACTTTTGATTTATCAGTAATCAATCAATTGTTAGGTAAAAAATCTTTGTCAGATGGAGTAGGGTTATATCAATTAAATGTTAAATTATTAACATTAAATAAGAATGGAATTGGTTTATAACCTGAAACAATTTGCTTAGTATCATCATCTGGATCTTGCTTTGTTTCAGCATATGGATAAGATGTGTCTAACATATTTGTTTTATCAGCATAGTTTGTTAAGAAACCAAAATGATTACTTCCTAATCCAGTGTTCAACACTTCAATATCACACGCAGATTGACCAAATTTTAATTTTGATTTAGAACTTGAAATTGAATTTGATAAGTCATAGTTAAATTCAAGGAATTTTTTAGCACTAGCAGAAGTCAAATCATTTAAACCAGTTACATTACCGCCATACATTTTTTTAAGATCATCAGTCTTGTGGTCATTATCAGCAATAAAACCATCTACCATATGCAGTTGATAAAACAACATGTAACTTAGTAAAGTAGAAGCATTTGATGAAATGCTGTTAACCGCTGAAGTTGTAGCACCAATGTTATAGTTTCTGGCTGCAAAATGATTTATTTTTTTAGTATCATCACTTGAATCTTTAGTTGTATAAGTAAATCTGAATGCATTTTGATCGTTTGAAGAATATCATTCTTCTTGCATTTTTGGTAAATTAGAAGGATCTAAATCACTTTGTGATAAATCATATGGTTGAGCATAACTGTATAAAGTAGTTGCAGAAGAAGTAGAAGATGGATTTAGATAATAATCATAATTACTTGGAATGTAATCAGTATTATTATTGTTTGCATCTTTTATAGAAGTGTCAGCATTTCTAAATGGACTATTTGCTTTGTTTGGTCCGCCTACTAATACAGGTAAATAATATTGTGAAACTTTACCACAAGATGTCAAAGTCATTGTAGGAATAACTAAAGTTAAAGTTAATCCTAATAAACCTAAATTTTTAATTTTTTTACTTTTAGAAAAAGACATACTTAAATTATATTATTGATTACTGTTATTTTGATTATTATCAGAAGGCATTGGCAAGAAAGAGCTTGATGTCTTATCAAATATTAAGTTAATATTTGCAATTTCACCATTACGATGTTTTGCAATAATAAATTCTACAATAACACTATTAGTGTTTTGTGTTTGATCTTGTTGGATAACTGGTTCTTCTTCTGAACCTTCAAGCGTTTCATTTTGCTTATATTGTAAGAAAGTTACAATATCAGCATCTTGTTCAATAGCACCTGATTCTCTTAAATCAGATAATTGTGGACGAGCGTTTCCTTTAACACCAGCTCTTTGTTCAATCGCACGTGATAATTGAGCGATAGCGATGATTGGTGCATTAATATCTTTGTCACGAGCAATTCCTTTAAGAGTTCTTGAAATAAATGCAACTTCTTGTTGACGGTTATTTTGAGTAGCTCCTTTAGGACCTTTTAACAATTGTAAATAATCTAGAACAACTAATTTAATATTGTAATCATTGCTAATTTGTTTAAGTCTTGATTGAACATCAAGAATTGATAAATCACTTGAGTCATCAATTAAAATAGGTAATTCTTCAATAGAATTAATTGTTTCATTAAATGATCGTCATTCAAGATTTGAATAATTTTTAATTCTTGATAACTTAACTGGTAAACTTCCTTTAATACCAACCATTCTTGAGAACAATTGATCAGCACCCATTTCTAACGAAAACATTACCACAACATCTTTTTTACCATTTTCTGATTTTTCATTTTTTTGAACAATACTATCAGCTGCATTGATTAAAAAGTTTAATGCAAGAGCTGTTTTACCAACACCTGGACGAGCGGCTAAAATCATTAAATTTCCATCTTGAAATCCATTAAGTACACGATCAATGTCTTGGTATCCAGAAGTAACACCTAATAATTCAGATTTAGAATTAACAACAACTTGAATTCTTTGTTGGTATGTTTCAGATACTTCAGCCATATTTTTAAATTTAGCTGATTTTTTAGCTCCAATAATTGACATGAAATTACGTTCGATTTCATGAATTTGATCATTAAATGAAACGTGATCTATTTTTGTATCAAAAATAGTTGAAGCAAATCTATCTAAGTTTCTTTTAATAGCTTGTTCTTTAATTGTGTCAATCTTGTCGTCAATATCAACAGATACCGTAAATTGTCTATTGATATTATTGATTGTTTGTGAATAGTTAGAGAATTGTAATTCTTCATGAGCATCTAAATATGTGATAACACTGTTTGCATCAACTGCCTTTGCTTCACGTTTAAGTGCACATGCAACAGAAAAAATAATACCTAACTGGCTATTAGAAAAATCTTTAGGGTCTAATTTAGACATCGCATTGTCTAAAGAAGCAGGTTCATTAAGAATACTGCCAATAACCATGATTTCAAGATTTTCGATTGATTGATCAATTGCCATGTTAGATGCCTCCTTTGTCTGAATTACTTAGTTTGTTCATTAACATTAACTTTTAATTTAGCAACTACACCTTTATGTAATTCAATTTGGATGAAATGAATTCCTAAATCAAAAGTTCTGTCATCATTAACTACCATATATTTATGAATAGTAATATTTTTATTTTTCAGTTCGTCAATAATTTGACTAACAGAAACACTACCAAACGCTTTACCGTTTTGAGCTTTTAAAGAAAAATTTAATTCTACTTTTTCAATTTTTTCTTTTAAAACAATAGCTTTATCATATTGTTCTTTTTGAAAATCTGCTTCTTTTTTTAAAACAGATTTTAAATCTTGCATATTTTTTTCATTAACTACAACTGCAAAGCCGTTACGAATAAGATAGTTTTTTGCATAACCATCTTTAACATTAACAATGTCATTAACTTTTCCTAATCCTTTTACTTCTTTTTTTAAAATTACTTGCATTGATTAAGCTCCTTTTATAGTTGTTGTAACATTTAGTTTGTTTCAAACTAAATAATAACAATATGTCAAGAATACACCACCTACAAAATTTCCTAATAATGACATTAAGATGCATTGATAGAACATTTTACCTAATAACCCTCAATTACCATCAAAGATTCCATAGAAACCACCAATTGTTGTAATGAACATATTAGCAACAACGTGTTGGTAACTACAAATAGCAAATGCTGTAATCATCACTAATGTTGTTAAAAAACCAACTACTTTATTTTCAAATATTGAAAAAGAGATTACACAACCTACAACTAAAAAGTTAGTAATTATAGCTGATAAGAATGTTTTTCATCATGCCAATTCGATTTTAGTTGTAGAAATTTGTCTAACAAGATTAGCAGTACCTTCTGAATCAAGCAAGCCAATACCATAGATCATGCAAGCCATAAATAAAGAACCTAAATAGTTACCAATAAATGTATATAAAAGATCCATGTAGAATACTTTTCTTGAACATTTCTTTGTTAATACTCCTGCATAAATTGAACAATTAGCAGTAAATAAACAAGCTCCTACGAACATGCACATTAAGATACCAACACAGAAAATAACTGATCCAAAAAACTTAGTTAGTCCTGGTGTTGAACTTCCTGTATCATTTCCTACAATCATAATCATTGCTGCATATCCCATAGCAACAAAAACACCTGCTAGGAATGCAAGAATAATTTTCTTTAATCAGTGAAAATTTTGTTTAGCAATCCCACTTTGTTCGAATTTTTGTCATTTTAAATTTGGCATGCTTTGCCCCCCTTTATTCTTTTACAAATGGTAATAATGCTACAATTCTTGCACGTTTAATAGCATTAGCTATCATTTTTTGATGTTTAGCGCAACAACCAGTAATTCTACGTGGTAAGATTTTACCATTGTATGCTAAATATCTATTTAGTAATTCAGTATCTTTGTAATCTACAAAAATTACACCTTGTTGACATAAAACACAAGGTTTTTTCTTCATAAATATTTTAGATTTACATGGTTTAGAATTTTTCTTATTATTTTGCATATTATTTATCTCCTTCATTTAATTCATCATATCATTCAATTTCATCATTTGTTGATGGAACTGATGTTGTTTTTTGATCACTCATTTCGTTGCTAGTAACTATATTAGTTTTAAATGCATCATCAATAGACTTTTTTGGTTGATCGTTTTCAATTGCATTTGCAAATTCATTATTTTGTTTTCTAGAACCAATTGAGTTTATAGTATTAACAATAATTTCAGTAGTATAAACTGTTTGGTTAGATTGTTTTGAAATGTAGCTACGTCTTGTTAATTCACCATCAATTGCTACTAAGTCACCTTTCTTTAGAAAGCTATTAATGAAGTTTGCTGGGTTTGCTCAAGCAATGCAAGGAAAGAAATATGTTTCATCTTTCATTTTATTGCTGTTAACAGCAATAGTGATTTTAGATTGTTGAGTACCTCTTGAAGTAACAGATGCAACTGGGTCAGCAACTAGTCTGCCGACTAAAAATACTTTATTCATAATTATTTTTCTTTCTTGTTGTCAACTATAGAATTAATTTCAGTTAATTCTTTCATTTGTTTTTCTCTAGCTTCCTTTTCAGCAGCAATCTTAGCCATTCTTTCTTTATATTTTTTAGCTTTATTTTCACTACGTTTTAATTTTTTAGGATTGTTTAAAGCTGTAGCACCATAATCTTTGTCTAAATTAATGATTAAGTTTCTAATTATTGCTTTATCCAATAAAGCTAAACGTCTAAATTCAGCAATCTTTGCTGTATCAGATAGTGAAAAATTAAGTTGAATATATCAAGCTCTTGCGTTACCATTAATCTTGTATGCTAGATCTCTAAGACCTAAAGATGTTTCTTTATAGTCTTTTTCTTTGCTAAATAGTTTTGTTAAACTCTTAATTGAATCTAAAGCTTTAGATTCTTCAAGGTTTCCATCAACTAAAAGCATTATTTCATATTTTGCCATAGTTATAAATCCTCCTTTATGGGCATGCCTAATTGTTTAGGCAAAGAAATCATTTAACTAATATTCGTTGGTTAAATGTTCTTTTATTATATAAATAATTGCCAAAGTTATGAAAAAAATACTAAACAAAATTTAACTGATAAAAATTTGGTTTAATTAAAGGTGTTTGATTGTTTTGTTCAAAAATTTGTTGCAAAAAAAAAAAAAAGAGTATAAATTACTTAATAAAAAGTTAAATTATGAATAAGAAATTATTTAAATCTCTTGTATCTATTACATCTGGCGTTGTAATTGCTTCATCAATTTCTATTTCAGTCACTAGTTGTTCTTGAAGTAATTCAAAAGTTTTTTTACCAGATGAAGTTTATGAAATTAACAGTGACAATGTTTTAATTGGTTTTAAAGATCAATTTTTAAATGATTCAACTTCTCCTATTTATAAAGACAATTTTCAAGATTGTCACACTATGCGAATTCCGGCAAGAGTTACAAGCATTAATGAAACTGCTTTTTATAATGGATCAGAATCAACAATCCCAGATTTTATTGAAAATTTAACATTTGCTGAAGAATCTAAATGTTCTTCTATTGGAATACGTTCTTTTGAAAGTTCAACACTAAATCATATTGATTTTTCAAATGCAATTAACTTGTCTTTGATTAGAGGCCACGCTTTTGAAAATTGTTCATCATTAACTTCTGTTGATTTATCAAAATGTACTATTCTTTCTTCAATGGAATTTTATGCATTTTATGGTTGTACATCATTAATTTCAGTAAATTTTTCAGATAATTTAACCAAAATTCCATCTGAAGCTTTTGGTAATTGTTCTAAACTTACCTCAATTGATTTATCAAACTGCACTAATTTAACATTAATTGATCATTCTGGATTTGATACCTGTAAATCATTAACTTCAGTAAAACTTCCAGAAAGTTTAGAAAAAATTGAATACTATGGATTTCGAGGTTGTTCTTCATTATCCTCTATTGATTTTTCAAATGTAACCAGTTTATCTTCAATTGGCAATTGTGCTTTTGAAAAGTGTTTATCACTCACTTCTATATCTTTGCCAAGTAATTTATCAACATTGGGTATGAATGTTTTTGCTGGTTGTTCTAGTTTAAATAGTATTACATGAGATTCTTGAAAGGGTAATACAACATTATATGATACTTCATTCAGTGGTGTTTATTCAGATAGAGGAGCTGTGACTGTTGCAAACCAAAGTGATGACGCACATGATAGTATAGCATTGCTTGAATATTTATTAAATAATGGTGGATTACCAGAAAGTTGATTACCAGCTCCTGAATTGCCAGATAGTATATATCGCATTGAAAACGATGTCTTAATGGGTTTTACTTCAGAATTCTTAGCCAATCCAAATGCTTATAGATTATGTAACACTATGCAAATCCCTGCTAGAGTTACAAGTATTAATGAAAGTGCTTTTTATAATGGATCAGAATCAACAATCCCAGATTTTATTGAAAATTTAACCTTTGCAGAAGGATCTAAATGTTCTTCTATTGGAAATCGTGCTTTTGATGGTTGTAAATCAATTACTTCTATAACTTTATCAAATAGTTTGATAGAAATTTATTCAAGCGCTTTTAAAGGTTGTACATCTTTAACTTCTATAAGTTTTCCAAATAGTTTAACAACAATTGATGAAAGTGCTTTCACTCAATGTTCAGCATTAAGTTCTGTTGATTTATCAAATGCAACTAAATTATTATCAATTAACCCTTACGCCTTTAAAACATGCACATCATTAACTTCGGTAAACCTTCCAAATAGTTTACAATTAATTGGCAAAGGTGCTTTTGTTAACTGTTCATCTTTAACTTCTGTAAATTTTCCAAACAATTTAACTTCAATTGGTGAAATTGCCTTTGCATTTTGTAATTTAAGTTCTGTGACTCTTCCTGGTACCTTAACTACAATTGGTCGACAAATTTTTAATCGTAATGCTAATTTAAGCAGTATTACATGAAACGCTTGAAATGGCAATACTAATTTACAACGTGATTCATTTATGGGTGTTTGCTCTACTGGTGGAGATGTTACTGTAACCAATCCAATCGATGATACACATAATACTCCAGAATTACTTAACTATTTAGTAGAAAACGCTGATTTACCAGAAAGTTGAAGAGTTTTACCTGATAGTGTTTATAACATTGATGAAAATAATGTTTTACAAGGGTTTACTTCTGCATTTTCGGCTAATCCAAGTGCATATAGCAAATACACTACTATGCAAATTCCAGCTTCAGTTAAAAGTATTAAAGATCAGGCTTTTTTTGATACTGGATTTGCACGAAGAACAACTATTCCTAATTTTATTACAAGATTAACCTTTGCTGAAAATTCTAATTGCTCTTTAATTGGTTGGCAAGCTTTTGAAGACTGCCCATCATTAGTTTCAGCAATTTTCCCAAATAGTTTAGAAACTGTTAGTGAAGCTTGTTTCATAAATTGCTCTGGATTAAATTCAATTAATTTTTTAAAAGCAATCAAATTATCTTTGATTGAACCTCAAGCTTTTTATGGTTGTTCTTCATTGATTTCAGTATCATTTCCAAGTAGCATAACTGAAATCTGAAACAATGTTTTTGCAAAATGTTCATCATTAAATTATATTGCTTGAAATTTACCTGATGATTATCAAACATCAATCAGTATTGTTAGTAATGCGTTTTCTACTGTTTCAAGTTCGGGAAGAGTTGAATCATTAAATACTTCAATAAGCTCTCAACAACTTCTTGAGTTTCTACAAAATAACGGTTTGCCAGCTGATTGAACAACAGTTTAGTAACTATTGTTTATTGAGTTTATTTAAAATTTGTTTTAATTTATTAAGAAAATTATTTATTTCCTTTTTCTTCGATTTTACCAATTTTCTTTTTTAATTCTGAAAGTTCACTACTTAATCTTTGGTTGTTATAACCTTCAGCTTTTAATTCATCAATTTCGTTTTGTAAACGTTCAATAGTTTTATTCTTTTCATTAACAGCTATGTTTAATGCATCTCTTTCTTTTTGAGCATTCTGTAAAGAAGCTAGTAAACTATTGGCTTGAGTATTAATTTCTCTTAAGTAATTATTTACATAATCAAAAAATGCATCAACATCTTCAGGATCATATCCTGAGTGGATCTTTTTATTGAACTTCTTGTTCAATATTTCGTGCATCATTTGATCTAATTTATTTGTCATATTTCTACATATATAATTATATAAATATGGTTTCTTTTTCTAAACAATTAACTGATAAACAATTTGAATATATTTCGAAAAGAATGTCAAAATATGAAATTGGTGTTACTAACATGTATGTTTCACATGCATATGAATATGACAAAACAAAAGTTTACTTATATAAATCTAAGAAATTGTTAATTCAAGGAAAAGGTGTTGGTAAAATTTTAGAATTTTTAAACATTAATGTTGCAAAACAATCAACTACTAAATTGCCTATTAATTGTTCGTTTATCGGCTGTGATGAAGTAGGAACCGGTGATTATTTTGGTGGAATAGTTTGCACAGCTTGTTATATTCCAGTAGAAGATGAACAAGCAATTGCTAAACTAGGAGTTAATGATTCAAAAAAATTAACTTCAATTAAAATGCATCAAATTTATAATGAACTTATAAGCTTATTAAAATTCAAAAAAGTTAATATTAAATTTGACTCTGCAATCTTAAACCCTGAACAATACAATAATTTATTTAATAAATTAAAAAACGCTAATGCTATTAAGGCATATTGTCATAATGCAGCTATTAATAGACTTTTAGAAAAAGTTGATAAAAACAAAAATATCAAAATTGTTTTGGATCAATTTGTTAATCAAAAAAAATATTATGAATATTTAAAAAAGGCAAAAGTTAAAGCGCAAAAAATTGATATTTTAACAACAAAAGCTGAAAGTAAATATTTAGCAGTTGCATTAGCTTCAATTATTTCAAGAGTTTTATTTGAAAATCAAATGAAAGAATTATCTACTAAAGCAAAAGTTAAAATACCATTTGGTAGTGTTGATCCAACTGTAAAAAAAGTAGCTCGCAAACTTGGTAGTAAATTACCTAAATTTGCAAAGCTACATTTCAAAATAACTAATGAATTAAATTAAGCGCAATATTTTTCTGGATGTTCTTTTTTCATTTGTTCAACAAATGCATCCTTATCAATTTTGCCATACTTATTCATAAGTTCAACGCATTCGTGGTATTCTTTAGTTGCTCATTCAACTTCTTGGAACCCTTTTACAATTACTTGTTTCTTTTGCAATCTCTTATAAGTTTCAAAGAAATCTTTAATTTCTAATAATAGATGTTCAGGAAGACTTGCTAAGTTGTTGTATCCTTTGAATCTTGGGTCACAATCAATTACACCAATTAACTTAGTATCAGTTTCACCACCATCAATCATTTCCATAGCTCCCAAGATTCTTGTTGGAACTACAACACCAGGCATAAATTCTTGATCAGCAATAACTAAAACATCTAATTCATCTCCATCTCAGTCTAATGCTTCAGGAATAAAACCGTAGTTTTGTGGATAACTAGAAGGACCATATAGGATTCTATCTACACTAATCTTTCCAGTTTTTCTATTGTACTCGTATTTAACTTTTGAATTTTTAGGGATTTCAATAACCACATCTAATGTTAATTTTTCCATAAATAATTTATTTATATAAATTATATATTCATCTATTCATTACACATATATAATTTATTTAAATGCTCAGGTGGCGGAATGGCAGACGCAGTAGACTCAAAATCTACCGATAGCAATATCTTAAGGGTTCAAGTCCCTTTCTGAGCACCATTTAATAATAAGAAATATGCCTCGTAAACACTTGGTTGCTAGTCAAACAAATAGCAAACAACAACAAAATGCAAAGATCTGACAAAAACTTGCCAGAGAAATTAAAGCCGCAGTGAAAGTTGGTGGACCTAATCCCGAAGCCAATCCAAGATTAAAAGCTGCTATCGAAAAAGCTTTAAGTAAAAATTTATCAAGAGAATCAATTGAAAAGAATATCAACGGTTCTCAAAAAGATGAATCAGAATTAGTTAACTTAGAATATGAATGCTATGGTCCTAATGGCATTCAAATTATTGTTAATGCATTAACTGATAACCCTAATAGGGTTGCTAGTAACTTAAGAGGTTATTTATCAAAATTTGATGCTAAAATCGCCAAAGCAAATAGTGTTAAAAGTTTCTTTAATAAATATGGAGTAATTACTGTTGTTAAAGATGACAAAGTAAATATGGATAGCATTATGGAAACTACTATGGAATATCAAATAGTTGATATTGTAGAATATGAAGATGCATTTCAAGTGTTGACTGAACCAGATGATTTTTATAAAGCAAAAGATGCTTTAAAATCTGCAGGATTTAATGTTTTTGAAGCAGATATTAAAATGATTAGTCAAAACATGATTACTTCATTACCTGATAACATTAAAGAAAAATATGATCGTTTCATTGCTTCTTGTGAAGATGATGACGACATTCAATCAGTTGTAAGCAATTACGATCCAGAATAAACTCACAAACTCATGTGAGTTTTTTTAATAATTAATTTTTTCAAGATATAAACCACAACCAGGAGCCTTTCTAATACAACTTCCTTTTTTTGGATTAGATAGTAATGCTCTTAATGAGTTTATATTTTTTTTATTTTCATTAATATCTAATAAAGATCCAACTATCATTCTTACTTGGTTTCTTAAGAAACCATTCCCGTTAATTCTGATAATTAACAAATCTTTATTTTTGGTAAAAGTTATAGAATTAATTGTTCTAATGGTATCCTTTAATTCGCTAGTACTAAATGATAAAAAATCATGTTTACCTAATAGTATTTTTGAAACTTTTCTTAATAATGAAACATTAATTTTTTTATTGTAGTTATATAAATAGTCGTTATTAAACAAATCATATAAACCTGTTTTAATAACATATTTATATGTTTTATTTAAAGCATAGTGTTGGGCATTAAATTTTTCATCAACTACTTGAATAGATTTAATTCTTATAGAATTTGGCAATTGATCATTCATTGCTTTTTTGAAATCCATATTTATTAAATCTTGTTTAGTTTTAAAACTAAACACTTGATTTATAGCATGCACATATGCATCAGTTCGCCCAGCTCCAACAATTTTAACTTCTTCTTTTAAAATCTTATTTAATGCATTGATAATAGTTTGCTGAACAGTTACTACATTTGGTTGGATAGCTCATCCATGGAATTTACTTCCATCATATGCTAATGTTACTTTGTAATTCATATTAACCTAAAACGGTTATTGCTTCAATTCATGAGAACGGAGCAAATACACAACCAAATGCTGTGAAGGTAATCATAAAACCTAATAATGTAGTAATAAACAAGAAGAAGCATCATTCGTATCATTGAATAGAATAACTACGATATCTTGTTCTTGAATATCTTGGATTGTATGAACGAGCTTCCATAGCGTTTGCTAAATCATCAGCCTTATGGAAAGCAACACTAAACATTGGAACTACTAAAGATACAATTGCTTTAACCTTATCTTTGAAATTACCATTTGAGAAGTCGACACCTCTTGAAGCTTGAGCTTTAAGAATCTTTTGAGATTCTTCAAGAAGAGATGGAACGAATCTGATTGCAATCGAAATTGTCATTGATCATTCATTTACTGGAACTTTTAAATATTTTAATGGACTTAAGATATCTTCAATAGCAAATGTTAACTGAACACTTGATGTTGTTGATACTAACAATGAAACAATTGTTACCATCATAAAAATCTTAATTGTAATGTATGTTGTATTAGTAATTACATCAGAAGATAAACAATATCAATTTTTAGTGTAATATAAATATAAAGTGTTTTTTGATATACCAGGAATACCAGCAAAATCGTTAGATACAATTGAGATATATGAAACAGAACCATCGGTTGGTTTCATAGTATATAGACAAGTTGTATCTACATTACTGCCTCATAAAAACCCAGATAAGAAATGAAAATCTGTGGGAACTATTCCAGAAGATGTTTCAACATTTGTAATGACGTTATTTCCAAACATTCCATAGTTACCATAAAAGAAAAGTCAATGAATATTATTATTTAAATAAAGTAATGAAGGTGATTTGAAAGCAATTCAGTTAATTACAAATAACAATAAAAACATTACACCACATGAAATCAAAATTGTTTTCATTCTCTTTCAAGGAAGTTTAGAAGAAAATCATAAAGGAAGAATAATTAATAAACATATTAATTGACCGAAAAAACCAATAGGTAAAAAAATCATTACTATTAAAAAAATAGTGATCATTAATTTTAATGATGGATTTATTTTGTGCATGAATGTTTTACTATGAATAAAATTAGAAAAATTATTCATTATTTCTTACCTCCTTTCTTAGGAGAATTTTTAACTATTTCATAAATACAATCAGCTAATTGGTCAACATTTTTTGGTCTCATTTTATACAATTCATTAAATTTCTTGTCAATCTTGACAAGTTCTTCAATGACTTTAATTACCTTTGGCTTATCTAAGAAATTTTCATAAATCAACTTATTGTTTGTGAAAATATCATATGGTACACCAGAAGCTAATATTTTTTTATTACCGACAACAGTCACCTGATCACCAATTCATAAAACTTGATCCATTACATGAGTGATAACATAAATTGTTTTGCCAAGTTTCTTAAGATTCAATATGATGTTCATCATATCTTTTTCACCCGCAGGATCTAACCCAGCTGTAGGTTCATCAAAGATAATGATGTCAGGTTCAATTGCTAAAATACCAGCCAATGCAACTCTACGTTTTTGTCCACCAGACAAATTGAATGGAGAACGTTGTAAAAAAGAAGAATCTAATCCTAGCATGTTAAGATATTTCTTAGCACGTTTTTTAGCAGTTTCCTTTGGAACACCTAAATTAACAGGGCCAAACATAATATCTTTTTCAATTGTATCTTTAAATAATTGATATTCAGGAAATTGAAATACCATTCCAACTTTCTTTCTCAAGTTTTTAATTTTTTTGATTTTTTTCTTTTTACCTAAGATAGATAAATCACTAATAAAAATATCACCATATTTTGATTTTAATAGCCCATTAAAGTGAGACAATAATGTAGTTTTACCACTTCCTGAATTACCAATGATAAAATGAATTTTATCAGAATCAAATGTTTTAGAAAATTTATCAAAAACTACTTTTTGATTTGGTGTGCCTTCATCAAAAACTACCTTTAAATCTTTAATTTTAATTTGATTATTTTGCATCATATAGTTGACTAATTAAATTTTTTAATTTTAAACTAGGTTTAATATTTTTCATTTTAGTACTTAATTGTTTAGACAAATCTAAATTAAAAGGAATATCTAATTGAATTTCTTTTAAGAATTTTTCATTTTCAAACACTTCAGCAGGTGAACCAACTTTTTGCAATTTTCCACCTTTTAAAATTACTACTTTATCAGCATTAACTACTTCTTCCATATCATGAGTAATACTTACAACAGTTTTATGATATTTATTTTTAAGTAGCAACATTAATTGCTTTAATTCAGCTTTTCCACGTGGATCTAACATAGATGTAGATTCATCAAAAATAATAATTTTTGGATTAATAGCCAATACAGAAGCAATTGCTACTCTTTGTTTTTGTCCACCTGATAATGTTTGAGCATCAAGTTTTAGCAAATCAACAATATTGATTGCTCTAGCTACTTGTCAAATGATTTTCTTCATTTGCTTTGGATTTACTTTACGATTTTCTAATCCAAAAGCAATATCATCTTCTGGAGTTAAACCAATAAATTGGTTATCTGGATTTTGAAAAACAATACCAACATTATCACGTAAATGCTTTAAATTTTGTTGATTAATAACTTGATCAAATAACTTAATTGTTCCTTTTTGAGGTTTTAACAATCCTGTTAATACTTTAGATAATGTAGATTTTCCTGAACCGTTGTGCCCAATAATGCAAACATATTCGTTTTCAAAAATAGTGAATGAAACATCATCTAAGTTAATCATGTCTTTTGTATATCCAAAAGTGATATTAGAAAACTCAATAGCTTTATTAGGCATAATATATATTTTGATATTATAAATAATTAGTATTTATATAGATGAAAATTATTTTTTAATACTTAAATGTAATTCATCTAATGATGATTCATCTACTTCTCCAGGAGATTCCATCATTAGATCATTACCATGACTGTTTTTAGGGAAAGCAATCACATCTCTAATACTTTCGCTACCAGTTAATAACATCACTAAACGATCTAACCCTAAAGCAATTCCGCCATGTGGAGGAACACCATATTTAAAAGCATCCAACATAAATCCAAATTTATTTTGGATTTGTTCTTTTTCTAATCCTAATGCTTTAAACATTCTTTGTTGAACTTCGGTTGAAGTAATTCTAATACTTCCTCCACCAATTTCATAACCATTCAAAACGATGTCATACGCACGAGCTTTTGCGTCCTTTTGATTAGTATCAAAAGTGTCAATACAATCAGGTGTAGGAGAAGTAAATGGATGGTGAGCTGCTACATATCTGTTTTCTTCTTCACTATATTCATATAATGGTCAATCAGTTATCCAGCAGAATTTATAATCTTTTGGATCCTTAAGTTTTAAGAATGAACCTAATTCATTTCTTACTGATCCTAAAGCTTGATTAGCAACTTCTAATTTATCAGCAACAATAAACATTGTTCCATTAGAAATATTGTGATTAGAGAAAATATTTTTAATAATATCGTGTTCTACAATATTTTTAATTGAGCCTGATATTTCATTGTTTTTAAGTGTTAAAAAGATTAAATCAAAAGCTTTATTATCTTTAGCTAATTTTCTTAATACTTCTATTTCTTTTTTATCAACAATTTGATCAACAATAATGTATTTAATTACATTATTTTTTTCAAGATTTGAAGCAAATATTTTACAAGTTGATGACTTAAAATATTCATTTGCATTATTAAGTTTTAAATCAAATCTTAAGTCAGGTTTATCACTACCATAATTATTTATTGAATCAGTATAACTAATGATTTCAAAAGGAGTTTTAATGGTTATTCCAAACGCTTCTTTCATCATTGATGAAAACATCTTTTCAGTGTTTTCCATGATAATCTTTTCATCAACAAAAGACATTTCAATATCTAATTGAGTAAATTCTGGTTGACGATCAGCTCTTAAATCTTCATCTCTAAAACAACGTGCAACTTGAAAGTATTTTAAAAATCCAGCAACCATTAAAAGTTGTTTATAAATTTGAGGAGATTGCGGAAGAGCATAAAAAGAATTTGGATTATTTCTAGTTGGAACTAAATAATCACGTGCGCCTTCTGGAGTTGGTTTAGATAAATAAGGGGTTTCGATTTCAATAAAATCTTGTCTAACTAAATAGTTTCTTAATGAATTAATTATTTTACTACGTAAAATAATATTTTTTTGAACAGGGCTTCTTCTTAAATCTAAATAACGATATTTTAAACGAGTGTCTTCTAAAGCGTCCGTTGTCTCTTCAACAATGATTGGTGTAGTTTCAGATTTTGAAATTAAAGTAAATTCTTTAAGTAAAATTTCAACATCACCATTTTTGATTTTTGTGTTAGGAGACTTTCTTAAATTTACTTGGCCAAATATTTTAACAACTGATTCTTTTGGTGTTGAATAAATTTGTTCAAAATACTTGTTGTTTTCTTCAACAACAACTTGAACTAATCCATAACGATCATAAATATCTAAGAAAATTAGACTTCCTAATTTTCTATTTTTTCTTACTCATCCTTGTATAGTAATATTTTGGCCTACAACTGTTTTATCTACCATTCCACAATAACGTCAATTTATCATAACCTTAATTATTTTATTTTAGATTTTAAATAATCTATTAAATTATCAGCACTAACATTTTCTTGTGTCATATTTGTTTGGTCTTTTACAACAAATTGTGCTTTTTCATATTCTTTTTCACCTAAGATGATTACAAATTTTGCATTATTTTCTTTTGCATATTTAAAATGTTTTTCTAATTTAACTGAATCAAAATTTGTAACACAACTAAAACCAGTAGTCTTAATTAAATTAGCAGCTAATAAAGCAACTCTTTTAATTTCAGGTTTATCCGAAATACATGCTATGCATGTATCTGCAGAAAACGGTTTACATAATTCTTGTTTTTCTGCTTCTAATTGAATTAGGATTCTTTCCATACCGATTGCAAAACCACAGCAAGATAAATCTGTACCACCTAATTCTTTAACTAAACAAGAATATCTACCACCACCAATTAGTGTTGGCTGACCATCTAGAATTTTTTCATTTGAAGTGATTTCAAAAACAAAATTTGTGTAATAATCTAGGCCCCTAACTAAAGTTTGATCAATAGTAAAATTAACTTGAGCCATCTTTAATAATTTAACCAATTCTTCAAAATATTCTTTTTCTTCTTTTGATAAAAAATTATCAATTTTTGGGGCATTTTTAACAAAATCTTTTTTACCATCAACTTTATCATCCAAAATTCTTAATGGATTTGTGTTGATTCTTTTGATTGAATCTTGAGTTAAATCTTTTTCATATTTTTTAAAATATTTTTTTAACTCAGCGATTCATTTTGAACGAGTTTCAAAATTACCAATATTATTGATAGAAATAGAATAATTTTTTAATCCTAAAATTCTTAAAAAGTTATTTGCTAATATTAAAATATCAGCATCATCATAACAATTATTTGTGCCAACACATTCAATTCCAATTTGATTGAATTGTCTTAGACGTCCACTTTGCGGACGTTCATAACGAAACATCGGACCAGTGTAATAAACTTTAATTGGTAATTGTTTAGAATAAATTAATTTTTCTTCAATTAATGCTCTGATTACACCTGCTGTACCTTCTGGTCTTAATACAATGTGTCTATCACCTTTATCTTTAAAATCATAAAACTCTTTAGTAACTATATCACTTGTATCACCAACTGATCTAACAAATAAATCTGCAGATTCAAAAATAGGTGTAATAATTTCTTGATATCCCGCTCTTTTAGCTAATAAGCTAAAAATACTAGATAGCATCGAGAAATTATCTGCATCTAATCCATATCTATCTTCAGTTCCTCTAATCTTTGGGAATTTAACCATAAATTACAAATAATTTATATTTATTATATGATATATATATAATTCTTATTACTTATATGGGTAAGTTCAAAGATTTTTTTAGTAAAAAAAGAAAAGTAGTGAAACTAGTGTCTTATTGTTTCTCTAGTTTTCTTTTCTTAGGTATTGTAGGAGCTGCAGTTGGTACAGGATATGTAGCAAAAAAAGATTTTGAAGAAGGATCAGATTTCTCAAAATCATATAACTTGCGTTATGAATTAGATCTTGAAAATACTGAAAACCCTAATGAATCTGAACCAGCTCCAAGTGAAGAAGATGTAAAAAAAGCATTAGATCAAGCTGTTGTTGCTTATTCAAAATATTTAAACGATGAACAATTATATACATCTAATATTTACCCTGAAATCAGTAAAGATAATAATGGTGACTTACATGCTTTTATTAATGTAACTGTTCAAAACCAAAAAATCGAAGATCCAAGACCTTCCGCTGAAAAAGATGCACCAAAAATTGATAAAAATCCTGTAGAAATTTATTTTGATAGTATCTATTCATCAAGATTAAGTGTCTTTTATCATCCAGATTCAAATAACGGAAAAGATTACATTTTAACTAAAGAAGATTTAGTTAATAATGATAAATCTTTCTATTTACCTGCTAATACATATGAAAATTCTTTATTCATTAATGTTGATTCAAGAGCAGCTAATGAAAAGAATGGTATTAAAGAAATTAAAGAAACATTTAAGAATGCAGCAGATGATGTTAAACAACCATATTTATATGTAATTAATGATCAACAAGGATTTTTAAATAGATTAAATTACATTTTAAAAGTTGCTTTGATTACTAAACAATATCCAAATAATGAATATTACTTTAATATTTACAATTATTATTTTTCAGATGATGAAAGAGAATTTGCTAAAGATTACATAGAATTTTATCATTATGACACTGGTGTTCCACAACTTAAATCTATAATTCCTGATCTAAATGTATGTAACGGTGAAGCTGCATATGATGACACAGGTACAACTCTAGCCGCTTTACATTGTGGATCAATTTTTAGCGACAATAACATCTATATTGACAAACACCATAATTTCATCGAAGGCATTGAAGATGATTTAGATAAACCATTGGTTCATACAGGTAATCTTAAATATTCTTTTATGAAAAAATGAATCGTTGCTATTTTAGCAAATGGTTCATCAGATTCAAGTGGTGACTATACCAAGTTCTTCCCTGATAAAAACCCTATTAAAAATACACAAGATTCGGATGATAAATGAATTGTACTTACTTCTCCAACTACAAGTAGATTTGACACAGAATTATTAAAGAAAGAATTTACTACATATTCTTTCCCTTATCCAGTAAAAGATGTAACATATGATAACTTTGATAACTTTAATGGTGATTGATACGAATTACTAACTGGTATTGCAGGTGATGGTGTCCAATACAACAAACCAACAAACATTAACGAAATATCTATTTCATTATTTAACAACATTATGGGTAACACCCCATTAATGTCAACATTAATTGTTCTTATTGTTGTAAGTTTATTAGTTGGTATTATTGTTTCTCTTTTATACAAAGTGCCTGGACTATATGCATTTGGTACTACAAGCTTTACTACAATTTTAACAATGTTTTTGTTATTCCTTGGTGGACACCAATTTACTGTTAGTTTAGCAATGGGCTTAATCATAGTGCTTGCACTTGGTGCTTTCTCAGTAATTAATTTATTTGAAAGATTAAAGAAACAAATAGGAATGACATATGACATGCAAACGTCTACAAAACGTGCATTTATGTCTGCAATAATGCCATGTATTGATTTGCATATAATAGTTTTACTATTAGGTATTGTATTAACTTACTTTGGTCCATCAATCTTAATTAGTGCTGGTATAGTATTAATCATTGGTTCATTACTATCATTTGCTTTCAACTTTGTATTCATGTGAATAATACTTTGAATTAATTTTGGCAATTCAGCAAACGAAAAAGACTTTAATGTTTTTGTTTGAAAAAGAAATAAACTTGTAGCTAAATTGGAAAAGAAATCTGAGCAAAATGCTAATTTAAACAAAATGACTTTCTTTGGTAATCAAATCATTGAAAATAAATCCAAAGGAAGTAAGTTATTAAATAAATGTTTTGGTAAGACTGAAATCTTCACATGAAAGTCTGCAATTTATTGAGGTATTTCATTGTTGGTAGCTATCGTTGGTATTACATTGTTATTTACCATTGGAGTGCATCCAAGTTATTCATTCTATGGTGGTACTAGATTGGTTATTTGATATAGTGGTGATACATTTGATCTAAATAATTTCAAAACCCTTATCAATGAACATGCATCTTGATACAACATTTCAGTAGAAGGTAATTATGTATATGCTTATACATCTCAAAGTTTTGCTTATAGTGAAGTAATGACATGAGGTTTGCCTTATGACACAATAAGAGTTGAAACAGTTTCAAATAGCACAATAATGAACTTTGTTCATAAAGATGTTAACTTATTGTTAATTACAACTGCCTTTATTTGCTTATACGCATTTATTAGATTAGGATGAACATCAGTAATAGGTATCTTTATTGGTACTGTGTTACCATTGTTGTTAACACTATCATTTGTAACTATTTTCCAAATCTACTTTGATACCTATATTGTTTATGCTGCTATCTTTGCCTTTGCAATTAATGCTATGCTAGTCTTTAATGTTCAAGCAAACATTAATAATACATGATTTAAAGAAAAAGCAACAGATTGAGTAAGTATCAAGAAAATTGTTAATGGTCAAATTAATTGTTCATTACAATATTTTGTTGTTGTTGGATCTATATCGTTAATATCAATATTTGCTTCAATTCTATGTTCATCAGTTACATTGACATCATTTAACTACTTAATCTTAATAGCTTTCGCTATTTCTATCTTTAGTTCAATGTTCTTTGCTCCTTATGTTACTTCATTCTTTGTATGAATTAAAAATAAATACTTAGTAAACATTACAAGTAAAGCTTTATTAAGCAAAAATTATGATATAATTGATGAAGAAGTTATTGATGGTATTAACAAAGTAAATAAAGAAAAAGTTTACTTATAATCCATGAAACAGTCAAAATATCTTAAATATTTTGTTGATGTTAAAGATTTTCCAAAAAAGGGAATTATTTTTAAAGATTGAACTCCATTAATGAATAATTCTAAAGCGTATCAATCATTAATTAATAATTTATATAAGAAAATTAAAAACTTAAAAATTGATGTTATTGTTTCTGCAGAATCTAGAGGATTCTGATTAGGTTGTCCGTTAGCTATTAAAAAAGGTGTAAGATTTATTCCTGCACGTAAACCAGGTAAATTGCCACGACCTACTATCTCATCTTCATATGATTTAGAATATGGTAAAAACACTATTGAAATTTCAAAAGGTGATATTAAGCCTAATGACAAAGTGTTAGTTATTGATGATGTGATAGCAACCGGCGGAACAATTGAAGCAATTATTGATTTAGTTAAAAGATCAAAAGGAAAACTTGTTGGATGTATGTTCATTTCAACAATACCAGGCTGTGATGGTTATAAGAAACTATCAAAGAAAACAAAAATTATCCTAGCTGATTAATTATGAAAAATTATTTTTTAACAACAAATAACAAACCAAGCACTGGAATGTTAATAACTTTAATTATCCTTATTGTATTATTAGTTTTACTAATAAGCTTTTTAATCTTCTTGTATTTTAAAAAGAAAAAAATAGGTTATAAATCTAATAAAAATCATATAAATTCTGGAAATAATTTCTTAGAAAAAAAGAAAGCCGAACTTGAAGAAGAAATTTCTTACTATCGTGAAAATAATAAATTATTACAAGAAAAACTTGAACAAGTTACTGGTTTAAGCTTTAATCAAGCAAAATTAGAATTACTTCACTCTATTAGCCGTTCTCTTCCACAAATAAAAAAAGATAAACTTAATGAGGCTTATCAAGAAATAGACAGAAAAGCCAAGAAATATTCTGTTGAAGTCTTGCTTCAAGCAATGGAAGGGATTGCAGATGAATGTGTTAATGAAAACACAACTTATACCATTCCATTAAAAGATGAAAACATTAAAGCACACATCATTGGAAAAGGTGGAAACAACATTAGGTTTATTAAAGAATGTTTAGGAGTAGATATTATTGTAGAAAAAAATCCTGCAATTACTATTTCATCATTTAACCCACGTAAACGTGAAATAGCTAAGAGAGTAATGGAAATTATTGTTAATAAAAATATTAATCCTATTACTGTTAAAAAAGTATATGATGAACAAGTAGCTGAATTTGAAAAAGAGGTTTATTCAATTGGACAAGATGCTGTTTCTAAATTACACATTTCTGATATCAACAAAAAACTTTATTCATATATAGGTAAATTAAATTATCGTACTTCATTTTCACAGAATGTTTTACAGCACTCTGTAGAAGTTGCCAGAATCTGTGCTTCGATAGCAAAAGATTTAAACTTAGATCCAATCAAAGCTGCCAAGATTGGGTTACTACACGATATTGGTAAATCAGAAGACTATGAAATAGATATGGATCATGTTAAACAAGGTGTAAAAATCATTAAAGATTATTTTCAGGATCCTGACTACATCAATGCAATTAAATCTCATCATAATGAGATACAAGCTAATAATCCTTATTCTTGAATCTTAAAAATTGCTGATAAAATGTCTGCCGCTCGTCCAGGAAGCAGAATTAATGATAGTAGTAAATTTATTGAAAGAGTAGAAACAATTGAACAAATTGCTTATTCTTTTCCAGAAGTTGTAGAAGCTCATGTGTATCGTGCCGGTAGAGAATTATTAGTTTATATTGATCCTAATATAGCAATTGAACCTGATGAATATAAAACCCTATATGACAAAATAGAAAAAAAGTTAAAAAAAGACGAACGAACAAATTATTTATCAATTCAAATTACTATTTCTCAAAAAAGAATTTATTCAAACAAAACAGCAGCAGTTATTAAATAACTACTCTTTTATCAAACAATCAGAAGTAATAAAATCAATATTCATCTTTTTAAGAGTATGAATTCGATTTTTTGTATTAACAGTTCACGCACCTACTAATAAACCCTTCTTATGAAATTTATCAATTAATTCTTTATTAATTTTGATTCCTCAATCTCTAGTGCTTGGTGAATCAAAATCACCAATATCAATTGAAATTCTTCTTTCTAAAAAGAATTCAAAATTACGATAAATAACTTTTTTGTTTTTTGGATCAATAATAGCCATTATTTGTAAATCATTATGTAAATTTTTTATTTTAAACAATAAATCGTTATCTAATGAAATTAGATAAACTTTATTCATTGGAATGCCAGAATTAATAATGCATGCATACATTTTGTCAATTGTTTCTTTTGTTCATAAATGACACGAAGAACAATTTTTAATCTCAATAAAAGCTATTTTTTTATAGTTTTTGCAGATTTTTAAATAATCTTCAAAATGACAAGGGAAAAATTTAATATCTTTATTTTCAGGAGTAAAACTTCCTGGATTATCTCTAGGATAATTTCTAGATCCATTAAGTTGTTTGCTTTGAATTTCTTTTCAAGTAAAGTTAAATACTTTTCTAATTGAATGCTTAAACGGTCTAGAGTCATGAACACAAACAAATTGTTGATCTTTAGTCGGTCAAATATCTGTTTCTATTCCATCTAAATCAGCTTTTGCTGCTAACAAAAAAGATTCGAATGTATTTTCTAATACATTCGGATCACTTGGTAATCCTCTATGACCTATATATTTTGTGTTATTCTTGAACACAAATTGCACTTATCGGGCAAACACTTTCACAAGTTTTGCAACCAACACATCTACTTTGGTCAACAACAGCTTTGCCGTCTGGACCAATTGAAATTGCTGCATGTGGGCAAGATGCTACACAAGCGCCACATCCTATACATGAGGTTTTATTAACTTTTGCTTTTCCCATAATGATAAATATTATATTAGAATCTATATTGTTGTTTGTAAATTTGTGTATTATATATATAATAGAAATATTAAATGCCGACTTAGCTCAACAGGCAGAGCAACTGACTTGTAATCAGTAGGTTGTTGGTTCGATTCCGATAGTCGGCACCATTTACAATTAAAAAACCACAAGTAGTTGTGGTTATCAAATGTAATCGAAAGTGAAACACTACGATCAAATAATGTGGTGCACTTACTATTGCAAAAAAATCAAGCAACCAGTTGCTTGATTTTTTATATTTTTTGCTATAATTTAATTGAGAAAAATATGAATAGAAAATTAATCAAAACAATTGCAAGTTTAACATGTGGAATAGGATGTGTCGGTGTTATTTATGGTAGCACTTCTAGTTTATCTACATCTAAACAAAATATTACTTCTAAAACAGTTTTAAATACAGATCCATTTAGCATTGATTATTCACCAATTATTGGTCATGATTACAAACCATTGCCTAAAGAATCTTTTAAAATAGAAAAAATAGACGGTTTTTCAATGCTTACAGGATTTGTTAATGATTTTAATTTAGCTTCTTATGTTGCCAAAGGATATGATACATTGATTCTTCCTGATCTATCTGCCACAGGTATTGCTAAAAATGTTTTTAGTGATGGATTAAAAGGAATTAAAAACATCGTATCTAGATGATGCAATAAAATAGAAAGTGGTTGTTTCAATAATTGTGTATCACTTGAAAATTTAGTTATTACTCCAGAATCTTTATTAGTTGAAAATAGTTTCAATAATTGTTTCCAATTAAGAAAAATCATCTTTTTTGAGGCAGGTAGCGCTCCTCATTTTACTTACATTGACGCACAAGATGATTCTTTTTTCGCAAATGCAGGTAGAGATACATATGAAGACTTTGATTCTAGAACAGTTTGATCATATGGTGAAAATCATACAGTAAACGAAGCCGCTCTTAATAGTTTATTTGATAACACTCAATTGCCAAAAAATTGAAGCGGTGCTAAGTAATTAACAAACAATAAAATAAAAACCACAATCATTTGTGGTTTTTATTTTTTATTTTTTACTTTTAATTTTATGAATTCTGTTATATAAGAAACAACATCCTACAATCAAAATAACGATAAATATGATTAATGGAATTGCTATTGAATTTAATTGACATTCTTCAACATAATCATCATAATTTGACACAATACCATCCAAATTATTTATTTTTTCAGATTTAATAGTAATTTCAAAATTACCTGAAAAATCATTACCTGAAATTTGAATTTTATCTAAGTTATTTGATAATGGTTGGTTATATAAATTTAATTTATCAATTTCAGCCGCTAATTTGCTAATTACATTATTAGTTTCATCTTTGCTAGTTTTTGTTAGCATTGATGGCCATAATTCAGAACTCTTGTATGTTCTTTGTAAAAAATTTAGAAAAAAGTAATTATTTTGTGCATCGGGTTGAGTAAAGAAATGATAAGTTGTAGTTACATTACCCTCAATTGTAAATGAACCAATTAATTTAAATTCATTTTCAATATTTGTAATATCTTGGCTAGTTAACTTATTGTTATCTAAATCAATTGAAAATGTTCATGTAGATTTATCAGCTGGCAAAGATCCATTAACAAATTGTGATGAAGCGATACATGATAGATAATTATTATCTAAATCAAATTTAATAGAATTAGCAGATGCTTTAGAATTCTTAATAATGTTATAAAATGTATTTTCTGGAATAGATGTTAAGCCATTACCATTTAAGTTAATTCTATTAAGATTAATGAAAGATGATTCATAACCCGCACCGGCATCATCATATAAATATGGATTTAAAAAAACAGCAGCTAATAATTGTTCTGGAGAATTACCAGATGTATCATTAGTAAACAAATAACTTAAGTCAAGCTTATCAATGGTTGAAAGTTTATTAGTTCATTTATTTGTTTGTGCATTGTATTCTAAAACAGCATCATCAATTTGAGAATTCGCTTGTTTTGCAATCGGAGTAGCGATTGTATCTGAAATAAACAATTGTTTAAAACTAATTGAAGTTAATTCTCCTTCATCAGTTTTTCTAATTAATTCAGGAAAGTATTTTTTAAAACCATCAATAGATGGATCAATAAATTCTTTTGCTGTATTTGGGTAAATAGGAGCAAAATAATTTTTCATTAAATCATCATCTTTTAAAGATGGGGGAGTTAAAGTAACATCGGCTTTAAAATCAGTATTAGAACTACAAATTGTTTTTGAAGAGTTAATGTTTGTAGTAATCGCTGGGGTTAATAAACAAAAGGATGCAGATGATGTTAAAAAAGATAGAACCGTTTTATTAAACTTCATAACATTAATATTATATTATTAATGTTATTAATCCTTAATAATCTTTCTAAGAGTATTTAGTTCTTTTTGTAATTTAGTTTGAATTTTTTCAACAACTTGTTGACCTGAAAAAGTTTTATTATTAATTGCTTGTTTAATTCTTTCTTCTCTTTTTGCAATAACTGATTCATTAACTTTATTTGAAAAATCAAAGAAGTCAGTAATAATGTTAATTTCATTATTATTGGTGTAAAACATTCCACCATTAATTACAGCAGAAACCCTATTATTTCTAATATCACGAATATAACAAACAGAAGGAACTATAGCGCCTATCAATGGAGCATGATTAGCCAAAATACCAATATAACCTGTTGATGTTTTTAATTCAATTTGTAAAATATCATCTTCAAAGAAGACACCTTCAGGAGTATTGATTTTTAATTTAAATCTGCTATATGCCATTATTTTTTACTAGCTCTTGACCTTACTTCATCAATTGTTGATGCAAACATAAAGTGTTGTTCATTAATGTTATCGCACTTACCATCAATAATTTCTTTAAAACTTCTAATAGTGTCAGCCACCTTCACATATGCACCTTTATATCCTGTGAATTTTTCACCAACAAAGAATGGTTGTGATAAGAAGTTTCTAATTTTTCTTGCACGGTTAACAATTAACTTATCGTCTTCAGAAAGTTCATCCATACCCAAAATTGCAATAATATCTTGTAATTCTTCATACTTTTGAAGAATTTCTTGAACAGCACGAGCTACTTTATAATGTTCAATACCAACTATATTTGGATCTAATAACCTTGAGTTAGATTCAAGTGGATTAATAGCAGGATAAATACCAAGCGCTGCAATCTTACGGTCTAATACTGTTTTAGCATCTAGGTGAGTAAATGTTGTAGCAGGAGCAGGGTCGGTTAAGTCATCAGCTGGTACATATACAGCTTGAATTGATGTAATAGATCCATTCTTAGTAGAAGTAATTCTTTCTTGCAATTGACCCATTTCATAATCAAGAGTTGGTTGATAACCAGCAGCTGATGGCATACGCCCTAATAAAGCAGATACCTCACTACCAGCTTGGGTAAATCTAAAGATGTTATCAATGAATAATAAAACATCTTGCTTTTGTTTATCTCTGAAATATTCAGCCATTGTAAGAGCAGTTAAAGCAACTCTCATTCTAGCACCAGGAGGTTCATTCATTTGTCCAAAAACTAAAGCCGTTTTATTGATAACTTCAGCATTTTTCATTTCATAATAAAGGTCATTACCTTCACGAGTACGTTCACCCACACCTGCAAACACAGAAATACCACCGTGACCCTTAGCGATATTATTAATCAATTCTTGTACTAATACAGTTTTACCAACACCTGCACCACCAAATAAACCAATTTTTCCACCTTTAACATATGGAATTAATAAATCAATAACTTTAATACCTGTTTCTAAAATTTCAGTTGTTGTTGCTTGTTCAGCAAATGCAGGAGGTAAACGATGAATAGGATCAAAAGAAATTTCACTCTTAGGCATTGGTCTGTTGTCTATTGGTTCACCAATAACATTAAACATTCTACCTAACACACCTTTGCCTACTGGAGCTTTAATTGGACTACCAGTAGCAGTAACAATATCACCTCTTCTTAGACCATTTGTAGAACCCATAGCAATACATTTAACTACATCATCACCTGCAACTTGAGAAACTTCAAGAACTAACTTCTCTTTGCCAATCATTACAGTTAATGCATCATAAATCTTAGGTAAATTATTAGGTGTGAATCTAACGTTAACTACTGAACCTAAAACCTCAACAATTCGGCCGTTTTTCTTAGTGTCGAATTTGATTGTTTTGTTTGTAGTTTTTGTTGTTTTAGTTTTTTTACTCATTTGTACCTCCTGCAACAATTTCATTTATTTCTTGAGTAATTTTTTCTTGTCTTGCTCTATTGTATTGTAACAATAGAGAATCTATTAATTCTTTTGCATTCTTAGTAGCTGTATCCATCGCGTTTCTTCTTGAGCCGCTTTCACATAATCTTGATTCTATAATTGAAGCAAAGATTAATGTTGCTACATAAGAAGGCATTACTGCATCTAATATAGATCTTTTTGATGATTCATATTCAATCTCTTGTTTCTTTTCGTTTACTAAATCAAGAGCAGTAATAAACTTATCTTTTGATTGATCATCTTTAAATAATTCAGTGTCAAATGGTAACACATTGATTTCAACAGGATTAAATGTCATAGAGTTCAAGAATTTTGTATAAACCAATTTAACATGACTAAATTGTTTTGTTTGAAATAATTCCATTACTATTCCACTTAAAGGAAGAATTTCAAGATAATTTAAATTCTTATCTGATACTTCAATACAATATAAAATTTTATTTTCATATCCATGAGATTTTAAATAAGAATATCCCTTTTTACCAATAACAATGACTTTATCATTAGGTTTTAAACGTTCAATAACAAATTTAGCTACGTTAATATTGAATGCTCCGCATAAACCTAATGATGAAGAGACTAAAACATAAAGTGTGCCTTTATCATTATTAGCTTCAAGTTCTTTTTTATAAACTAAATTGCTTGCATTAGCAAGTGGCTTAATAATCTCATAGAAGTCATGGCAATAAGAAGCAATCATTTGGAATTCCTTTGATTGTTTATGAATGTTAGCAGTAGCAATTAACTTCATTGCTCCTGTAATCTTTGAAGTTGTCTTCACAGATTTAATTCTCTTCTTAATTGACTCTAATGTTTGCATTGTTATTTAGTTTTCTTTTTAGAAGATTTAGTTGGTTTTGGATTTTCAACTTTACTAGCAACTTTTGCAGGTTTGTAATCTAATTCAGTTGGTTTACCATATTTACAAATATCATAATTTTTAAAACTTGTAATGTATGATTTTAAGAACTTGCTGAATTCAGCTTTAAATTGTTCAATTAAATTATCATCAAAAGCTTTATTCTTTTCAAGAGTTGCTCTAATTGCTAATTTTTTAAAATGACTAATAGTATCTTGTTTAAATTGAGAGACGCTTTCAACAGGGATTCATTTAATGAATCTATATTTGATAGCAAATAACAAGATTGCTTCATCTATTTGATCATATGGTTGGTTTTGTGGTTGTTTAATCATTTCCATGATTCTAGCACCATGTTCCAATACACGTTTAGTTTCAGCATCTAAATCACTTCCAAATTGGCTAAATGCATTTAATTCTGAATATTGTGCTAATTCAAGTTTTAATGAACCAGACATTTGTTTAACAGCTTTAATTTGAGCAGCAGATCCAACACGTGATACAGACAATCCCGCACTAATTGCCGGTCTTTGACCAGCATTAAACATAGATGTTTCCATAAACAATTGTCCGTCAGTAATTGAAATTACATTTGTAGGAATGTATGCTGAGATATCACCAGCTTGTGTTTCAATAATTGGTAATGCAGTAATTGAACCACCGCCATTTTCTTTGTTCATTCTTCCTGCACGTTCTAGTAAACGTGAGTGTAAATAGAATACATCACCTGGATAAGCTTCACGACCTGGTGGACGTCTAAGTAATAATGAAATTGTTCTATATGCAACAGCGTGTTTAGATAAGTCATCGTAAACAATTAATACATCTTTACCTTGACGCATTCATTCTTCAGCAATTGTCACACCTGTATAAGGAGCGATGTATTTAAGAGCTGGCAAATCTGATGCAGTAGCAGAAACAATTGTTGTGTATTTCATTGCATCATGCGCATTTAAAGTTCTTGCTAATTGGGCAACAGAAGAATTCTTTTGACCAATAGCAACATAAACACAATATACATTCTTACCTTTTTGATTAAGAATAGTATCTAAAGCAACTGTTGTTTTACCAGTTTGTCTATCACCAATAATTAATTCACGTTGTCCGCGACCAATTGGAAACATTGAGTCAATAGACAAGATTCCAGTTGATAAAGATTGATCAACAGATTGTCTTGCCATAACACCAGGTGCAATCTTTTCAATTGCTTCAAATTTATTTGAAGAAACCTTTCCTTTACCATCAATTGGTTCACCAATTGGGTTTACAATTCTACCGATTAATGAATCTCCTACTGGGACACTCACTACGGTTTTTGTTCTTTTAACAGGAGAATCTTCTTTAATGTCTTTGTATTCTCCTAGCATAACAACACCAACAAAGTCAGTTTCAAGATTAAGAGCCATTCCATATGATCCATTTTCAAATCTTACTAACTCGTTTAGCATTAAGTTAGTTAAACCTGAAACATAGGCAATACCATCACCTACAGAAATAACTTTACCTTCTTCTTCAAAAGTTGCTTTTGAAGAATATTTATTAATTCTAGCTTTTATTGTTGTAGAAAATTTATCACTATTACTCATAAACTAACTCCTTTGTTGAATTGGTGATACACATTTTTGTTTAATAACATCCAATTTCTTTTTAAATGTGTTATCAATAGATAATCTCTTAGATTCCACTTTAATACCACCAATAATTGATGAATCAATTTCGTTTTGTAAAATAACTTTTGAATGATATTTTTGTTCTAAGGCTTTTTTAATTTTATTTAATTGCTTTTCTGATAATGGATACACAGAATAAACTTTAGCAAAGTTTATTCCATAATAATCATCATAGATAGATAAGAAACTTAAAAGAATCTTTTCTAAGTAATTAGAACGGTTAAAATCAATAATAGTTCAAATAAAATAAATTAACATCGTATCTAATTTCTTATTAAACATTAATTTAAACTGTTGTTTACGAACTTCTTTTTCAATTGATAAATTACTTAAAAAAGAAACAAGTTCTGTTTGATGAATAACACTTAAAAGAAAAGTTACTTGCTTTGCATATTGTTTTATTTTCTTTTCTTTAGTAGCAGTTTCAAATAGAAAAGAGCTATAAGAGTAAATAAAGCTAATATTCATTATTCTTTATCTCCTTTATTTTCTTTAACTTGTTTAATGAAATCATTAACAAATTCATCTGAGTCTTTTCTTGTTACTTTCTTCTTTAGTAAAGAACTTGATGCATCAAAAGCAATATCTAAGATTTCTTTATTCATTCTTGAATAAATATCTTCTTTAATTTTAATTGAATCATTTACAGCATCTTCTGTAATTTTCTTAGCATTATTACGCGCTTCTGATTCAATCTTATCTTTTAATTGATAAGCTTGATTATTAGCAACACTAATAATGTTTTGTGCTTGTACATGAGCATTAACTTTTTCTTTTTGAGCTTCTGCTAATTTTTTTAACGCTTCTTTTCTAGTGTCTTCTGCTTGTTTTATTTGATCTTGAATATATTCATTACGTTTTTTTAATGTTTCTTTTGATGGTTTTCAAACTAATCAAACACATAATGCAAGTAATACTAAAGTAGCAAATAAATGTGATAAGAAGACTCATAAATTTGGAAAGATAGCATTTAAAACGTCATCTGCCTCAATTGGAGCACATCCTGTCAAGCAAAAAGAAAAAGGCAGAGCAACAAATGTTCCACTTAAAATGATTAATATTTTCTTTAATGCTTGGTTACTCACGGTTTACTTAGCAACGAAAATTAATAAAATTGCAATAATTAATGAATAAATAGCAGCAGTTTCTGCAATCGCACAACCTACAATCATCATTGTACGAATTTTTCCTTCTGCTTCTGGGTTTCTAGCTACTGCTTCAGAGGCTTTACCTGCAGCAAAACCTTGTCCAATACCAGTACCTAGACCACCTAACATTGATAAACCAGCACCAATAAAAGCACCTAATTTATCAGATTGTTCAGCAGCTACTGCTGAAACGCTATTTAAAGCTTCGATTATTTCTGACATGTTTTCTCCTAATAAATAATATATATTATTATAGTAATAAGTAAAAAATTAATATAAGAAACCTTATGTTTATTTAACCAATACTTGTTTATTAACAACTGGTTGTTTTTTATCAATAACAACAACATTTGATTCAGATTGTTCAACCGCTTCTTCACCTTTTGCAAGTGTTCAATAAACCATTGTTAGTAATGTGAATACTAACGCTTGAATGCAACCACATAAAATATCAAAATATAAATGAATTGGAGCCACTGTTAATCCAGCTAATAAATTAAACATAGCTAATGCAGGAACGTTCTGAGAAACATATCCTAAGAAATAAAATCATAAAGAAACTACTAACCCACCAGCAAAGATATTACCTCATAAACGGCAAGAAATTGAAATTAATGGGGTAATACACGAAATTACTTCTAATGGATTAATCATTAAAGGAATTTTATTTCCTTTTTTATTTTTAATACCAAAGGTAAAAGATTTAAAATATGACAACTTTTGGTATTTAAAAGCAACAACTTGAGTGCCTATCCAAGTTACTATACCCATAGATAATGTAACAGTTAATGAGCTTGTTGGATTTTCTAATCCAATAATACCAATGATGTTAGACAAAAGAATGTAAGACATTAAATATAAGAAATAAGGAGTAAGTTTTTCAAACTTAGGACCTAAGATTTCTATAACTAAACTTCTGATGTATCCTACATACATATCTACTAGTAATACAAATCCTTTTGGTGCTTCATTTACTTTGTATTTTTTCTGTTTAACATAGTAAACAATCATACAAGTTGCTAAAATTGCTAATACTACAAAGATAGTAAAAAATTGTGGACGATCAAAAGCTAAAAATCTTCCACTAATGTTAAGTTCAGAACTACCTTCATTAACTTCTCTTACCATCTTGTTGTTTTTTACTAGATTTATTATTAGAATAAACTAGTGTTATACGATTAATTATTATATATAAGAAAGGCCCAACCAATAATCAAAATATGTTAGAAGACATAGTGTATGAAGCATATTTTAACAATATTGCAGATGCAATAATTGCAGTGAATTTTAATAAAATTATGCAACTCAAAATTAGTACGCTTTTCACTGGAGTAGTAGTAACATATCTGTTAGCATATGATGATAATAATTTGAAATGAATAAATTCAAATATGATTGACAATATTAAACATATAACAGCTCATAAATAATATGGTTGTGAATCGTTAATTTCAGTTGCAACCATTGCTAACAAAATAATAAATATAAAAAGGTACAATATGAAAAATATTGTACTTTTCTTAATCTTCTTTCTTGGTTTATTTTGTCTTGAAGATTCTATCACCTGCATCTCCTAATCCGGGAACAATATAGCCTTGATCATTTAATTGTTTATCTACACAAGCTGTATAAATTTCTATATCAGGATGAGCTTTTTCAACAATCTTTAACCCTTCGGGTGATGAAAGAATACAAACAAATTTAATTTGTTTTGGTTTGTATGCTTTAAGCATTGTAATAGCTGCAGCTGATGAATATCCAGTAGCTAACATTGGATCAAGTAATAAAACAATAGATCCTTTGATGCAATCTGGCATCTTGTCATAATACTTGATTGGTTTTAAAGTTTTTTCATCACGATATAAACCAATGAAACCTACAGGAGCAGATGGCAACATATTTCTAAAACCATCTACCATTCCAAGTCCTGCTCTTAAGATTGGCACTAATACAACATCATCTTTTAGTTGAAATCCTTCAGCAGTTGCTAATGGAGTTTTAATTTTAGTAGAATCAACTTTTAAATCTTTAGTAACTTCAAAAGCCATAAATTGAGTCAATTCAACAAGATTACTTCTAAAATCTCTTGAACTTGTTTTTTTATCTCTCATCACTGAAAGTTTAACTTTAATTAATGGATGTTTTATTACTTTATACATAATGTCTAATTAATTATATGTTTATCTTTCTGCTTTATCAAACGGAATACCTTCATGCTTAGGTGGATGGATTCATTTAGAAAAACATATTAAGATGAGCAATGTAATTACATATGGCAAACTAAATGATACCGCTCTTGGAACACCTAAATTAGTCAATACACTACTTGTTGATAAAGCAGTAAAGATTGCAAAGCATATAGAAGCTAAAGAAATTCATTCAATCTTTCAAGCACCTGCAATCATAATAGCTAATGCTAAGAATCCATATCCTTGAGTGTTACCTGAAAATTGTTTAACATTAAACATAAATAATGCTCCTGCTAATCCAGCCAACATAGATGATAATAAAGTACCGATATATTGGTATTTAAATACATTGATTCCTTGTGAATCAACTGCATTTGGGTTTTCTCCAATTGCTCTATATCTTAATCCAGTCTTTGTGTAGCTCATTACAAAATAAATACCAATTGTAATCAAGATTACAATTGAAAACATAATGATTGATGAGCCATAAATTGAATTACCAACATATAAGAAATCATTGAATCCTGATTGCAGTCTTGTTGAACCATCAAATAATTTTGATCCCAATGGAGCATTTAAGAATGTCGCTAGCGCAACACCAATTAAGTTAATGGCAGTACCAGAAATAATGTGATTTGCTTTTAATTTAATTGTTGCAAATGCATGCATCAAACCACAAATGGTTGTAGAAATCATTGTTAAAATGATTGGAATAAAAATCATTCCAGGTCCTATTGTGCTCATTTTTAATACAGGAGAAGAATAAACAGCAAAAAACAGCGCACCAAAACACATCATACCATCAATTCCAATATTTATGATTCCGACTTTTTCTGCTAAATATCCGCTTAATGCTCCTGCTAATAAAATAGCACCTAATAAGAAAGCATAGTTAGTAATAATACCAATATCAGCCATTACTCTTCTCCTTTCGATAGACGTTTATTTAAATAATTCAAATAAACTCTATTCAATAATTTTTTCTTTTGTTCTTTACTTTTGATCTTTTTTAAATTAATCTTAAGATTTGATAAAATTCTGTTTGGGTAATATCAAGTAGTATCTTTATTGCCTTTCTTAAGATTCTTACATTTCTTTTTAATTAATGAAATTGCATCTAAATATTCATTGATTTGGTTTTCGACATTAAATGCATATTCGTCATAATCAATTTTTTTATGTTTATAAACTTGTTTCATAATTCATTGTCAAGGTTTAACATAATAAAGCAATGAAACAACAGCTGCACCATAAACAATGATACCAAACATTAAATCAGTAATATTTGAATCAACTGCACATACTTGTGCTATATCAGATTTAGCAGTTTCAATCATTCCAAATAGCAATGAAACCGGAACGATGCCTAATGGATTGTTCATTGCAATTAATCCAACAGAAATTCCATTAAATCCTTCAATAGGAATTGCTTTTGCAGTTACTTCAGTAGGAATATTACCAGGAGCTTTACCAAAGTAAACCATTGCCCCTAATATTCCAGCAATCATTCCTGAAATTAACATAGACAAAATTTGATTTTTTTTAACTGAATAACCTGCAAATCTACTTCCTTCATAACTTAAACCTACATTAATAACTTTCTTACCAAATACTAAATATTTAAAAACAACAAAACAAAATATTACTACAAATATAGCTAAGATCATTAATGGAATTGTGGCTCCACCACAACCATTTATTTTCAATAAATAATTGTCAGATAAACTTTCAGTAAATGTTCCACCTTGGTCTTTAGGACAGGTTGCACTAATCATATATGTTCCAGCATAATAAATAATTCAATTTAAAATAATTGATGAAACAACTTCGTTCATATTAAATTGAATTTTTAACCAACCAATAAGAGCTGCTATTAACCCTGCTCCTAACATTGCTGATAAAACAATAATAATTTGGCCAATAACGTTTGGAGCATCAATTCATTGGTGAGCAATCATGACAGCAATCATTGCTCCAAATAACATTTGACCTGATATGCCTATATTAAACAAACCACATTTGTATGCAAATACAAATGAACATGCAGCAACCATAAAGATTGCCATATTAGGAAAGAAGAATTGTGTTAAATTACTTTTCTTAAATGGCGAAGTAAAAATTTGATAAAAAATATCAGAAAACAATGATGGTTTATTGTAAATACTTACACAGATTAACAATGCAATAAGTAATGAAATAAGAATGATAATACATGAAACTCAAAAACTTTTAATTCCATTTTTACGATTTGTTGAATAAATAAATTTATCAAATTTTAGACGAAGTGATTTCATTAATAGCCTCCTTTCATTGCAGATCTAGATAAAAATTGACCAATTTTTTCTTTATTAGAATCGCGAGTAAGTGTTTCATGAACGATCTTACCATTATCGATCACTAAAATTCTATCAGCAATCTTAAAGATTTCATCTAGTTCATAAGAAATTAATAAAATCGAATTTCCTTTTTTAACATCTTGGATCAATTTCTTATGAATATCACTAATTGCTTTTAAATCCAATCCTCTTGTTGGTTGAACTAAAACTGATAGTTTGTGAAATTTATTCATTTCACGTCCAATTACCAATTTTTGTTGGTTACCACCTGAAAGATTGCTTACAGGAGCATTAATGTTTTGGCTACCTCTAACATCTCATTCATTGCAAACAAGTCTTGCGTAATTATTAATAGCATTGTTATTAATAATTCCGTGATGACTAAATGGCTTACGATCAATAATTGATGAAACAACATTGTAAGCAATTGATTCATTTTTAATCAATCCATATTTTAATCTGTCTTCTGGAACATGAGAGATTCCAAAATCATAAATATTTTTTACAGTACATTTATTGATTACATTTGATTTTTTGTTTTCTTTTGAATAAAAAAGAATTTCTCCATGTTTTGGTTTTATGATTCCACCAATGGCTAATGCAATTTCTGATTGGCCATTTCCTTCAATACCTGCAATTGCTAATATTTCTCCTTGTTTAACATCAAAATTTAAATCTTTTGTAGCTAAGATTTTTGGTTGTGAAATTTTAGATAATGTTAAATTTTTAACTGATAGTAAGTTTTTTCTGTCAGCATTATAGTTAATGATTCTATTGTTTTTTGTTTCATTAAACTTAGTACCAATCATGTATCTAGAAATATCTTCTATAGAAGATTTAGCTACATCATAGGTACCAATATATTCACCTTTTCTAATAACGCTAACACGATCTGCAATTGCTTTTACTTCGTTTAATTTATGAGTAATAATCACAATTGTTTTACCTTGTTTTTTAAACTCTAATAACATGTTTAAAAAACCTTTAATTTCATCATCTGATAAAACAGCAGTTGGCTCGTCAAAAATTAATATTTCTGAATCTCTATACAAAAGTTTTAAGATTTCAGTTCTTTGTTGTTCGCCTACAGATGCATTATTTACTTTAGTGTTTAAATCAACCTTAAGGTTGTATTTATTAGCAAGTTTTTCTATTTTATTACGTGCTTGTTTTTTATTAATAATACCTAATTTATTAGTAGGCTCAGCACCTAAAATAATATTGTCTAACAATGAATAAACTTCAACTAATTTAAAGTGTTGGTGAACCATACCAATACCAGCGTTTGCCGCATCGATTGCTGATTTGAAATTAACACTTTTACCATTAACTTTAATTTCACCTGAATCTGGTTTAAATAAACCAAACAACATTGACATCATTGTTGTTTTACCAGCACCATTTTCACCAACTATAGCATGAATTTCGTTTCATTTAACTTTTAAGTTAATATTTTGATTAGCTTTAATTTTTCCATTTTGAAATGATTTTGAAACACCATCAAATTCAAAAGCATATTGACCATTATGAACATTGGATTGATCAATAGATTCTTTTTTAGAATAAACTTTGGCTAGTTTTTTTGCAGCCAAGTTTATTTTTGAAATTCTATAATTCAATAAATAATTTTTCATAAATTAAAATTGGAAATACATCGCGTTATCTATTAAGTCTTGAACATTTAATGATGTATTACTTAATACATATGACAATGCATCTGCATATGTTGAATATGAAGTGTTGAATGCATTATTGATTAAATCAACAAAATAATCTTGACCAGGTTCTGATACCTTACAAGAACTACTTGATACATCTCATGTGCCAACAGTTAAATATCCATACGCACCAAAAACAGGTTCAGTTATTCCAACTGGTTGTCATTTTGTTTCACCATGACTAGATAAATATAAAACAGAGCTTGTTACTCTAGCAATATCTTTTTCAGCAGAGAATTTAATAATTTCATTATCTCCTTTACTGTCAGTAAATGAAGACACATCATTCATATCACTTGCTTCTTGGTTGGTGTCTACACCAACACAAATGCAATCAGAATTTTGGTTTTTAATTTCTTGAACTGTGTCAATTGTTTGAGGACCAGCAACTGGCATAATAGCATCTGCTCCACGTGCTAGTAGTTCTTGAACTACAGATCTTCCATCACCTATTGTGAATGTACCACTAAAGAAAGAATCTTGTTCACCTAAATTAATAAAGTGAACCATATGATCTTTTTGTGTTTGAGCGTCTCATTGGTTCTTTTGAGAGATACTTGGTAATAAAACTTTATTAAAAAAATCAACTCCTAATTGGAATCCACCCATATAAATGGTAACTGTTGGAATAGCAACTCCACCAAATGTTCCAACTTTTAAATCACCTTTTTTATGATAATGTTCATAGTTATCTATAGATAAATATTGACAAGTAGATAATCCTGCTAAAAATGCAGATTCATCTGCCCTAAACATTACTGACGCAACATTTTCATCAGGAGTGTTTGCGTCAATCAAAATGTATCCTGCTTTATTGTATGTATTAATATCATTTTGTTTAAATGCAGTTAATGGTGTTTGGTGTAAATATCCTGGTAATATTAATGATTTAATTCCACTTTCTACAACAGAAGAATAAATCGAAGTAAATCCTGATAAATCATCTTTAGATGGTTTATTTCATTTTCACTGATTTAAATATTGATTTAAACTTTCATCAGAAGGAAATGGGCCATTAGATTCTGGAGTTCAATTAGGATTAATTCCTCAATTAACTTCTCCTTTAAATGCACTTTGGTTAAATGATTTATCTAAAATAGAATGATTAGAACCATCTAAAATTTGTTCAGCATAATTTTTACGATCTCCACTTAAAGGAAATGTTTTTGCTTGATCTTCAGGAGAAGACACATTTCATTTTGTTTTTTTAGGAGTGGCTGCTCCATAATCTAATTTATGATTTTTATCATTATCAAAATCAATATAGTCATTATGCGACTTAATTGAACATAATCCATAAGCTATGGCACATGTACATCCGATAGTAGCACATGCTAATGTTGATTTAGTTGTTATAGCAAGCCATTTCTTCATACCACTAATTATATATATTAAAAATATATATAAATTTTTAAAAACAACAATATAAATTGAACAAAAAAATACCGTTTATTCAAAACAGTATTTTTGTTGTATGCTATTCCATTAATAATAGATCAATATCAGAAAAAATATCATTTCAAGGGGTGCCGGGAAATGAATACAAATAAAAGTCTGACATTTCATTTTTTTGTTGTAAAGAACCATTTACATAAGTTACTGTATGGCAAATTTCGGTTTCAAAATCATAACTGCAACCAGTACCTAAAAACACGAAACCAAGAGTAAATAAATTTATAAATGAGAATGGAACATCATAAACTTCTATTTTAACATCTATTGTTTCTTCATCAGTTCTTGTTCCAAATGGAGCAGCTTTAAAATACAATTCAAACTTTCCACTAAATGAAAATTGGTCATACGATTCACGAGAAGTATGTTTAGTATATTTTATTGTTGAAAAGTCTAAAACTTTTCAACAAAAATCTTTTACATATTTATCATTTAAAAGTTTATATGTCTGGTCTATTTCTGCACTAAAAGCATATCCCATATAAATACACATGAAATAACACAAGAATGAAGTTTTAATAAAATTAGGTAGTCCATCGTTAATGTGACTAAAAAAATCAGCGGTGATTGCATTATAGTAATCATACATTTGTGTTGGATCATCAGGATGTTTAGGATCAACATATGATGTATATTTATGAGAAGGCTCAAAAGCAATATTATCTTTGAGCAAACTAAAATCAAAGTTAACAAAATTATCTATACCATTAATTTCATTTAATTCATCAACAAGATACATTTGTGTTTCGGGTAAATCACTATTTGTATTTTCTTGTAGTGAATAAGCCACTCCACCAATTCCTACAGCAAGAATGGACACTACTGAGCAAGTTCATAATAAAGTCTTTTTTAATCTTCTTTTCATAATACTTTTATTATACACACAAAAAAACACCAGGTTTGGCCTAGTGTTTTTTACATGGTGGAGAGTAAGGGACTCAAACCCTCAACCTTCTGAGTGCAAATCAGATGCTCTATCAATTGCGCTAACTCCCCATCGGAAAGGATGTGTTAGACACATCCGGTTTATTTTTAATGGTGGGAGCAAATGGATTCGAACCATCGACCTCACCCTTATCAGGGGTGTGCTCTAACCAACTGAGCTATACTCCCACAAAAAACGAAAATTTTTGTAATTAACGTTTTGTGAATTGGGGACTTCTACGTGCACCGTATTTACCGTATTTCTTACGTTCTTTAACACGTGAATCACGAGTCATCATTTTCTTTTTCTTTAGATCACTCTTGCAATCTTTATTAGCTTCTACTAAAGCACGAGCAATTCCTAAACGAATAGCACCTGCTTGTCCGTTGAAACCACCACCACTAACTTTAACATTGATATCAAATTTAGTTAAGTTATCAGTAATTTCTAAAGGTTGTTTCATATCCTTAATTACTAATGCATTTGGAAAGTATTCTTCTGGTGTTCTTTTGTTAATTAAGATCTTACCAGTTCCTGGTGTGATGATAACTTTAGCAACAGAAGTTTTTCTACGTCCTAAACCTTTGTATGAAACTTGTTCCATTATTTTTTACCCCTTATTTCAAATTTGATTGGTTTTTGTGCTTCGTGAGTTTTACCTTGATCTGAATAAACTGTAAGTTTTTTCAACATATCCTTAGCTAGTCTATTTTTTGGTAACATACCTTTAACTGCGGTTGTTACTAATTCTACAGAATAGTTAGTAATCATTTCTTTACCGGTTCTAGTTCTTAAACCACCGATGTATTGAGAATGAGTATATCACTTTTCTTTTTCAGCCTTGTTGCCTGTTAAAACAACTTTGCTAGCATTTCTTACAATTACGTAATCTCCACAATCAACATTTGGAGTAAAGCTAGGTTTGTTTTTACCACGTAGAATGTTAGCAACTTCAACAGCAAGTTTACCTAAAACTAAACCAGTCGCATCGATTTCGTATCATTTGCGATCTGACATAGCTTTTTCTTTTTTTAACATTGTTGTTTTTTGCATATGCACTTTCCTTATATATAGGTATATAAATTATATTTATTAATATTCTTTTTTATACATTTTTTGTCCATCTTCCATCATTTGTTCTTTATCACCTTTACCAGTACCAGCTGGAATCAAGTTTCCTAACATAACATTTTCTTTCAATCCAGATAATGTATCTATTTGAGATTTAACAGAAGCTTCAATTAATGTTTTCTTTGTATCTTGGAATGAAGCAGCTGACAAGAATGAGTCAACTTTTGATGGAACAGCTTCTAATCCAAATATTAAGTTAGTAGCAGTAATTGGTGTTTGACCATTAGCAATTAACTCAGTATTTACTTGAGTAAATGTGTTAATGTCGATAACTTGTCCAATGAAGAAGTTAGAGTCACCTCTATTTAACACTTTAACTTTGTTAGTCATTTGACGTAAAATAATTTCAACATATTTATCTGAAATTTCAATACCTTGAATACGGTATACTTTTTGAATTTCTTTTAACATGTAGTCTCTAGCTGCTGATATTCCGGCAACTTGTAATAATTCATTAATGTCAATAGATCCATCAGTGATCTTATCACCTGGTTTTACAATGTCGCCTTCTTTTACACGGAAAATTGAGTTGAATGGTGTAACTAATGATTCAGTATCATTAATCTTAGTGTTTTTAATTTCAACTTCATAACCTTCTTCACCTAATTTAATAGATTTAACTTGACCATGAATATGGCTGATTGTAGCACGTTCTCAATCCTTTGGAGGAATCATATCGAAAATTTGTTTTAAACGTTCAAAACCTTGAGCAATGTTACCTTCACCTGCCGCACCACCTGTGTGGAATGTTCTCATGGTCAATTGAGTACCAGGTTCACCGATTGATTGAGCAGCAATAACACCAATTGTAGTGTTTAATTCAATTGGTTTGTTTGTTGTTAAGTCATTACCAAAACAGTGTTGACATACACCATTCTTACACTTACAGTGTAATACTGAACGAATTTCAACTTGAGTGATTCCAAGTGATTCAATGTAATCAGCCATTGCAGGTGTAATGATTTCATTTTTACGAACAATTACTTCATTAGTTTTAGGGTTTACAATATCATTCATTGCAAATCTATTAGAAATACGGCTAGCTAACGATTCAATAACCATGTTATCTTTTGTATCACAAATAGCTTCTACAATTAATCCTTTAGTTGCACCACAGTCTTCTTCTGTAATTGTAATTTCTTGAACTGCATCTACTAGCTTTCTAGTCATATAACCAGATTTTGAAGTTTTCATCGCAGTATCCGCCATACCTTTACGAGCACCATAAGATGAGTTAAAGTATTCAGAAATTGTTAAACCTTCTAAGAATGAATGTTTAATTGGAACTTCGATTGTATCACGAATAGTTCTGTTTTTATTCTTTTGGTCATAGTTGAATGATTTTGACATCAATCCACGCATACCTAATAATTGAGTAAATTGTGATACGTTACCACGAGCTCCTGAGTCAGCCATAATAACTACAGAGTTACGGGCGTTTGCAGGATCTTTCATGATTGATTCAATATCATGAGTAACTTTATCTTTTACACCATTTCATAAACCAATAACTTTTTTATAACGTTCATCATCAGTTAATAAACCTTTTTGGAATTGGTATTTTAATTTATTAACTTTTGTTTCAGCTTCATCAAAGTATTCAGTTTTATTACTATATATAGGTAGGTCAAATGCAGAAACAGTTGCTGCACTAATAGTTGAATATTTAAAACCATTAGCTTTAACTTTATCCATAGTAGCCGCTACTACATCAACTGGATAGTTGTTGTGTAAGTAAGTAATGTTAGCTTGTAAAGTTTTCTTTGTGAATGGTTTTTTAGGAACATATTCACTAATTGCTTTACGAACATCTTTTCCTGCTGGTACAATGTCATTAACATCAAATTTACCCATACCACTTGGTAAGTTACAATAAGATGCATTTTCTGGGTAAGCATTATTGAAAATAATCTTACCAACTGTTGTAATTAATGTACCTTCAGCAACAAATTTTTTGTCTTTAAATGCGCTTGTTGAAATACCAATAATTGCATGTGGAGAAACTTTTTTTAATTCATATGCTCTAATTGCTTCTTCAATATTTGAGAAGATAATTCCTTCTCCTGGTTCTCCTTTAAATTCTTGTGATAAATAGTATGTACCCAAGATCATATCTTGTGTAGGAACAACGATAGGTTTACCATCTTTTGGTCCTAAGATATGTCATGAAGCTAATAAGATATCACGAGCTTCTTGAACTGCTTCTTTAGATAATGGAACGTGAACAGCCATTTGGTCACCATCGAAGTCTGCGTTAAATGCAGTTGTTACTAACGGGTGAAGTCTAATAGCTTTACCATCAATCATCTTAGGTTCAAATGCTTGAATACCAAGTCTGTGAAGAGTTGGAGCACGGTTTAATAATATTGGACGTTGTTTAATTACTTTTTGAACAATTGGTCAAATAATATTTTCTTGCTTCAAGATCATCTTTTCAGCAGCCTTAATATTAGATGCAATTGGTTTAATTTCATTACCCATGTCATCAAACTTTTTAATTAATTCATGAATAATAAATGGTTTGAATAAAGTAAGAATCATTGTTGAAGGGATTCCTGCTTCATACATTTTTAATTCAGGACCAACAACAATTACACTACGACCAGAGTAGTCAACACGTTTACCTAATAAGTTTTGTCTAAATAAACCTTGTTTACCTTTTAAGTGGTCAGACAATGATTTTAATGGACGTTTGTCACGAGCAGTAATATGTTTACTACGAGCAGCATTGTCAAATAATGCATCAACCGCTTCTTGTAACATACGTTTTTCATTATTTAAAATAATGGTTGGAGCATTCAATTTAATAATTGATTTTAAACGTTCGTTACGAATAATGATTTTACGATAGAAGTTGTTAATATCACTTGTAGTAAATTTACCACCTTCCAATTGAATAATTGGACGAGTGTCAGGTGGAGTAACTGGAACAACAGTTAAGATCATTCATTCAGGTTTGTTGTTTGAATCAATGAATCAGTTAACAACTTCTAGTCTACGCATTAATTTTCTAAAACGAGGGTTAGAAGTTTCGTATCTTACTAATTCTTTTTCAATTTGTTTCTTTTCATCTTGAAGATCAATATTTCTTAGTAATTCTTGAATAGCTTCTGCACCAATTCCGAATCTAATACCAGTATGTTGGTTAATTAATGCAAACAATTCTTCGATTGAGAATGGTAATGCATTATCTTTTAAGCATTCATAAAATTCTCTTGCTCTTTCATAATCAAAAGAATTTTTTGGAAGTTTTTCCATGATATGACTTAAAACTGTTCTTAATTTACCACGGTTAGACTTAGATGTTTTAGCATCATTTAAGTCAATAACTTCTTTAGCTTTAAATACTTTAGATTTGTTGTTATCTAAAATAATGTAATTTACAAAGTAAATAACTTGCTCAATTTCTTTATATGGTACATCTAATAATAATGAAATCTTAGATGGGTTTGGAGATTCTTTAGCAAATCAGATGTGTGCTACTGGGCATGCTAATGCAATGTGACCCATACGTTCTCTACGAACGATAGACTCAACTACATCAACACCACAAATTTCACACTTGTGACCACGGTATTTAACCTTTTTATATTTACCACAGGCACATTCATAATCTTTAATTGGACCAAAAATCTTTTGGTCAAATAAACCTTCTGGATCTGGTTTTAAAGTTTTGTAGTTAATTGTTTCTGATTTTTTAACTTCACCTTTTGATCAAGATAAAATTTGTTCAGGAGAAGCAATTGATAATTGTAATGATTTAATTTTTGATGAATTTGACATATTTATTTACCTCCAAATTAGAAATTATTTTCAAATCTTGATGAATCACCTTCATCAATAGTTTCAACAGTAACTGTATCATCAGATTGAATTGTATCTTTTAACTCACGATCAGAGATTACTGATGTGTAATCGTTGATATCTTCAACAGAACCATCTTCCTTAATTACATTAACATGTAAACATAAACCTTGTAGTTGTTTTGTTAATAATTTGAATGATTCTGGAAGTGATGGTGTTGGGAATGGTTTTCCCTTAACAATTGCTGCGTATGTTAAATTACGTCCTTTAACGTCATCAGACTTGATAGTCAATAATTCTTGTAAGTTATAAGCTGCACCATATGCTTCAAGTGCTCAAACTTCCATTTCACCGAATCTTTGTCCACCGTTTTGTGATTTACCACCAAGTGGTTGTTGAGTGATTTTAGAGTAAGGACCAACAGCACGTGCATGTACCTTATCATCAACCATGTGGTCTAGTTTCATCATGTACATAACACCAACAGTTGTCTTAGCATCAAATGGTTCACCAGTTTTACCATCATATAATTGGAATTTACCTAATGTTTTGTTAACATCAATGCCGATTTCTTTGTAAGCATTTTTGATATCATTAATATCAGCACCAGCAAATACTGGAGTAGCAGCTTTGTAGTTTAAATCTTCATAATGTAAACCAATTGTTTTTAAGACAGCAAGTAATTCACAATTCTTAACTTCAGATGGTTTCTTACCTGTCTTAGTTAAGTAAGAAGAAATAGCACTCATTAAAGCTTTTGCTTTAGCTTCTTCTAAACCAAATGTGCAAATAACTTCTGCAAGTGGAGCTTTTTCTGCAGCCATTTGAATTGCTTTATTCATCGCAATTTGTCTTAGTGCATATCCTAAATGAATTTCAAAGATTTGACCAATGTTCATACGGCTCGGAACACCTAATGGATTTAATAAAATATCAATTGGTGTACCATCTTCTAAATATGGCATGTCTTCAACTGGAACAACGATTGAAACAATACCTTTGTTACCGTGACGACCTGACATTTTGTCACCGATTTGAATCTTACGTTTTTGAATTACGTAGATTTTAATTAATTCAATTACATCATCATCTAATTCGTCGTTATTGCTAATTGAGAATCTTTGGATTTTAGCAACAATACCTTCTCCACCATGTGGAACTTTTAATGATGAATCACGGAAATTACGAGTTTTGTTACCAAAGATTGCTTGTAATAATTTTTCTTCAGCTGTGTAATCTGTTTGACCTTTTGGAGAAACTTTACCAACTAAAATATCACCTTCTTTAACTTCAGCACCAACCATGATAATACCGTTTTCATCTAAGTAACGTTTAGATTCATCTGAAACATTTGGAACTTCACGAGTGATTTCTTCGTCACCATTCTTAGTTCTTAAACATTTAATTGTATATTCTTCAATGCAAATTGAAGTATATACATCATCTTTTACTAAACGTTCAGAAATAATAACAGCATCTTCGAAGTTGTAACCATTTCAAGTCATGAAAGCAACTAATGGGTTACGTCCAAGAGCTAATTCACCATTGTACATCGCTGGTCCATCAGCAATTGTTTCACCTGCTTTAACTTTTTGACCAACTTTAACGATTGGTGTTTGGTTAATACATGTGTCTTGGTTAGATTTACGGTATTTAACTAATTTAGCAAATTGATTCTTGCCACCATCTTTTGGTTCAATTTTAATTGAAGTACCATCTACTGCAATTACAGTGCCATCTACATCAGCGGTTACTGCAACACCTGAGTCATGAGCAATTTTATATTCAGTACCTGTACCAATGATTGGAGCATATGGATGAATTAATGGAACGGCTTGACGTTGCATGTTTGCACCCATCAATGCACGAGCAGTATCGTCGTGTTCTAGGAAAGGAATGCTTCCTGTTGCAATTGAAACTACTTGTCTTGGAGAAATATCAATGTAGTCAACTTTTTTAGGGTCGTACATTTCAATTGATGAACGGTAACGAGCAACAACTTTATCAGCCATAATTTTACCATCAGCATTACATTTAGTTGCAGCTTCCGCAATGATATATTCATCTTCTCTTAATGCTGTTAATCATTCAACATCTTTTTGAACAACACCATTTACCACTTTGTGGTATGGAGAAATTAAGAAACCATTATCATCTATTTTAGTAAATGCAGATAATGACATAATCAATCCAATATTCATACCTTCTGGTGTTTCAATTGGACAAATTCTTCCATAGTGAGAATAATGAACATCACGGATATTTAAGTTTGGGTCTTCCCTAGAAATACCACCATCACCCATCGCAGATATTCTACGTTTATTAGTTAATTCAGATAATGGATTTTGTTGGTCTAAGAATTGAGTTAATTGGTAAGAATTAAAGAAATTCTTAACAACAAGTTGAAAGGCCTTTGTATTAACAACTGACTTAATTGTAGTACGTTTAGCAATTTTTGCTTGTTGTTCATCGTTTGCAGTTGCAATTGAAATAGATGCTAATTTATCCTTAATGTGTTTTTCAACACGAGCCATTCCAATTAATAATTTTGAACGTAATTGTTCATGGATTAAACGTAAATGTTTATTACCTAAATGATCAATGTCATCATATGAACCAATATCACGAGGTAAGTTAATAGTATATGAAATTACAGATACAAAATCAGCAATTGTTAATGCTTTAGATTTAACGTCACCATGGTATCCAATAATTGGTGTGTATACATCGTTTTGATCATTATCAGTATAAACTGTAATTGTTTCGATTAACTTAGATTGTCTACGTTCACATGAAACTTCGTTATTTAATGAAATTTCATCAACAATGTCTAAGTTGTTAGAACCTAAATGTTGTTTAATAATATCTAACTCTTCTTTGTTAATTAATGTACCTGCAGATAAAACTAATTTGCCTTTCAAGTCACGAATGTCTTGTGCTAATACCCTGTGGTATAAACGTTCAGATACTCTTAACTTTCTTGAAAGTTTATATCTACCAGCGCTTGTTAAATCATATTGACGATTTAACATAAAGTGGTTAGCTAAAACATCTTGATAGCAAATTTGATTTGTAGCTGTTGATGCGTTTGCTTCAACAGCACGTGTAGAAATAGCTAATTGTTGAATTAAATTCTTAGCAGCTTTTTCTGTAATGATTGTATCAAGTAGTTTTCTTAAATTCTTTTCATGAACATTTAGATTGTTTAATATTTTTTCAACTTCAGTTTTGTTTGAAGAAACACCATTTGTATATTGATCAAATTTTTCTTCATACTTAGCGCGAAGATCTGCAACAAGCGTTTTTTCCTCTTCGTATTTTTCGATAGCATTTTTTAACTTGTTGTCAATAGGAGATCCAAAAGCTTTAATTTTTGAAGTTTTATTTGTGTTAACTAATTTTCTAAAAGTAATAATTTCAAAATCATCAAGAATAGATTCATGGTTGTATGGTTCAGAAAATAAAGTATTTAAAATGTAGTCATCATCTCTGAAAATTCTACGAATTTCATCTTGACTCATACCAAACGCTTTTAGCAATTGAGTAGCTGGGAAACTTGGCGCACTATCACCTAAAGAATTTCTCATTGTAACATTGACTGTATTGTTATGTTCATCGATTTGAAAATTCATTAAAGTACCACGTGATGGTAAAATTTCACAAATGTAACCTGTGTTAATTTTCTTCTTAGTGTTTAACTTAATTTGTGATTTTGAAAGAATATAAGCACCTGGTGATCTTACAATTTGTGAAATTACAAATTTTTCAATTCCATTAACAATAAATGTTCCTTTTGAAGTCATCATCGGGATATTGGCAAACATAATACCAGGGCATTTAGTTTTTTTGTTTTCTTTAACACGACTAACATTGCCTGTTTCATTGTTCACCAAAGATAAATCAACATACAATGCTTGTTCATAAGATTTGCCTTCATTTCTTGCTTCTTCTTCAGTTCTTAACGGTTTTGCAAAACTGATGTCATTGTAAACCACAGAATACTTGTTGTTTTTTGGATGTGAAATAGTAAGTTTATCCGGATTTTCAGGATCTTGTTGGAAGTAAGATTTAATTACATCTTTAACTTCATATTTCAAAAAGTGATTGTAACTTTTTCTTTGGAATTCCAACAAATCTGGTTCTTGAAAATCTATACTAATCTTTGAATAATCTCTACGAGATGCAAGATTAGAATATTTTTTTTGTGTGAATTTTTCGCTACTCATTTTTACCTTTCTTTTTAATATATATCTATAATATATAGACAATACGTCTATACATTATACTCAAAATTATAAAATATTAATAATTTTATATTTTTATCTTATTTTCATTATGATAAAATTAATATGTTAAAATTTAAAAAATGTGAATGCAAGGAAGATGTTTTGAATGAAAATTTTACCTTCACTGGTAGATCAACTTCTAAGGTTAAATTTAACACAAATTTAGTAAAATTTGCTAATTTTTATGTTGTTAAGCATGAATGATCTAAATATTTAATCGCTGTTTTAGCTGGCTTTATTATGAGTATCGCAACTATCTTTTTAGTTGAAGTTACAGGTTTATATATTGGTGGAACAACATCGTTTTTCCAGGGATTAGCCAGAATGTTTTATTCACTAATCAAAGTTTTTGGTAATGTTCCTGAAAAAATTTTACCAATTATTTATAACCTAATGTTCTGGGGCTTCTACTTAGTAGTTAATATCCCATTATTAATTTTTGCTTATAAAAAACTTTCAAAGAAATTTGCTTTATTATCTGCAGCTTATTTAGTAACAATGCAAGTTTGTGGTTTCTTATGATCATTGTTACCAGATGTTCATAATGTTATGTTGTTTGGTGATACAACAACAATTGATCAAAATTTGAAAAATTTTAATATTCAAGTTATTACGTTTTATCCTAATGTTTTTCCGATCTTTACTGGAGAAGATCATTCAACTTTAATTTGAACATCAATTACAAATATTGATGTAGCTAATGATATTATTAAAACTGCAATTACAAATCAAAATATTGTTGAATTCTTCTTGCTTTTAATTTATGCTGTAATATTCTCATTATTTTCATCTTTATCAGCTGCAATATTATTTATGATTGGTGGTTCAACTGCTGGCGGAGATATTGTAACAATTTATTATTCTCAAAAAAAACACAAAGAATTAGGAACAATTATGATTATTTATAACACTGTTCTAATGTTCTTGGGTGTTACATGTGGTAGTTATTTTTCAGGAGTAGCTTATGGATTTAGTAATGAATTTGCAGCTCTTACAAAAGATGGTATAAATGGTAATCCGTATGTTGGATGACAGTATTTAATTTCTGCTAATTTAGTGGCTTCTTTTGTATGAGTGCTATGCCATGGTGCTTTAATTGATAGACTATTCCCATGACAAAGAATGGTTCGTGTAGAAATTTTCTGTAGTAAAATTTCGGTTAATAAAATCAGAAGTGGATTAAAAAAATACAACTACACTCACCCTCTAACGATTTCAGCATGTAAAGGTGGATATTCAGGTAAAGATGTTAATAGTATTGTAAGTGTTATGCAATTTGTTGAATTACCTGAATTTATCCAAATAATTCGTAATTTTGACAAAAAATGTATGATTTCTACAACTAGAGTTTCAGATCTTGATGGTTATATTGCAATTCAAAATCAAACTGATTAGTATATGAAGGAATTAAAGCAAAAAGCAATTGACTTATTCTTAAAAAATACACATTACGTTATTACTGATATCAACAAAACTAGACGTATTCATAATGGGTATACTAATTATTCTTACTACTTCCAAACTAGTGATTTCAATGAATACCAAGTAAGAATTTCTAAGCTTACTAAAAATGTAGATCGAAATGTTGAATTACAATTTTTAAAAACAATTAACAATAAAGATTACAAGTATTTTGATGAAAAAACTGGTAATGCAATTAAAGTTTGAATCAAAGGAAAAACTGTTCCTTTTAAACAAGCTTCTAAATTTGTTTTTATCAACAAATTAGTTGAAAAAATTGAGAATTTACATGCCATTACTTCTAATGAAAACATCCCAGTTCATGATTATTTTGAATATGTAAAAAAATCAGATTTACCTGAAAAATACATGAATTTATATCAAAAATTAACTAATGTCCATTGTCATGGTCCATATGTTATGAGCCACAATGACATTAACCCATTAAACATTATTTTAGGCTCTAAAAAATCAATTAATTTAATTGATTATGAATGAGGAAGATTGAATACTCCTTGATGAGATCTTATCAATTACATTAGAGAATTAAATCTTTCTCATTACAAAATTAGAATGATTGCATATGATAACGAATTAAATCCAGAAGATGTTAAAGAGCAAATCTATATTTGCACATGTTATGCGTACATGTGAACATTCTATATGCCTGAAGATGAAATGATTTTAAAATATCGTGAACAATTAAAACTTCAAATCGAAGATTATTATGCTTGAATAACAACTAACCCAAAACGTAAATAAAATATCTATGATATCTTTATAATTAATATATTATGGCTAAAGATATTTTAGAAATCATTACTAGAGAAGCTAAAAAACAAAAGATTAATATTGACAATACACCAGAGGTGTATGATGTTCCATTAAAGGACTTAGGAATAGACTCTTTTACATCTCTTAATATCATTGTTACAATCGAACAAGAATTAGGAGTTAGAGTTCCTGATGAAGAATTAGATAAGATTAAAACTATTAATGATCTAGTTCAAGAATTTAAAAAGTTACTAAATAAATAATTCTTTTTTTATTCTAGGGGTGTAGTTCAAAGGTAGAACTACGGTCTTCAAAACCGTCTGTTGTGGGTTCGAGTCCTGCCACCCCTGCCATTAAACTAACACTCAACCTTATGGTTGAGTTTTCTTTTTTTAATTAATAAATAATATATTTTATAATTAGTATACTATGACAAAAACATGCGATGTTTATAGCTATTTAGTTAAAAACTATCCATTAAGACTCCAAGAAAAATGAGATCAATCAGGAAAGATTGTCTATTTTAATAAACCTATTAAAAGAGTCCTTGTATGTCTAGATCTTAATGAAGAAACAGTGATGAACGCTATTAGTGGGCAATATGATTTAATTGTTTCTCATCACCCAATTTTTACTAAATCAACTAAAGATCATCCAGTAGAAAAAAAAGATAAAAGGTTAATTAGTTTATTAAAAACTACTAAAACGCCTTGCATCGCGCTACACACTTGTTTTGATAATAGTCCTAACGGAATGAATGTTTCTTTTTTGAAGAAATACAAGATTTTTAAAAATATTAAATTTCAAAAAACTCCTTGTGGAACTTATGCATTAGCTGATTTGAATCGTCCAACTACACTTAACGAACTTCAAAAATTATTTGCTAAAACATTAAAAACGTCAAGAACTATTGGTTTTGGTAACAAAACTGATTTAATTAAAAAAGTTGTTGTGTGTTTAGGTAGTGGTTTTAGCGTCTTAAAACAACCGATATCAGGAAATAACAAAGATACATTATTTATCACGGGTGATGTTAAATGACATGATTGACAATACGCAAAAACTTATCGTGCTAATGTATTAGATATTGGACATGATGCTGAAAATATTTTTGTTGGTGTAATAACTAATTTATTAACCAATAAGTTCAAAGATATTGCTTTTACAGAATATCCATCAAAATTAGATTTAATAATAATTAAATAATGAATTCACCTATTTTACAATCACCTTTATTTATAGCTTTATTAGTATTTGAAATACTATTTGTTATTACGTTTGCAATCTTTTTTATTTTCTTTTTCATTAAAAGAAAAACAATTAATAGCGAATATTCAATAAAAGATACTTACAATGACATTCACCACGTTTCAAGCATTAATAATTTTAGTTATTTGACAGTGTTATCTAAAAACAACCCAATATTAAAAGATCTAATGATTGATGTTAATCAATCAAAAGATTTTTTTGAACAACAATTAAATGTTGTTAAAGACAAGATTATTACCTTAACTGACATGAATGAGGAATTTTCGTTCTTATCAGCTAATATATTAAAAGCTGAAATTAACCAAGATTTAAACTTTTGTTTAATCATGTCTGAAAAATTAAAGAAGACAATTTCTAACACAACTATTTATAGTAAAAACGTTGCTAACTTATTAACTTCATATAGATTGATTACTGATGAATTATTTGATTTTTATGAACACAATTTATCAGTAACTTATAAACATGAAATCTTTAAAAATTTTAGAGAATCTATCGAGACGTCTTTAGCAAATGTTTCTGAATATGTTTTAAAAATTAATAATGATAAATTAATGAAATCATTAACTTCATTAAATAGATATATTACTGTTTTTTACAAAACTGTAAAACATTTATATATTTTTGATAAAGTTGATTCTTATTTGACAAGTTATATTGCAAAAATTAAAAAGCAACTTTCAGAAAAATCAGCATTATTATCAAATGATGATACTATCTTAATTAACAAAAGAATAGCTAATGCGAATGTTAATCTAGGCGATCTTAAAGCACAATTAAAAAACATTAATATTAATGAAGCAAACAACTATGCAATAGTTGCTATTAAACACATTGAATTTGCAAGTAAAATTATTTCTCAAACTGATCGTTTAAACATTTTAGTACAAAAGAACATTAAATTTTTAAATGAACAAATCCAAGATATTAGCAAAAAAACTAAAATTATTCAAAATGCATTCTCTGTATTAATAGACAGATTTAATGAATCTGATGAATCTGTTATTTCTAAAGTTAATGATTTATCATTTCAATTAAAAGCCATTGCTGTCTCTTACGAAAGAATTACAAAGCAATACAATTCTTCGTACAATAGTATCCAAAAAGATAAATTTATTATCAGCATTAAAGAAGCTTTAGACCAAATTAGAAACTTTAAGTCTGAATTAGAAACATTAAGTAATGAAATCTATAAAAAATATCGTTCATCTATTAGCTTATTAGATGAAATTGCTACTGTCAAATTAATTCTTGTTCAATTATTAGGAACAAAAATTAAATTAAATTCAAATGATATTGAAACCATTAAAGCTATTAGAATAGCTATTAATAAAATCGATGATCTTGAAAAATTAATTGATGATAATTACTTTATAAATTACACAAAAGTATTTAGTGAAATTCAAGAAATTAAAAAACATGTAGTAGATATCATTAAAACATGTACATTCGATAATGAACTAAAACTATATTCCCAAAGACTTTTTATTTTTTTAAATAAATATCGTAATGAAAATGAAGATATCAATAACGCATTAAATGTTGCTGAAAAATATTATTTTAATAATAGATTCGAAGAAACAATCAATATTTTAATTGAAAGTCTAGATATTATTAAAAAAGCTAGTGAAATAAATAGAATTGCTTTCGACTAGTTTTTTTTGCTTCTTTGTTTTTTAACTTTTGCTTCTTGCTTTTTAACACGAGCCATTCTTTTTTGTTTTGCCTTTTCTTCTTTTTTAGCAGCGGCTTCATTTGCTTTTCTAGTTTTTAGATCTTCAGCAAATCTAATAGGAGCAATTCATTCCATTTCGGTATCATAATCTAATTTTTGATTGATTAAGATTTTACGGTCTCATTCTTTTTTAGAAATTTTATTATTAACAACTTCTACTTCAATTGCTCTTGGTGCATCTAATTTACCTGTCTTAATACTTTTTGTTACAAAGCACACAACATACAAATCTCTTACTTTTGGCCTTTGGAATTTAGGTTTATCTCCTGTTTTCTTAGCCTCTCTATTAGCTTGTTTTACTTGTTCTTCTCTAATTTTATTTACATATTTAAGATTCTTCTTAACAGAAGAAGGCGAATTAGGATTAATATAATCTACTGGATTTCTTTTTGCAACATATGAATCAACTATTTCTTTACCATAATCATTTTCATCTTTAAGAAATTGTTTAACTGTTTTTCACACTTCATCCTTATCACGACGTGAAGAAATAATACCAGCATTATTCTTCTCTTTTTTCTTTTTTAATCATCAAGGAATACCAACTGCTAATGCAATTAATAAAATTATTATTAGAAAAGTGTTTGACATATATTGTTATTTATTATATATAATATTGATACTATTTAAATATGGCAAATATTAAAGCAAATATAAAAAACATTCGTAAGACTGAAAAAAGAACAAAAGTTAATAAAAATAACATTTCAGCTACAAGAACAAGCATTAAAAGAGCTCGTAATTCTAAAGATGCTAAATCTTTAAGCGCAGCTTACAAGAGTCTAGACTCTTCTTGCGCAAAAGGAAAAATTCACAAGAACAAAGCTAATAGAATTAAATCTAGATTGGCTAAAAAAGCTAACAAGAAATAATGAAACTTAAATCTATATTTAAAATTTCGTCAGTTGTGTTAGCTACTATTGCAATTACACCTGTAGTCATTTCAACTACAAGTTGTGCTGGCAATGGCGGTCAATCATATTCATCATTAGTAGCAAAAGGTAGTTTTACTATCAACTCTAATGCGGATGCGTCAAACATTAAAAGTGTTTCATTAAAACACTTATCTATTTATCCGGCAAGTCAAATCGATTCATCTGCTATTCAACCAATATCAAACGATTCATGTTTTTGAGAATTCCTATATGCTTTAGGAAGTAACTATAACACAATCGGTAATGTAAACTATGATGCAAGTGAAGCAACACCAAAGATCTCATTTAGCAAAGCAGGTCAAACTCAATTAAATTGAGTGACTAGCGCCAGTATTAGTGTGTGTATAGTTAAAGAACATAAAGTGTATATTGATTCATCTAAGATGTTCACAAGCATTGACAAACTTCCTGATTGTTTAAAATCATTTGTTTCTCAAATTTATTCAGCTTGTACAGTTAAATAGATTTTTTAACAAAATCTTCTTTTTTAAACCACAAACGTTTGTATTCTCACTTTTCAATAAAACATGTATATGAGAATATCAATCAAGTAAAAATTAATACACCAATAATGATATAGTTGATTGTGTCAGCTGCATTAAAATATGCAGTCTTATCATCGCTTAATAACACATCTTTCTTTAATCATGATGTAAAGAAATTACTAAAAGTAATTCCAATAGATAACACCGCTTGGTACACACCCATTGGTGTTATTTTTTTAGTATTAAATGTTCTCATTAATACAAAGCCTAAAATTAAATTGTAAATAATACCATATGCAAACCCATTTAATACATGAACCGCTAAATATCCATATGGATTTACTACATATAGAGCCAAAATATGATAAATTATTCAAACAATAGATCCTATTAATACTGTATAAATTTTACCAATTCTTTTTACCAATACTAACCCTGTTAATAAACCACCTACTAATTGTCCTAAACTAAACATTACAGACAAATATCCATAATATGTTTTTACAAGATCTTTTTGCTCTCCATAAAATTTTGCTAACTTTTGAATGTGCAATTGAGCAATTGCACCAGAGTTGGCAAATTTAATAAAAGCAATTAAACTACCTATTAAACAGATCAATACATAGTAAATTCATTCATTTTTTGTTTGAATTTTTTCTTTGTATTGAAGATCTTTTTGAAATAATCCTCGATCTTCTTTTACAAAGTAAGACATGACTAAACAAATTAAAACAAATCCTAATCCAATCAATCAGAAATATTTCATCACATTTTTATCTCAAATAACTTCTCCTGTGTCACTTGGACTTGTGCAAAACGAAACTACTAATGATTGGATCGGACTAGAAATAAAGTCCGCTAATAATGGAGGGATAGATAAAATTGACACAGTTAAAAATTGTCTAGACTTTCCATATTGTTCATTGAACAATAATTGATATGTACCAATGGCTGATGCTCCTACACCAACACCTAACGATTGAATAACATTTGTTGTTGTGCATGGCCAAATAATAATTGGTATATAAGTTACTATTTGAACAATAACAGCAAAATATATAAAACTTTTTCTTGACTTAGTACGATAACCTAATAAATCAGCAAATATTCTAGCAAATATTCCAATAAATCCATATGCTGCTAATGGAATTCATAAATATGTACTATCATTTAAAGCGTTATTTTCAAATGTACCAGTAACTGCCCTTAATAACATTAAAGGAATTCAAAATATAGTGTATAAAACAAATAAATATTTGTATCCCTTTTGTTCAAAATTTAATTTTCTAATTAAAATGCATGAAAGCAATATTACTAATAAGAAGATTGCTATATTAACACATATAGATGTTATTTGTCAGTTTTGCATAATTAAAGTGTTATTATATACTTATAAAGATTATTTTTATTAAACGGAATTGTTATGCACACCAAAATTACTAAACATGAAATTTTAACTCAAGTAAAAGCTTTGTGTGTTCCAGCTTATGGATGCACAGAAATTGGATCAATAGGTTATTCAGTTGCAGCAGCTGCAAAATGTGTTAAAGGTGATATTAAAAACGTTAAAGGAATTTACATAAACGTTTCTCCTTATATTTTTAGAAATGTTATGAGAGTTGGTGTGCCTAACTTAGGCGTGTGTGGTATTTATATTATTGCAGCAACTGCAGCAGCAATTGCAGATCCAACAAGAAAACTAGAAATGTTTTCTAGTGTTACTAAACAACAAAAAGAATTAGGTCAATATTTATACGATCACAGTTTGGTGCATGTTAAAATACCGGCTAAGTGTGACCCTGTATATGTTCAAACCATTATTGAAACAAAGCAAGACAGAATCGAAGCCTTGATTGAAGGTGTCCACAATAACTTATCTTATGTAAAAGTTAATAATAAGACAGTCTATAAAGGCAAAAAGATGAAATCTCTTGAAGTTAAGAATCCTGAAAAATTATGAATTAATAATTTATCAGTTGAAGAGATTATTGAATTTGTTGATACTTGTAAAATTTCTGATATTGATTTCTTGGAAAAATTATTTGAAATGAATGTTAATATCTCTGAATATGGAAAGAAACATTTAATTGAAAACTCATATACTGCAAGTTATATTAAGTCTTGTAAAAAAAGAACTATATATGATCAAATGATTATTGATACTGCAGCCGCCATTGACGCTAGAATGAATGGAGCAAATCCGCCTGTTATGAGCTCATGCGGTTCAGGGGATCATGGATTAACAGCATCTATTCCTTTATTCACTTATCATAAATTAGCAAAAACTAGCAAAATCAAATTTTTAAGATCATTATTATTATCAAACTTAATAGTTTATAAAATTAAATCTAATATCGGTAACTTATCATGTATGTGTGGCAGTGTTATTGCAGCAGTTACTGCTGTCATATCAGCAATTGCTTATCAAATGAATATAAACACAAAACAATTAACATCAATTATGGAATCTTGTTTACATTCATTTAACTGCGCTATGTGTGATGGAGCAAAACTAAGTTGTACACAAGCAATATGTACAGCAATGCTAGGTGGATTTAATTTAATTAACTTAGCAAAAGTTGGTTATTTTGTAAAACCGCTTGACGGAATTATTGCAGGTGATATTAATATTACATTAAGAATCTTTAAGAAGTTGTCTAAAGAGAATTCAAGAAAATTTAATTTATCACTTGTTAATGGAATGTGTAAATTAAACAGCGGAGCATACAAAAAAAAGTAGCTTAATTGCTACTTTTTTTATTTAATTTTTTTGGTTTTCGTAATGTTTCTTGTATCATTGATCTTCTGCCAAACCTTCTTTTTTAGAAGCCATTAGGTTTTTAATCTTTTTGTATAAGATAACTCCGCCAAAACTACCTAAACCTAAGTTTGAAATCAATGTTGCAAAACCACCAACGAATCCTGATCAGTTTTTACTGTTAACTCCACCAGATGCTCCAAAGCTTGAAAGCATTAAGATTGAGTAAATTACTCAAATTAAACATCCAAAGCATGTTAATCCAAACATTCATTCAGAGATACCCCTTGTGTCGTTTGTTTTAAGAGTTTTTAATGCTCCAGGCATGTAGCAGAAGATCGCAATTGCCGCACCCAATAAAGAGAATGCAAATGCAGATCATGTTAATATATTAGCAGCGCTCATGTTTTCCCCTTCTATTTTTTATGTATTTATTATAGTAGTTTACTTCTGTCGTACCAACTTTTTTAGCATGGTAAACATTCCATAATTTAACTGATAAAATGGTGGAAGATAATATAAATCCAACTATATCGTTTACTAGCATGAAGATAATACTTAATGATTGCTCAGATATTATCATTGATATTTCATATGATATCCACATTACGTTAGACATTGGATAAAACAAATACATTCAAATTGAAATTGAATATGTGTCTCTCGTAGTAATTGTTTTTATAAATTGAGGAAGCAATACAATAATTCAAATTATTGTAGCTACCATATTTATATAAAATACTCAAGATCAACTATTGCCCATGTTTCTTTCAATGTTGTTCAACAAAGTCTCTTTCTGATACTTTTAGTTTTTTACTTCCTAAAAAATTAATTAATTTAATAGTTAAAATGATGGAAGCTAATCCTAAACAAATAACATTAAGAAATAATGTTGGTAAATTTGCAAATCAAATAATTGTTTTAGTAACATCATGCGCAAATAGACCTTCACTTAAATTACTTAATGCTTCGCATGTATAACCAATAGATCATATAACTCATACTACACAACCAACGCAATATAAAACATACATTGATAATGATATAGATTGAGTGTCTTTAGTTTTTAATACTCTAACAGATTGTGGAATGCAACCAGCAATTCCAAAGGAAAAAGCGATTCAACCAAGAATCGTAGAAATTATTAATCCTGTTAAATCGCTGCTCATAAATTATTTAGATTCAGTTTTATCCTTAGAAGCCTCAAGTTCTTTTTGAATCTTAAGTGCTTCTTCTGGAAGTTTTAAATTTTTGTGAATGTAATCAATTTGACTCTTAACAATTGTTTCTAATAATAGTAATGAAGTTACTATTAAATCAAGTTCTTTCTTGTTTTTAGAAATAATTTCTTTTGCTTTTTCATATTGAGTTTTAATAATTTTCTCAATTTGAGCATCTATTTTCTTAGCTGTATCATCAGAATATAACTTGATTGAATTAGGATTCATCACACCTTCTGATGGAATGAATTGAGTCATACCCAATTCAGTCATACCTAATTGAGTAACCATTGATCTAACAATGTTAGTTACTTTGTATAAATCGTTAGCTGCCCCTGTAGAAATAGAATCTTTTCCATAAATTACTTCTTCTGCTGCACGTCCTGCTAATGTAGATGTAATAATAGCAAGTAAATCAGTTTTCTTTTGAATTTGAATTTCTTGTTTTTCAGGTGTAGCTAATGTATAGCCTGCTGCTTGTCCACGAGGAATGATAGTAATTTTTTCTACTACATCACTTCCTGGTTGGTGTAAACCAACTAAAGCATGTCCTGCTTCGTGGTAAGCTATTTGTTTCTTTTCTGCCTCTGTAATTACACGACTATGTTTTGCAGGTCCGGCAATTACACGATCAATTGCTTCATCGATTTCAGACATACCAACAGAAGACTTATTAAGTCTTACTGCTAATAATGTAGCTTCATTTAAAACATTTTCTAATTGTGCTCCAGAGAATCCTGGTGTACGTCTAGCTATTTCAGCTAAATCAACACGACTAGATAAATTCTTGTTTCTAGCATGAATCTTTAAAATAGCTTCACGTTCTTTAATATCAGGTAAATTTACTTGAATGTGTCTATCAAATCTTCCTGGACGTAGAATAGCATCATCAATAACATCAAGTCTGTTTGTAGCAGCCATTACTACAACACCAGTTCTAGTGCTGAAACCGTCCATTTCTGCTAATAATTGGTTAATTGTTTGGTCAGCTAATCCAGAGCTTCCAGAAACATCATATTTGCCACGTTTAGAAGCAACAGAATCTAATTCATCAATAAAGATAATAGCAGGTGCTGCTTTTTTTGCTTTATTAAATAAGTCTCTTACTCTCTTAGCACCAACACCTACTAACATGTCTTCAAAGGCTGATCCTGATACTTGAAAGAATGGAACTTTAGCTTCACCAGCTACTGCTTTAGCTAATAATGTTTTACCAGTTCCTGGAGGACCATACAAGATAACACCACGTGGTGTACGAGCGCCCATTGCAGCATATTTGTCTGGATTCTTTAAATAATCTACAATTTCAATAAGTTCAGCTTTTTCTTCTTCAATACCAGCTACGTCACTAAATTTAACATTTGAATGAGCAATCTTAGCTTGTGATTTACCCATGCCAAAGATAGAATCTTCTCCACCCATGGCTCCGCCTTGAAGTTTAGCCATACGGCTATACATTCAAACCATTAATCCAACAAGGATTAATGTAGGTAATAAATTAATAAGAATATAACTTCATGTGTTGTTATTACTTTGAACAGATGCCGCATCTGTTGTAGTGTAATTTAATCAAGCTTCTAAAGCTTCTAAAGTTGGATCTAATGCAGAAACTCTTGGAGATGAACCAATTTGGTAAGTAAAAATTGGTTGATGACTTGTTGAATCAAAAGTGGTTCATTTTTCAATTCTAAAACTTACAGTTCCATTAGATACTGAAGTAGCATAACCTGTATATACAATTGATGCTCCAGTATTTAAATAATATGTAGATCATCCATTAGCATTTGGATTAGTAATATCAATTTCTACTGGCTTTCCACCATTTGTAGTTAAAACAGCATATTTTTTACCAGAAGATTTATCTTCTTTTACGCTAACTTCTTTTACTGAAATAGGATTAGATTTAGGAGCACAAGCATATCAGAATAGAAAAATTAATAAACCAAGACAAACTATTGTTAAAACTCATTTAGTAATAACTTTTGTTTTTGATTTAGAATCACCATCATCATAAACTTGAGGTTTTTCTTCCTTGTGTTTAGGATTTTTATTATTATGATTTTCTGAAGAACCAATATCAGCAGAAAATTTATTAATTTTTTTATTTAGCATTTTTACTCCTTTTAATTTTATGAATATTCTTATTATATATTTCTTCCTTTAATATACCAATGTAAGGCAAGTTTCTCATTTGTTCATCATAGTCAAAACCAAATCCGACTATATATTTTGAAGGAACTTGAAAGATTGTATAATCTGGATCAAATTTAACTCTTCTTGCATCTTTCTTGTCAGCCAAAGTTAATACTTTTAAACTTTTTGGATTTCTTTTTTTAAGCATTTTAACTATAGTGCTTAAAGTTCTACCTGAATCTACAATGTCTTCAACAACGATAACATCTTTACCTTTTATATCATTTTTAAGATCCATAACAATTGTTGGTTCAGTAGTTGCAACAACATTACCATGGTAACTAGAATAAGCCATAAAATCAATAGTCATATCAATTTTGATATTAACTACTAAGTGACCAAAAAATGGTACCACACCTTTTAGAATACCAACTAACAAAGGTTTTTTACCTTTGTAGTTTTTATCTATTCAACTAGCTGCTTTTTTAATGCCAGTAAGAATTTGGTCATTGGTAAAAAGAATTCTTTCTACTCTTTTGTCAATGTTTTTCATTGGATACATTATTATATTATTTATTTATAAGAATAATTGAATGACAAGCAATTAAATTAGATTTTTCTTCAAATCTTGTGGCTTTTACATTAACTCTTTTGCAATTTAATAATTTTATCAAATTATTTTGAATATCTTTTTTAATATCTTTAAAAAGAATATTCTCACATTGAATAGTTAAATCAACATTAACAATTTTTGCTTTATTTAATTTCCTTAAACAAAAGTTTAAGATTTTTCTAGAATCTAAGTTTTTGTTTTTATGATCATTATCCTTAAAATATTCTCCTATATCTCCTTGTTGAACGCTTCCTAGGATAGCATTTGATAATGAATGTAAAATTACATCTCCATCTGAATGAGCAATAATTTGATAGTTACATTTAACTTTAATTCCACCCAAAACAATAGATGAATTTATTTTTTTTATTAGTTTATGTTGATCAAATCCTTGTCCAATTAAATAAATTGACATTGTTTAAATATATTATTTTGAAAAATCGAAAATGTCAGTTACAAAATCAACTGCTTGAGAATAAAACATAAATAAAATTGAACCAGCAATGGAAACAAAAATTAAGGCTTTAGTTACTTTCAACCAACCTAAATTAGTAGTAGCAGTTTCGGATATATGAATTGCATCTAAATGTGTGAGGTCAACTGCACGTTCCCCATTATCAACAACAGCATATTTAGTAGAATATTTACTTGCAATTTGAGCAAGATTTTTTGCTTTTATATCCTTAGGCATTGTACTATCTTTAAGAATTCTTTCAATAATTTTTTTATCAGTTTCAGAAAAAATTGTTGAATTAAGTTTATAAGCACAATCTCTACTTGAAACAATTTTAGCAAATTTCCTCTTGAAAACACCAGAAGTTGATTCTTTATATTCTTTAACACTAACTCTAGTTACTTCATTGATATCTAGAGATTTATCAAAAGCAGTTTCTAAATATATTTGGTTGGCTTTTTCGCTTACTCCATTTCTATTTAAATAATTTTGCACAGATAAATCTCTAGTTCTGGTTGAATTATTGAAATTATTAACATTTCTCTTAAATTCTTCAGTATTAAAAACATAATCGGGAATTGAATGAACAGTATTCTCTCCATTACTTGCAATTCTTGGTAATATAGTATCACTACGCGAATATTTACAGTCATTATAAAAACCAGGAAGAGAAATCATCATTTCAGTCTTAAGCAATTCTTTATCAGCTGATGAAAAGTTTTTTATTTTACTAATATATCTTTCAGGTAAAGTTGTATCTAAATTAGAAAGATTAGGATAATATTTCTTAAAAAATTGTTCTGGTGTTAAATTATTTAGAATTGCAGCTGGCTGTTTGGCAATTACAGCTCTTTCAGTTTTAGCTATTGAATTTGATGCTTTAACATTTTTAAGCATTTGTTGTTTATAAAGGTCTAAAAAACTATTAGAATCAAAACAATTTATACCTCTTCTGGATAAATCAAATGCTACTGTTTGAGCAATACCCGTATCGTCAACTAAATATCTTCCTGGAAGGGCAGTATTTCAATCAAGTCATTTTTCATTTTTAATTACTTTAGTGTCATTATACAATTCACTTCACATACTATCAAACGTTATAAAAGCACCATCAGCATATGTTAATAACATGTCTTTAAATGCTGGATTTATATCTGTTGCATTTTGGATAATTTTATAATCTAACGAATAAGCGTCTCTAATTGTCTTTGGATTAACTATGATGTCTCCGAAAAAAGTAAATGATGCATCATTTCCTAAAACAAATGAAACGTTTTGAAGTCCATTACCAAATCAACCTTTAAATATGTCGCCACGAGATCTTAATGGGTAATAAGTGCCACCTGCCAAACATACAATAATGTCATCAAACCCACTAACCATTGAATCAAGTTGCTTCATCTTTGTGTTAAATTCAATAGCAGAAGATATTGCATCAATTTTGACTTTAGAATTGATAACCGTATATGTATCTATTGCATGATTTGCAATAGCAGAAAATTTTAATGTTTTTTCCTTAACAAGTTCTAAAACTTCTTCATTTGTTAATAAATGATATTTTTCTTTAAATTCTTCAATTAATTTATTTGCATTTTTTAAATTTCGAGCACCTTCAAACTCATCTGATGGGGTAGTAAATTCGTTTAATTCTTTTGTTAATTCTCTTAAAACTTGTTGAAAATTATTTGATTTATCATTAAGCAATTTATCAACTTCTTTGTAAATGTCTGATTCTTTAGCTTCCTTATAATTTGATAAATTTTTATCATATAACAATTTTTGCTCAAAAAATTGTTTCTTTATTTTGTTAGTTAATCAACAATCAAATGCACCAAGTCCTAAATCTACAATAGCAAATAAAAAACTATGAGTAACAATATCAAGAATTAACGAGCTTGCAGAAACAACAACATCCATTCAAAATTTTACCTTATGAAGAGTCGACAATGTATTAGCATTATCAGATGATTCTTCATGTAATTTTTTGATAGAAGGATCATTTAAATATTTATACATATCAACAAATGATGCAAAACCTTCTTGAATCTCAGTCATTTCAAGTTGACTAACAGCAACTTCTTTTGCTTGATCGTCCGAATCATTATTAAGAGTTAAATTTATTGTGTTAGGATTGATTGATAAAATAGAATCTTTTTGTGAATTTACATTTGGGTTATAAAGACATAATTTTAAACTAATTTGTTTTGAAACATTAGATATAGATTCATTAAAATCAACTATAGCGCCAATAGCAAAAACGCCATCTACAATAGCCCCATTGCATGAATCTGCATTTATATTTGAAACAGCATCTGAAACAAATATATCTCCTAAAGAATTTAATTTAGTTTGAGAGACAAAATATTCATTTGATGAGGCATTTGTTGAATATGGATCAAATTGCTTTAAAGAATTAAGGAAAGCAGAATATTCTGGAAGATTTTCTTGAGAAAGTGAAGTGAAATTTATTAAATCAACATATTTGTTTGCAGCTTCAATTTGACCATTTTTATTGTCAGTAATAGAAATGTTTTCAAACTTATATGATGCCAATTTCTCATGAGTATTAATATCAGACAAGTAAAAAGCAAGTGTCATATTTGCTGTAACACAATCAGTTCATGTCATATCTATGACATTAAAACCTAATTCATATCCTGGAATTGTTGACTTAGACAATGGTAAATCTCGATATTCAAATAGTAATGGCAAAAGAGAATCTTCAGTTTGTGCTTTTAAATTTGATGAAGAATTCAATTCACTATATAGTTTGTGCAATGATGTTGTGTCTGTGGAATCTTCGGGATTAATAGCATTTGATAAAATTTTAAAATCTGAGTTTGTTAAAAGACCATCTAATTCGTTAAAAGCAAGAGCTTTTTCAACTTTTTCATGAAGTTTTTCTTGAATAAGTTTTTTAATTCCTTGAGTTAAAAATAAATCAGATTCTTCTTCACATAATTTTGAATTTTGTGCTTCTAACAATAATTCATTTAGTTCTATATTTGTTTCATTAAAAATTTCAGATCTTTTTGCATCAGACAAACCAGGTATTGAATTGATATTAGACAAAACAGAATCTTTAATTAAATCAAAATTTTTATTAGTTGATCTTCAATCAATTGTGTGGTTATCTTCAGAAATTGATAAGTCGTTTAACATTTCATAAACATCTTCTGAATCACGAACTTTTTGATTTTTGTATGTTTCAACTTTTAATTCAAGATTAGATTGGTATTCTTGTTTTTGTTCTTCTACAAAACTTTCTTCATCTGAATATGAACTTCTAATTTGTGGAGAAGACTCATAAAGTACTCTTGATTTGTGTTCATTACCATTAATCATTTGGTTTTTTTGCAAATCAACATCAATCCATGTGTGGTCATTAGCAACAAATGTATTAATATTTTTGTTGTTTGAACAAGATGACAAAGTAGAAGTGGTCAATGTGGAAACCAACATAGACGACAGTAATGTTGAATAAATTATCTTAGATTTTAATCTAATCATATATTTTTCCTATATATAAGAATATCTTAATAATTATAAAAAATAATAAGAAAAGAAAAATTTAAAAATATTTATTCTATTTTTAGTTCTTATTAGATCAAATCCTAATAAATTAAAATTATTTAGAAAAATTGAAAAGATCGGTTACAAAATCTATAGCTTGAGAATAAAACATGAATATAATTGAGCCACCGATTGAAGCTACAATTAAAACTTTAGTTACTTTCAATCATGTTAAATTAGTAGTAGCGCTATTAGATATCATGATTGCATCAAAGTGAGTGGTGTCTGCTGCTTTACGTTTATTGTCAATAACAGCAAATTTACTAGAATAATTTTCTGCAATTTCGGCAAGTCTTTTTGCTTTTAGATCTTTAGACATTTTAGGATCTTTAAGAATTCTCTCAATAAGTGTTTTATCAGCTTCAGAAAAAATTGTGGCATTAGCTTTATAAGCACAATCTCTGTTTGCAACTATTTTAGAAAACTTTCTCTTAAAAGCAACAGAAGCGGATTCTTTGTATTCCTTAACACTAACCCTCGTTACTTCATTAATATCCAATGCTTTGTCAAAATGATTTTCTATATATATTTGATTTGCTTTTGCAGCAATTCCTTCATTATTTAGATAATTTTCCACAGATAAGTTTCTCATTCTACTTTCACTGTTGAAATTATTAACATTTCTTCTAAATTCTTCTCTATCAAAAACATATGAAGGAATGAATTCATAAACATTTTCTCCACTACTTGCCAATTGCGGTAATGCAGTTGTGCTACGCGAAAACTTGTTATCGTTATATCAACCAGGAAGAGAAATCATCATTTCAGTTTGAAACAATTTTTTGTCAGCTGACGAAAGATTCCTTATTCTATTAATATAAGCTTCAGGTAAACTTCTATCTAGGTTAGAAAGTCTAGGAAAATATTTCTTAAAAAATTCATCTGGTGTTAAATTATTTAACACTTCAAGTGATTGCTGACCAATTAAGATTTTTTCAGTCCGTGCAATTTGATCAGATGCTTTAATATTGTCAAACATTTTTTCTCTATAAACATGTAAAAACGCCTCAGAGTCACAACAATTTATACCATTTTGGGCTAAATCAAATGCTAATGTTTGAGAAATACCTGTAGAATCAACCAAGTATTGTGCTGGAACCATATCATTTCATTCAAGTCATAATTTTGTTTGAAGATGTTTTGGGTCATTATACAGCCTCCCTCACGCATCATCAAACGCTTCAAAAGAACCTTCAAAAGTTAATAATAATTCATCTTTTAACGCTTGATTTATATCTGTTGCTTTTTTAATATTTTCAACATCAGATAAATAAGCGTTTCTAATATCCAATGGAGTAGTTATGTTATCAAAAAATTGATATGTTAGATCATTTGATAAAACAAACGAAACACTTTGAATTCCATTACCAAATCATCCTCTAAATATATCGGCAGATTTTAATGGATTATAAGTTCCACCAGCTAAACACACCATAATATCATCAAATCCACTAACCATTGAATCAAGTTGTTTCATCTTTGTGTTAAATTCAATAGCAGAAGTTACTGCATCTATTTTTACTTTAGTATAAATAACAGCGCATGCATCTATAGCATGAACTGCAAGATTAGACATCTTCGAAACTTTTTGTTTAACAAGATCCAAAACTTCATCTTTTGTTAATAAATGATATTTTTCTTTAAACTCTTCAATTAATTTATTTGCATTTTTCAAGTTTCAAGCACCATCAACATCTTCTGATGGAGTAGTAAATTCTTTTAAATCACTTGTTAATTCCCTTAAAACTTGTTGGAAATTATTTGATTTATCATTAAGCAATCCATCTATTTCTTTATAAATATCTGATTCTTTTGCTTCATTATAATCTGATAAATTTTTGTTATAAGTTAACTTTTGTTCAAAAAATTGTTTCTTTATTTTATTAGTTAATCAACAATCGAATGCACCAAGACCAAGGTCTACAAAAATAAACACTCAAGAATGGGTTACAAGATCAAGAATTACTCCACTGGCACTAACAACAACATCCATTCAAAATTTTACACGATGAAGATTTGATAATGTATTTGCATTATCAGATGACTTTTGATACAAATCTTTTACTGATGAATCATTTAGATATTTATACATATCAATAAATGACGCAAAACCTTCTTGAATCTGAGTCATTTCAAGTTGATCGATAGCAATTTCTTTTACTGAATCATCTGAATCATCATTAAGGGTTAAATTTATTGTGTTAGAATTTATTGATAAAACAGAGTCTTTTGATGAATTTATTTGAGGGTTATAAAGACACAAATTTAAACTAATTTGTTTTGAAACATTAGTTACTGATTCATTAAAATTAACTATAGCACCAATAGAAAAAACACCATCTACAACAGCTCCATCATATGCATCTGTATCAGAATTTGAAACTATATCCAAGATAGATACATTACCTAAAAGATTTAAATTACTTTGAGAAATAAAATATTTATTTGTTGAACCATCAGTTGAATATGGATCAAATTCTTTTGAAGAATTAAGAAAAGCAGAATATTCAGGAAGTTTATCTTGAGAAAGTGGGGTTAATTTTATGAAATCAACATATTTGCTTGCAGCTTCAATTTGACCATTTTTATTATCAGTAATAGAAATATCTTCAAATTTATATGATGCTAATTTTTCGTGAGTGTTAACATCAGATAAATAAAAAGCAATTGACATTTTTGCTGTAACACAATCAGTTCATGTCATAGATAAAACATCAAAACCTAATTCATATCCCGAAATTGTTGATTTAGATAATGGTAAATCTCTATATTTAAACAATAGCGGTAAAAGAGACTCTTCAGTTTCAGCTTTTAAATTGGAAGAATTTAATTCATCATATAGTTTATGTAATGATGTTGTATCAGTAGAATCTTCAGGATCAATAGCATTTGATAAAATTTTAAAGTCTGAACTTGTTAAAAGGCCATCCAATTCATTGAAAGCAAGGGCTTTTTCAGCTTTTTCATGAACTTTTTCTGCAATAAGTTTATTAATTCCTTGAGTTAAAAACAAATCAGATTCTTCTTCACATAATTTTGAATTTTGTGCTTCTAATAATAATTCATTTAACTCTATATTTGTTTCATTATAAATTTCAGATTTCTTAGCATCAGATAAACCAGGAATTGAATTTATATTAGATAAAATAGATTCTTTAACTATATCAAAATTTTTACTAGTTGATTTTCAATCAATTGTGTTGTTATCTTCAGAAATTGATAAGTCACTCAACATCTCGTATACTTCTTCTGAATCACGAACTTTTTGATTCTTGTATGTTTCAACTTTTAATTCAAGATTAGATTGGTATTCTTGTTTTTGTTCTTCTACAAAACTTTCTTCATCTGAATACATACTCCTAATTTGTGGAGAAGATTCATAAAGCACTCTAGATTTATGTTCATTTCCATTAATCATTTGATTTTTTTGAGAATCAACATCAATCCATGTGTGGTCATCAGCAACAAATGTACTAACATTTTTATTATTTCAACAAGACGACAAAGTAGCAGTCGCTAATGTAGAAGCTAAAACAGATGATAGTAGCGTTGAATAAATTATCTTAGTTTTTGATCTAATCATATTTTCCTTTATCAAATATAAAATATTTTTATAATTATATCTAATGTTACGCATACTACAAAGAAGATTTTTAAAATGCTTTTTCTGTTTATTTTGTTCACAGGGAATATTTTTACCATTTTCAAATAATAATGAAAACGTTATATCTTCCCCATCAACAAATTCATTTTTGTTACCATTTTCCGAAGTTGCATCAGCTAGTCAAGTCTCTGGAGCTGTTAGTTTTTCTTTTGAAATTCTTTCAGATTCAACTGTTTCGTTAAATTACTGTGAAGATTATGGAATACAAATTCAAATTAAAGACTTAGTAATCAATGACACAATTAACTATAATTCCAAATCTTACACAATTACTCAAATTGGAGCAAATGCTTTTCAACCTCATACAGTCCATATGTTAGGTTCTTTGTCATTGCCCTCTCATTTACAACTAGTCAATAAGAATGCTTTTATGAATCAACCATATATTTCTTCAATTAATTTTGAAGATTGTTTAGAGCTTCAACAAATTTTAGACTTAGCTTTTAGTGGATGTACTGGTTTAACTGATATAAATTTGTCAAATTGCCAAGATCTAAAAAGAATTGGTACAAGAGCATTTTCAGACACCAATAACGATAATACACATAATCTTAAAACTCTATCTTTACCTGAAAAATTGCCTTACATTGATGGTTATGCTTTTTATAACAATGCAAATCTAACAAACACGTTTAAAGTACCAAAAAATATTAAAAGAATTTCTCAAAATGCTTTTTCAGGTACTGAAAGCGGAATTTGCGTCCCTTCGATAATGTTTCCTTGACAACCAGAAGAAATTCCTTCTATAAGTTTTTCTTTGCCAACCCTTTATAATGAATCTTTAATTTATATTCCATCAGGCGTAGAACAATATATTAGCTTTTTCAAAAAGATTGGATTTAAATATCAAGAAGAAAACATAATTTGTGAAAATTATTCAGTAAAAATGTCTTCACTTGTGTCAAATCCCGTAACAACTGATGGTGACGTTAGTTTAGAGTATGACCATGAAGATGGTGGATTACATATTGCAAGTGTTTCACCCTCTGTTTCAACAACTAATTTAGAATTTTTAGATGAAATATATGGAAAAAAAATTACTTGTATTGATGAAGGTTGTTTTCAAGACAATAAAAATATTTCTGGAAAAATAACATTTGGAAAATACATCAAAAAAATTGGTCCTTCTTCTTTTTCTGGTTGTTCAAATATTCAGTCTATTGATTTTTCCAAATCAACAAATTTAACTAATATATCTGATTTTGCATTTAAGGATTGTTCAAATATATCGAATGACGATTTAGAAATTCCTAAATCTGTATCTTTTTTAGGAATTGATTGCTTTTTTAATGCTGGTTCTTCAAAATTTATTCATTTTAATTGAACAAATGAAAATTTACAAATACTAGATGTAAAAGGCGCAAATTCTTTACCTTCTTTGACTAAGAACATTGCTTCTAATGGTCAAATTTATGTTCCTCCTGGAAATGTTCAAAATTACATACAGTATTTTATTGATAAAAAAATTACTAAATATATGCCATCTGACTATGTTGAAGATTCATACAAGGCTATCCCTCTTTCTGCAATTTGTAATTTTGAAAGCTCGAATTCAGTTGACCCTAATGCTATATGTGTAACTAACGATTTAACTCATGAGTGTCAACTTGTGTCAATCGATGAAACATTAGATAATTTTAATAATCTATCGTTTTTTGAAGACATTAAAATTGACAATGTTTCTTATAAATTAACCAGTATTGCTGATAACTGTTTTAATTCTTATAACATTTCTGGTGTTTTGTCTCTTCCTTCATCTATCATTTTTATAGGTGCAAACGCTTTTGCAAAAACTAATATTTCTCGTGTGGAATTTAAAAATAATTGTTTATTAAACACTCTTTCTCAAAAATGTTTCTTTAATTGCAATACTCTTGAATGAATTGATTTTGGTAATTTAGATCATTTGTCTGTCATAGGACAATCTGCTTTTGAAGATTGTATTAATCTTTTTAAAAACAAAAACGATTCTTTAACATTCCCAAAACAATTAATTTTTATAGGTAAAGATGCTTTTAAGCAAACGCAAAAAATTAATAAAATCTCTTTAGATTGAGATGCTTATGATATTCAATTTAATGACATTAAAATTGAAAATATTGATTCTTTTCCTGTTCTTGATTACATCGATGATGAACATCCTTTTGTTTCTGTTCCATATGGTACAAAGAACCAATACATTCAATTTTTTACTAAAAATAATTTACAAGAAAGAATACCTTCAGAATTTATTTACGATGGAACTGAGCCATCTCCTTTACCTGATACTGATAATAAAAAAGCCTTTAACTGAGACTATGTTATTTTCCCTGTTTCGTTTGTTACACCAATCATCATTTTCATCCCTATATTTTTATCGTTATCAAAAAAAAGGAGGGTAAAACATGGTTAAAAATAAAGCTTTGTTTAAATTATTAACTGTTTGCTGCGGAATTCCTTTGTTTTCTTCTGCTCCTTTTATAACTAATACTTTACAAAGTAGTGCTAATGCAACTGAAGCAATAGAAACTAAATTATTTAATCTAGCTAATTTAGATAATCAAATTGCAACTCCTTCATTTAATCAAATTGATGCATGTTGTACTATAGATAAAACAAACCTTACTGCATCAATAGATTCTTTAAAAAATTGTAATTTAACCGAAAACGCATTAAATATGCAATTTAAACAAACGTTTCTTTATGAAGGAGCGACATACACTATCACTTCTATAGGAAACTCTTGTTTTAGTGGTACAGGAACGTATGGAAACAACCTTGCTTCACATTTAGTTGGAACAATCAATTTTACTAATAAAATTAAATACATTGGTGATTACGCTTTTAGTAATTTAAGATGTGATTTTTTCTTAAATAATTTAGAAAACATTGTGGAAATCGGAAACTCTGCCTTTGATAATTGTCCAAATATGGACGGAACATTAAACCTTTATGCTGATCACTATCTTAAAAAAATTGGCTCAAAAGCTTTTGCTGGTTCAGGTATTGATGGTGTAACTTTTCCTAGTAAAGATATTTCAACACTTGAATACATTGGAGCAGGTGCATTTTCTAATTGTAAAAATCTTTCTGGTAATGTTTCATTTGAAAAAAGCATTGATGTTATTGGAGCAGATGCTTTTAAAGACATTAAAGGTTTTTCAAATATATCATTTAATTGAAACTCAGTTCAATTAAAAACATTATCAATTGATGGTTCTAACGCTTTACCAATATTAGACACAACTGTTACTAATCCAGTTATCTCTGTTCCGAATAGTACAAAATATGAATACAAACTTTTCTTTGAAAAAAACAACATAACAACCTACCAAAATTTGTATGACTATTTTTCTGGTCCTGACTATGTTTGTAAATTGTCTACACTTGTTTCTAACTCTATAACTGATGATTGCAACGTAGACATTGAAATTAATGATTCTAATTCACAGAAAACAGCAAAAATATTAAAACTTGATAAAAAAATTAATATTTTTGATTTGATGTTCAAAAATAGTTTCTTTATTGATGGAGAAGAATATAAAATAACAGAAATTGCAGATCAAGCTTTTGAAAATCAAAGAGATATTTACGGACAAATTGTTTTTCCAAAATATTTAGAAAGAATTGGTAGTAATTCTTTTTCTTCAAGTTTATCTAATTCTCCTATGAAAATCACTAGTATTGATTTTTCTAATTGTTCAAATTTATTGGAAATTGGTGAATCTGCATTTTTAAACTGTTCAAATCTTGCTGGCAAACTTGATATACCATCTTCTTTAAATAAAATTGGAAATGATGCTTTTAAAAATTCAGGTAAATTCACTATTATTTCATTTAATTGAGATAATTCACAATTAGATGCATTAGAAATTGGTAATTCATATTCTTTTCCAGTTTTAAATTATGATGAAATTCCTTCTTCATATATTTCTGTTCCATTAAACAACTATGAATCATATATTAATTTTTTTAATAAATGATCGCTTGATTATGTTGATCATATTCTTTCTTTTGAAGAAGAAGAGCTTAACATCGAAGATGTTATTGATATTCAAACTACTTTTAAATCAGTAACTGCTAAATGTGAATTTGACCCTATCTCACAAACCTATTCTATTGCCCAAATTTCAAACACTTCTATTGTTTGTCAAATTTCTGGATTTAAACCAACAGCCATTCATAATGGCATTGAATATAAATTAACAAACATAGGAGATGATCTTTTTTATAATTGCACAAACATTACTGGTGATATATTATTCCCAAACACCATTATAAGCATAGGCAATCGTTCGTTTTCCGGGACAAATATTACATCTATTTCTACTTTAGAACATTCAAAATTGCAAACCATAGAAGACGATGCTTTTAGTGGGTGTGTTAAATTATCAAACGTTGATATAGATGATTCTAATAGCTTAGTAGGCATTGGTGCTCGTGCTTTTGAAGGATGCAAAAATTTATCAGGTAGTTTTTATATTCCAGCTACTGTTTATAAAATTGGAACTGATGCCTTTAAAGATACTGGTGCTTTTGATAAGATTTATTTCAATTGGGATGCAAACCAAATCAATATTGTTACCAATATTTCTGAAACATGTCTTCCTAACATTTCAGCTTATGGAAATATATATATTTCTAATTCTCTTTATTCTTTGTATATGTTAAAGTTCTCTGAATGACAAGTTACAAAATATCGTGAAGATCAAATATTCTCTGTTGATTTTTCTTTTAAACCTTCTGAAATTATTGATTCGAAATATATCTATAATGACACATTTGTTTATTGTACTGTAAAGAATGGCAATCAAATTAACATCGTTAAGGGCGATGATGATTTAGATATCCATGATTTAACATTTAAACAATATTTTAAATATGGGGACATAGGATTGATTTATAGAATTTATTCAATTGGTGATTTTGCTTTTCAAAATTGTACTAAAATTGACGGAGATTTAGTTCTTCCTATTTCATTAAATTCAATTGGAAATTTTGCATTTTCTGGATCTCCTTCACATAAAATGAAGATTAATTCTATTAATCTTAAATCATGTAGCAATTTAAAATCAATTGGGTCAGGAGCATTCCAATATTGTTCATCACTTTCAGGAGAAATTAATATTCCTAATTCTGTTGTTCAAATTGGATCTAATGCATTTTATGAAACATCTTCTGTAAAATCTGTTTATCTAAATTGAAACTCTGATGAACTTAAGAATAATTCAATTGTTTTAAGTAACGATGATTCTTTACCTAATCTAACAAGCAATGGAATTGTTCATGTTCCAAAGGGTACAAAACAAGCTTATATAGATTATTTCGCTCGTAACAATATTAGAAAATATACTTCTTCCCAAATAGTTGATGACTTTGTAGAATCACAACCAAAATGAATGTTTTATGCTTATTGTATTGGAATCGGTGTGCCAAGTGAAATAATATTATTAACTATTGTTTACTATATAATTAGAAAACTAAAATATAAAAAGAATGGTAAAAAGTAAAAGCAAATTATTAAAAATTTTATATGTCATTTTTTGTGTAATTATTTTATTTCCTTTTACATGCTCTTCATGTAGATCTAATAAAAATACAAAATTTGATTTAAGTCAAATACAACTTAATCAATCTGATACTGTTTCAGAAGATAATTTTGCCGTTTTTTATGCATACGATCCAAAGCAAGTTTCTATCAATGAACTATATGAAATTAATAATGATAATTATGTTGATAAAATTGTAACTGATTCTATTTCTGCACTTGATAAAAATTTTGATTTTTCAGAAATTACCGTTTCAAATGATGCACAAGCTTCAACTTTAGTTAATTCTTCAGAAGAACCTATTGATTATTCATATCCTAATGATCGTTCTTTCTTTAAACGATGCAATATATTTGTAACATCTAATTCACCAAAATATTTTGGTTCTTTTAAATTTACTGTTAATGTTTGCGCTGTTTCACGTAAATGAATTTTTACAGACAAAGATTACTCTTCTGCAGATACTGCTCATCTTCATGATTGGCCTTTTGTAGTAACCATTCCAAACCGTTTATATTATCCTGATCAAGATCACTGAATAGACAATCAAATTTTAAAAGAATATTTTTTAAAAAATTGTTTAGATGAAGATAGCGACATATATGAAGGTGTAGAAAATTTCTACTCACTATCATATCCATCATTACGTAAAATAGATTTATCAGTTGATCCTACAAAGGATGTTGAATTTGAAGTATTAGAACAAGATAAAACTAATCAAATTTGTACTTTCAACATTACTTTCCATGCTAAACTAAATTTAAACTATAAAAGAACCAATTCACTATTTGCATATACCATGAATGATTGTTTATGCAAAACTACTATAAAATTTATTTCCACTTTTTTTAACATTAATGATCTAAGTAATGAATTTAAAGACTTAATGGCAAAAGATTTTACTTTTTCTAGTTCTACACAAAGATACCCTGATACTATAATTCCTTCGTTAAACATTCACTCTGTTAGTGCAGAAGCTATATCAGATTTTATTGTTGATAAAATATTTGATGATTTTTTAGAACTAATTAAAGAAAATTACCCACCTTGCAAAGAATTAAAATCTGATAAGTATTTACCATCAAAAAATGAATTTACTATTAATGTATCTCCAGTAAATGAACCTGAAAAAAAACATTATGACTTAGAAATTTATAAATTATTCAAAGTTAAAGTAATAACAAATTTAGGTAGCACAAGATTCTATGGCCAAATCAACAACGTTGCTTATATAAATATAAAATCTGTTAACAATTGTAAATCACTAAAAGATTTTCACATAAATCAATATGAATTATTTTCTTTTGTTTCTATGCCTGGTGAAGATAAAACAAAAGTAAGTAAAAACAGATTATCATCAATTTTACTTGATGGGTCTATTGCTTCATCAACAGTGCTTTCTAAACTAAGTTCTCTTTTTGATGAGACTCCAACTTTAATAAGAGATGATAATAGAACAAAAAATTATTTTGATTATTCGTTATCAATAAACAATCTTTCAGAATTCAATCAATATATAGATTTCTCAAGAACTATAAAGGTTGATATTAAAATTGAAGCAAGTGATAATTCTTATTTTCTAAGAGATTCAACTATAGTGTCATTTTGATTTAAATACGGTAATGAAAAAATTAGCTTAAATACCGTTGATATAAATTTACTTGATCAAGTGTATATTTTTTATGCATTTGATAATTCAAATTGTACAGAGAAAGAAATAAATTCTATTTCTGAATTGGATTCATTAAATGAAAATGTTATTAAAAAATTACATTCTTTATTTTTTGATTGTCCTTTTGCCTTAGTAACTAACAAAAAACAAATAGAAATATCAATTTCTAAAACACTTGTTGTTAATTTTGCAAATCCTGTGACCATTAAGATTACAATTTCTGCTTCATCTAATTCTGATCTTTTTACATCAAAAACTTCTGAATTAGATCTGACTGTTCAAGCATCAAATACTGTATTTAACCTTTCTGAGTTATTTTTCCCTGATGTAGTTAGCATTGTTGTTCCTACATTAACAAATACAAATGGAAAAATCTCTCAAGAATTAATCGATAATTTAAATATTACTCATTTAGGAAACAGTTGCTTTGACACTGTTACTAATAACATATCGAGTAAAGTTGCGGAAATGTGTCCAAACGCAGTATTAAATGTTGACTATCAAATAACCGTCCCAGTTAATTCATCAGACACATACGATGATGCGCATCCAACAGTTACTGGACAAATCCTTCCATTAAACTCTAAAGTTTCTGGTTCAGCAAATATTATTTTTAAAATTACTACTCAAGCATGAAACACATTGACTTATGTTGATTATTTAGGAAACTTTAAAATGTTTAGTAAATCAGAGTATTCTGTTGAAAATAAAGTCCATGTTTATTCTGAAGATAAAATTTATAATTTTATGGATAAATGTGGAAAATCATCAATTTTTGTAAACAATGATGTTTATGAAACATTAACATGTAAATATATTGATAATGGTTTAAATCAGTTAAAAGAATATAAACAAGGTGATTCTTCTACAGTTTATACTTTAGAACAATTAATTTCTTTTGGTATACTACAAGAATATGCAGCTTCAGCAGCTGGGTTGAAATCTTACTTATTTTTAACAATACCTGAAAATGCTTCTCTTTATTTTAAGTATTCAAACTCAGAAACCAATAAGGGATATAAATCATTAATATCCAATAATATAAGAATGTTTGGTTTGGAACTTTATGGATTTTTACCATACAGTCGTGAAACAAAAATTTTCAATAACCATAATTCTGATGCAATTAGTTGTTCTTATAGTAAAACTTATAAGAATGGTGGATTTTTAGGAGATGCTCGCTATTATCAAATTAATACTGCAGGAAGAATAGAATTTGGAAGATCAATTTTATTTTGTAAATACAAAGATAAAGATGGAAAACAAAATTTACACATAATTTTTTCAAATAATTCTAATGATATGAATGTTCTAACTTTAGGTGCCGATAATATTTATCTTATGGGTTCAACTAAAGAATATCAAACACCTATAGTTAACGAAAAATATACCCACATGCTCACTGCACTATAATATAAGTATGAAAAATAAACTTTTTTTAATCTTTTCATTAGCTTTTTCTGGATCTATTTGTTTATCTTTATCTTGTTGTAATGAAAAAACTTTTAGTTTTAAATTCGATTACCACTATGATCTTTCTGAAATTTTGCCTGAAGATGAAATTGCCAACAATTCTGATTCCGACAATCTTTCATATGCATCTGCTAGAATTTCTCAAAATAATGATATTTTGTCTGTTACAAAAGATGTTTATTTAAAAAATACTGATTATAAGAAAGCGTTTTTTGCAGATGTTGTTAATTCATTTTTAGTTTTATATGACAATTACAGTAGTGATTATCAAGCTGAAATAACTAATTTTGATGTTAATAATAATTTAAAAAATGTATCTTTTTCTATTGATATTAACATTCCTAAATTTTCTAAGAAAATAGTATATAAAATTAAAAATTATCAATTAAGTTATATCTCGCCTGGTGAAGAAAGCACTAAACTTTCTCGTGTATATACTATGTGATCAATTTATCTTTCACCAAACGTTGCATTACCTGGTCATGTATCTTATTATGATAGGACAGAAATTGATACATCTACAGGAAAGCAAACTTATTTCCATTCAACAGATAAATTTATTCTTACTAATTCTTATTATTTGTCTAAATTTATGAGTAAGAATTTACTTCCTGATAAATACAAATTAATTTCAGTGAAATATTCTGATGCTACTTCTACAACTGAACTTGCTTCACCGAGGTTAAATAGCAGTGCAGTCCCTGGTAGCCTTGTTGATGATGTTAATTATTATTTAAATTCTTGAATTTCAAATCTTGATTACAACGCAAAAATCTATTCAATACTAAACCCTCAACATTTTTTCACTAATTCTCCAAGCTTACCTACTAACTTTGATGAATATTTTACAGCAAAAGATTTGTTAATATATGTAACTAACCAATGTGCTATCGATAGTTCATCAATTCCATCAACAAATGACTTTGCTATCAAATTTTCATTAATTGAAGGGTTTGCCTTCACTCAAGAATCAGCTTCTTATCTTAACTATTATTCTGAATACCCACTTAGTCATTCCTTTTCTCATTCTTGAATTAAATGATCACTATAATATTTATTAGTGAACTAATAAATAACTTATGAAAATAATTGATGGCAAGTTAGTTCAAACACAAATTTGTGATGAACTAAGAAAAGAGATTGAAGAATTAAAATCTAGAAATATTGTTCCAACTCTTAAGATTATCCAAGTTGGTGATAACCAAGCAAGTAATGTTTATGTTAGAAACAAAATCAAATTAAGCGAAACTGTAGGCATTAATACAACTGTAGATAAACTTCCTGAAAATATTACAGAAACAGAATTAATCAATCGTATCAAAGATTTGAATAATGATGAAAACATTAATGGTATATTAGTTCAATTGCCAATTCCTTCTCACTTAAGTGAGAAAGAAGTAATTGAAACTATTGTTCCAGACAAAGATGTTGACTGTTTTAACTTGGTAAATGTTGGTAAATTATGAACTGCTAAAAAACAAGATATTTATTTAAAGCCATGTACACCATGTGGTGTTATTGAAATGTTAAAGAAATACAACATTGAAATGTCTGGCAAACATGTTGTTATTATCGGTAGAAGTAACATTGTAGGAAAACCTCAAGCTGCATTGTTTTTATTAGAAAATGCTACAGTTACAATTTGCCATTCAAAAACAACTAATTTAAAAGAAGTATGTAAACAAGCTGATATTTTAGTAGCAGCTGTTGGTCGTGCTAAAATGATTAATCATGAATATATCAAACAAGGTGCTGTTGTAATTGATGTTGGTATGAACAGAGATGAAAATAACAAACTTTGTGGTGATGTTGACTTTGAAGATGTAAAAGATATTGTCTCTTATATCACTCCAGTTCCTGGAGGCGTTGGTCCTATGACCATTACTATCTTGTTAAAAAACTTAATAAATGTAACAAAACTACAAAACAAATAATGACATACGGTTTAATATTAGCTGCAGGAATAGGTGAAAGATTAGAAAAAGGTGTTCCTAAAGCACTAGTGGTTGTTAATAAAAAACCAATTTTTATTCACTCTTTATTAACTTTTAGTAAGAATAAAAACATTGACAAAATAATCGTTGTTTGTCATCCAAAATATTTAAAATCTTATGAACAACTATCAAATAAATTTATTAAAAGAAAAGTTTACTTTTGTGAAGGTTCAATTAAAGGCAGACAAGAATCTTTAAAAAATGCAATAGAATTCATAAAACAAAATTTTAAATTAAATTTAGATGACATCATAGTAACTCATGATTGTGCAAGAGCAAACGTTAATGATACAGTTATTAATAATGCTATTATGTTGACAAAAAAAGTTGGATACTCAACTGTAGCTATTAAATTAAATGATTCATTATTTGATTTAAATAAAAACTGCTATATCAACCGTGATCATAAATTATTAATTCAAACTCCTCAATCTTTTCAATATAAATACTGAAAAAATAAACCTGTTGGTAAATCAACAGATCTATTTTCATATTTAAATTTAAAAATTACTAACAAAAATATTGTTAATGGTTTTTGTAATAATTTCAAAATTACTAACAAAGAAGATTTACTTGCCTTCAACAAAGTTAATTAAGCAATAACAGAATTTAAATTCTTCTTCTTCAAAAGTACAAAGTTTAGAATTAAAGAATGGATAAACTTTAAGATTTTTATGAAATGAGAAAAATTTCTTAGTTTTTTTAAAATCTACTATTTCATCTTTATCAGATAAAAACAAGCATAGATCATAATTTTTAGAATATTTTTTCTGTGCTATTTTAATCCTTTTCTTAATGTAAAAATGATGAAAGTATCTTAAGATTTTTTTAATATCACTAATGTTAGCATTGGTTACAACATTTTCTAAACGACTAGTTTGAATTCAATTAACATCATTTTTTAATTGATCAATATTGTTGTATAACAAATTTGTACAATTAGCATCTTTGTATAGAATACTTGAAACTTGTCTTCTTCCCTTTCATGAAAATAACACAAATGGTGAAACATAAACAACTTTCTTAATCTTCCTGTTTATCCCTTGTTTTTCATTTAAAAAAGGAATAATTGCTGCACAGTAATATTGAGCAACAATGACAGTGTTTTCTAAATCAATATTTTTTTCATTAATATATGTTGCAATCAAATCACATCATTTATCTATAGAAGGCTTATTGATGATTGGATGATATTCTTCATCAAAGAAAACATTTAAAGCATAAAAATTAAATTTTTTAGATATTTCTTTTGCAACTGCTTCATATCTAATTTTTGATAGCACATCAAAAAGAAACAAAACATTGATTGGTTTTTGGTTCTTTTTATCTTGACATGGATAATATATTTCTTGAAATCTAAAACTAGACATTGTATTTATTTAAATATTATATATATTTAGAATAATGATAGTTGGTCGTCATCATTTAGTCCATCTAACATTCCAACGTTGTTCATTCATTCTAAAATAGATTTAGAAATTTTAGTTCTATTGTATAAATCTTCTTTAGAGGCAAATGGTTTTTTTGTTCTTTCTTCTTCTATAGAATGTGCAGCTACATTACCTAACTGAGGAATTTTATTAAAAGAAACAATTAATGATTTGCCATCAATAATAAATTCTTTAGCTTTAGATTTATCAATATCAGGTTTTTTGATATTAAATCCTCTAAGGTATAATTCTAAAGCAACTTCATAAACAGAAATCATATCAATATCTTTTTGTTTAACAGTTGATTTTAAGAATTTATCATTTAACTTACGTTTAATATCAGCAATTTTTGCTTTAATCACTTCTGGGCCTTGACAAATTGTTTCAATATCAAAGTTTTCACATCTAATACTAAAGTATGCAGCATAGAAAGGTAATGGATAATGAACTTTAAACCAAGCAATTCTTCATGCCATTAAAACATATGCAGTTGCATGTGCTTTAGGGAATAGATATTTGATCTTCATACATGAATCAATATATCATTGAGGAACATTGCCTTTCTTTAAAATATCTAAATATTCTGGTTTAATACCTTTACCTTTACGAACAGATTCCATTACATTAAATGCCACGGAAGGTTCAATACCTAATTTTATTAAAGTTAACATAATATCATCACGACATGTAATAACATCAGACAATGTCATATTCATATTAGAGATTAAATTAGCAGCATTATTTAATCAAACGTCTGTACCATGAGATAATCCTGATATTCTAATTAAATCAGCAAATGATTGAGGTTTAGCTGCCACTAACATTTGTCTTACAAATTCAGTACCAAATTCAGGAAGACCTACTGAACCTACTTTAATATTCAAAAAATCATCTGAATTAATATGTAATGAATCTAATGAACTGAATAGTTTCATTACTTGTTCATCTTGAACAGGAATATCTTTAGGGTTGATGTTAGTAATGTTTTGTAACATTCTTAAAGTCGTAGGGTCATCGTGTCCTAGAATATCAAACTTTAATAAATTATCATGTAATGATTCAAATGCAAAATGTGTTGTGTATCAATTTTGAGTTTTATCATCTGCAGGATAGTTATAAGGAGAGAAATCAAAGATATCCATTTCTTTTGGAACGATAATGATTCCTCCTGGATGTTGACCAGTAGTTCTTTTAACATCAACGCATTTTGAAACAACTCAGTTGATTTGTGCTTGATTAGGCGGATAATCAGGATTTAAAGTTTCATAATAATTTTTTACATAACCATATGCTGTTTTTTGTGCAACTGTAGCAATGGTTCCTGCTCTAAATGTGTGGTGTTCACCAAACATTTCTTTAACAAAGTTATGAGCATTAGGTTGATATTCACCCGAGAAGTTCAAGTCAATATCTGGAACTTTTTCTCCATGGAAACCTAGGAAGGTTTCGAATGGAATATTATGTCCATTTATAACTAATGGTTTGCCACATTTTGGACATAACTTAGGTTGTAAATCAAATCCATCATCTGTATTTGTATTTAATATATATTCTTTACAATTAGGACAAATATAGTGTGGAGGTAAAGGGTTAACTTCTGAAATGTTAGATAAATATGCAACTAATGAAGAACCTACAGAACCTCTTGAACCTACTAGATAACCATCATCTAATGATTTCTTAACTAATAAATGAGAGATTCAATAGATAATGCCATATCCATTATCAATAATACCTTTAAATTCTTTATTAATTCTTTCTTCAATTTCTTTTGGTAAATTGTTACCATAGATTTTTTTAGCATTTTCTCAAACGATCTTTTGTAATTTTTCATCTGCATCTGGAATATTAGGAGGACATAATGATGATTTTAAGGGTTTAATATCGTTTGGAATTTTATTAGCAAATTCCAATGAATTATTAATTACAATTTCTTTAATTAAATTTGGATCACCTAAGAAATCAAATTCATCTAACATTTCTTTTGTAGTTCTTAAATGTAAATCAGGAATGATTTCAGTTGTAGTTTCTGCATATTTGTAGAAACGGTGTCTTTTACCTTCTAATAGTTTACTATTAACATAAACTTTGTAAGCCAATTGGTCTTGTTTATCTAAATAGTGAGCGTCACTAACTGCTATTACTTTTTTATTAAGTTTTTTAGCTGTTGCAATTATTCTCTTAATTGTATCTTTTACATTTTTAAGAGAAATATTTTCATTTTGTGTCTCATGCAATAAATTTTTTGGAGGAGCTACAAAAATGTAATCATAGTAGCTTATTACTTTTTCTAAATCTTCTGGTAAACCATTAAGGGCAGCATCTCATACATCTCCTTCTGTTGGAGAATTTGTTACTATTAAATGTTGTCTTGCTGTTTCTATTTCATCAACAAACACTCTTGGAGTATTTAATAAATTGGTTGTAAATGAATTTGAAACTATTCTATAAAGTTCTTTAATACCTTGTTGATCTTTAACATACAAATTAGCAAAACTTGTAAATTGTCTAGAATATAATTCAGGACATTGAATAGTATTAATCTTATCAATAGTTGTAATATTTTGATTTCTTAATAATCTTTGAAATATATTTCAAACAGATGCTAATACCATTGCATCAAAATCAGCACGGTGAGCAATTTCGTCTGTATATTCAATTTTATTTTTTCTACAGATTGCACCTAATGTATGTCTATACAATTCTTTGTTAATTGCTCTTGAAATTTGTAATGTATCTATCATTACATTTTTTAATGGTTCAAAACCATTTTCAACTAATTTCTTATTTAAAAATCTAAAGTCAAAATTAATACCATTATGAGCAATTAATACTGCATCTCCAATTCAAGGCAAAATTTCTTTAAACACTTGTTTAAAAGATTTTGCATCTTCTAGCATTTGATCAGTAATTCTAGTAAGTTCTACAATTTTAGCCGGAATTGGTTTGCCAGGTTTGATGAATCTATCAATTTCATCAACTTTTACACCATTTTTAATCTTAACAGCACCAAATTCAATAATCTCTTCATACTCGTTATATAAACCAGTAGTTTCCAAGTCGAATATAACATATGTGGCATTAGAAATTGATTCATTAGAAGGGTTAAGAACACACGGGATGTCTCTAGAAAGTTTATCTATCTCAACACCATAGATTACTTTTTGATTAAACTTTTTAGCTGCCCCCATAGCATCTGGAAAAGATTGGACATTATATCTATCAATGATAGATATTGCTGGTCATTTATATTTTCTAGATCTTGCAACTAACTCTGAAGCAGAAGCTAATCCATCAAATGCAGACATTTTAGTGTGAGCCAATAATTCTACACGTTTAATAGGTTCTTTATCTTCAGGAACCTTATCTAAATCAGGTTCTGCTAAACAAATTTTATCAATAGTACCAGTTAACTCATTGTATTGATACTTATCAATAGATAATGTAATTTTTGCTTTTATTCAATCTCCAACTTTAAATGAAGCTAAATAGTTGTAAGGTAAATTAACTTTTTTATAAAAATTGTTAGATACAGTTTCAAATCCTTTGATGTTAATAGAATTCTCACAATCAGTGATTGAATAAACAAAAAACCTTTTATTGTTTTTAGTCGTAATTGCTTCAATTGCAAAAATCTTACCATAAATTGTTGCGTTTCTTGACTCTGGAACCAATTCTCCTATAGGAATCGCTTTAGATGTAATCTTATTATCAATTTCTGCTTGACTTTGAATAGCAGGCGAATGTTTCTTTTGATAATTTATTAATTCTTGTCTTCTTTTTTCTTTATTGATTTCTAAATTTTGACGATCTTTATCTAATTCATAATCAAATGTCTTACACATTAAACCGATAGAATTAAAAAAATCTTTTAATAAAACTTCATGTTTTTTTAATTCTTCTAATTCATTTTTATTAAAGTATTGAAAAATCAACGTTCCTTTGTCATCTGTATAAAAAGGAATCATTGGTAGTAGTTGTTTAAGAATAGATGATGCTTGAATTTTTTCCTCACAAAAAAATTTTAGATATTTTTTTAATGCTTCTTCATCAAAATCTAAATCGTGTTTTGGTTTGATTTCAAAAACTAATTGATCTTTAAACTCTTCTTCTTTTGATTTAATTTTTTTATACAAACCAAACTCTAACGGTTTGTCTAAAGACAAAGTAATTTTAATTTTGTTTAATGAATCAGTTGGCGGAGTAATAGAAATAGTAGAAATTTTAACCAAAGAATCACATTCATCTTTGGTTAAAATATTAGTTTGAATTAAAAACCTAATTATCTTCTCCATATTATCAATAAATCCATTTAACTAAAATACTTGAAACAAAAATATAAATCATTAAGAAACAACCAATTAATGTCAAAATTTCTTCTGCTTTTTGATTGATTTTTCTTTTACCATTTCCTTCATATAGTTTTACAACTATTTTTCATCCATCTAATGGAGGAAATGGCATTAAATTAAAAACAGCTGAAACTAAATTAAGTAATAAGAATACTTGAAGCATTATTAGTCCTCAAGTGTTAGAATATTGAGCTACATCTGGTAATTCTACAAAGATGTTAGATCCTTCTCCACCTTTAAATACCATGCAATATCCGATTGCTTTTAATGACATTCCTAGGTTAACAAAAGGATTTGTTAATGAATAACCCATAGCGTTAAATATTGCTCAACAACATGGCCAAAGAATTAAAAAAGCTAAAAAGTTTATTAATACACCAGCAAACATAATAAGTAAATATTGTCAAGGCTTTGTTTGTTCTAACAATAGTTTACCTTTCGGAAGTGGTTTCATAATAAAACTATAGTTTTTATCATCCATTTCGTCTTTATAAATATTTTTTAATTGTTTACTATCAAATAAAACATATGCCACCAAAGGAATTAGTTTAATTGAAACTCTCATTCCTTTTTTGGTATATCTTTGGTATAGTTTTGGTCCAATACCAATTGAAATTTCTTTAACATTAACTTTAAATATTAGCCCTGCAGCAAAATGACCAAGCTCATGTATTGTTGCTACAAACAACAACATTAAGATGGTTATTAAATACAATAAAAAAATTGTTAGACTTGAACTCATATTTATTTAACTAAGTTTTGAACAAACTTTCTTGTTAGTTCATCAACAATAAAGATTTGTTTAAAAGATGTTATCTTAATAATTTTAATCTTATTAATTATTAAATTAATAAAATATGTAATTTCTTTGAATTTAATTTTGTTGTTAGCAAACAACTTAATCAATTCTTCATTAGCTGCATTAATAACAATAGGTAATGAAGAATTAGGATTTTTCAATATTTCTTTAGCTCATTTAATTGGTAAATATTTATTTTCATCAATTAAATCAAAGTTTAGATTTAAATCCTTAAAATTTAATGGACTTATTAAACTTGATTTGTCTGATTTAAACTTATTTAAAGCTAATTGGATTGGCAATTCCATGTTAGGCTTTGACATAATTGCAGCAATTGAATTATCTTTAAATTCAACCATCGAATGCACAATTGATTGTGGATGATAAATAGGAACGATATTCTTAGTATTAAACAATCAATAAGCTTCAATTATTTCAAAGCACTTGTTAACAAGTGTAGCTGAATCAATTGAAATTTTAGGACCCATTTTTCAATTAGGGTGATTAATTGCTTGCCTATATGTAATATTATTTAAATTATTTCTGCTATAAAACGGTCCACCAGATGCAGTAATATAAATTGTTTTTAATTCTTTTTGTTTATTACCTATAGCTTGAGTAATAGCTGCATGTTCGCTGTCTATTGGATAAATATTGACATGATTGTTTTTAGCCAATCTCATGACATATTTACCAGCCACTACTAATGATTCTTTGTTAGCTAAAGCAATATCAACCTTATTTTTAATTGCAGCCATTGTCACTTCTAAACCTGCAAACCCCACAACAGCATTCACTATTAAATCTGGTTTAGTTTTTTTAATTAATTCATCATAACCCTTAACATTAGATTCTTGTTTGTAAATAGGAGAGTAACAATATTTTATATTGTTACTCTTAATTATTGATTTGGCTTTTTTAAGGTTCTTGTTAAATGTGATCCCAACAATCTTGTGTTTTAAATGTTTGATGACTTTGATTGTTTGTTGCCCAACAGAACCTGTTGCTCCACAAACTAAAATTATCATTGACTACCTGTAAAGAATAAGTAAATTGTGTGATCTGAATCTATTGATCATACAAAACAAATTAATGTATAAATACAAACAATAAAGACTAGTGCATCAATTCTATCGAGTATTCCTCCATGACCTGGTAAGAATTGAGAGAAATCTTTAATGTTATTTTTTCTCTTAATAACACTAAACGACAAATCGCCTAATGTATCTGCTAAGATTAATATAATTAAGATGGCTGATAAACTCAATCATCAACCAACGTTATTAATCTTCATATTTGAATTTTCAGAGAATTCATGAGATCCTAATAAATATCCTTGAATATTAGGATTTAATGAAAAAATTCCAGCAACTGCTAATAACAAACATAAAGTTAATACTAATGAAATTAGAAATCCTTCAATTGTTTTATTAGGAGAAACCTTAGAAGCTAATTTGTGTTTACCAAACAAACTTCCTCCTAAATAAGCAAATGAATCTGCACATCATGTAATTAGTAATAAAAATAAGAATGTAGTAAAAAATTTAAAAATTAAAATGTAATAGATGGCAAAGAATGTCATTGGTAAAACAATAGCCATTAAAGGGGCGGTAATTTTATTAAATTTGCTACCATGTTCATTAAATAGTGCTATATATCACAAAGCAGCCAATATAACAATCGGAGCAATTCCTACACCTAAAAAGACATATCCATAATCAGAGAATGGTTCTGGATCATTTAACATGGCTAAACAAAATACAAATCCAATAATTATTGATAAAAAATAAAGAATTTTTGAATAAGTTCTAAAGAACTTGATAGAATTCTTAAAGCAACAATTCATATATTCGACAAGACATTGGTATGCTATTCCTAACAAAATAAAAGCTAATACCAATGCAAACATTGTTGATATACCTTCTTGAGTATATTCTTCACTAGAATATTTAAACCATGGGTTATCATAAGAAGATAACATTCCAAAAAATAAAATCGCAAAAGATACTACTACTACTAAAATTGAAGTTTTAGTTCTTGTTTGTAACTTCCTTTTTTGATCATTTGAAAATGTATTCATTTTAAAATTATTTTCCATTATATTTTCCCAAACCTTCTATGTCTTTTGTTGTATTCTATTATATTAGATTTAAGATTACTAATCTTATAGTTTGGTCACATTGTTTTTTCAAAAATTATTTCTGAATAAGCTAATTGATATAAAAGAAAGTTACTTATTCTTTTTTCATTTCCTGTTCTGATTAATAAATCAATATCAGGAATATTAGATGAAATTAATTTTTTGTGTTTTAATCCGTATTCAATATCTTTTCTTCCACTGTAATTAAATACAACATTTAAAATTAATCCTGTATTTTTATTTGTTTTTGTTTGAATAGTTTTTATTTTAGTTAACAAACTTTTAGGAAGTTTATGATTAAAACCTGTTCATACAAATTTAATATTAAGTTGTTGTAATTTATTAATTAATTCATTATTCAATGAATCCGAAAGTAATTTAATTAAATATTTAACTTCTGGTTGTGGACGATTTCAGTTTTCTGTACTAAAAGCAAAAACCGATAGCCATTTAACATTAAGTTTTTGCTTAACGATTTCATTTACTAAATTTTTAAGAGCATCAATCCCTTTTTTATGACCAAAAGTTCTTGGTTGATTTTTGCTTGTTGCTCAACGGCCGTTGCCGTCTAAGATTATGCCTACATTTATGTTTTTAGACATAATTACATGCTCATTAATTCTTTTTCTTTAGATTCGTAAGAAGATTCTAATTTGTTGTTATAGTCTTTAGTTAACTTATTAAGTTCTTCTTCAAAGTATCTTAATGTGTCTTCAGACATTCCATCTAGTTTTTTAAATGTATTCTGAACATCTTTTCTAATGTCTCTGATCTTGTTTTTAGTTTGCTCTAAAATTTGTTTAGCTTTTTTAACATTATCACGTCTATTTTCTTCTGTTTGTGGTGGGAAGATTAATCTAATGTTATCAGGATTAATTTGGGGATTAACTCCAATGTTAGCAATACTAATAGCTTTTGCAACATCATGAACTTGTGACTTGTCGTATGGTTTAATTAAAATTTGTCTAGCATCAACGATTTGTAAATTAGCTATTTGGTTTAATGGCATAAATTCACCATACGCATTAACTTTAACATTATCTAAGATAGATAATGAAACACGACCAGAACGAATTTTTTTAAATTCGTTTTGCATTCATTCCATAGGAGCAATTGCTTCTAATTCAAATTGTTCTTTTAATTGATTTCATTCCATAGTTATTTTGTAATAATTGTAGTTTTAGTTTTACCAGCAACAGCTTTTAAAATACCATTGTCTTGGTTGTTGTTAAAGACAACAAGTTTAATATTGTTGTTTTTGCAGAAAGTAATTGATGTCATATCCATTACTTTCAAATCCATTTTAATGATTTGATCATATGTTAATTTGTCAAATCTCTTAGCATTCTTATTTTTGTTAGGATCATCTGAATAAACACCGTCTACTCCGTCTTTTCCAACTAAAATACATTTAGCATTAATTTCAGCTGCATGTAATGCAGCACCTGTATCAGTTGAAAAGTAAGGAGAGCCAGTACCTGCTGCAAAAATGCAAATGTAACCATTATTTAAATGTTCCTTAACATCATCTAAGTTGTATGTGTAAGCAACTTTTGGCATATCTACTAATGAGTAAACGCATGCTTTAGCATTTTGTTTTTTAATAACTTCTTTTAAAGCAATGGAGTTAATAACTGTTGCTAACATCCCCATGTAGTGGGCTTGATCAATATCATATAAATCAGCGTTTGCATCTTGGCCTCTTCAAATATTACCACCACCAACAATAACACCAATGTTATATTTTTTAGATAAAGAAATTAATTGTTTAGCAAGATTTAATAATTTCTTACCAGATAGTACAGCATCAGAGCTTTTATCTCTTAATGCTGCACCTGAAAGTTTAACAATAATATTAGGCTTTTGCATAACTATTTCATTTGGCTAGCAACTTCAGCTGCAAAGTCTTCAACTTTCTTTTCGATTCCTTCACCTACTTCATATCTGTAATAAGCTTTTAATGAAGTGTTGTTTTGTTTTAAGTATTCATTAATTTTTTTAGATGGATCAATTACAAAATTTTGTTCTGTTAAACAAACTTCAGCTATTGATTTGTTAATTCTTCCTTTAACTATCATTTCAGCTTTATCTGCTGGTTTGCCTTCAGCAATTGTTTGTTCTTTTAAAATCTTTGATTCATTTTCTAATCAAACTTGATCTACACTATTTCTATCCATGAATTTTGGAGCCATAGCTGCTGCATGCATAGCAACATTCTTACCAATTGTTGGATCAACTTTATTAGCTAATACAAGTAAAACAGCAATCTTCTTGTTAAAGTGTTCATAAGCACCAAAAGTATCATTTTCATCTTTTGTTACTAATTGAAATCTTCTTAAAACAATTTTTTCTCCAATCTTTGAAGTTAATTCTGTGCAAGCTTGTTCAACTGTATTTCCAGTTGGAAGTTTAACTTGTAAGCAAGCATTTAAATCAGCAGGAGTTGCTGTGAGAATGGCTGCTTTAATAGCACTTGCTAATTCTAAGAACATTTCGTTTTTAGCAACGAAATCAGTTTGTGAGTTGATTTCTAAAATAACAGCTTTATTTCCTTCAACACCAATTGAAGTAATACCTTCAGCTGCAATAGCACTAGCTTTTTTAGCAGCTTTTGCTATTCCTTTTTCTCTTAATCATTCAGCTGCTTTTTCTAAATCATCATTATTTTCATCTAAAGCCTTCTTAACATCCATTATTCCAGCTTGAGTCATTTCTCTTAATTTTTTAATTAATTCTGGTTTTGTCATAATTTTTATCTTTTAATATATTTTAATATATTAATAAAATAAATATTCAAATTTTATAAATTATTTTATTAAATAAAAAAAGACTATAACAATAGCCTTTTCAAATTAATTTCTTGAAACTAAATTATTTAACGATTAAGATTTGTTTTCCAGAATTAGTTTTTCCAAAAATAGGTTCTGATAATTTTCTATTATTAATAGATTCTGAAAGAACAATAACAGGGGTAATAGTGTCTAATTTATTTTTCCTAATTAAATCTAAATTAGCTTCTACCACTTTTTGGCCCGCTTTAACTTGTGCACCAACTTTAACTAAATGATTAAATGGTTTTTGGTTTGCTATTTTAACTGTATCAATACCAATGTGTACAAGTACTTGAACTCCATTGTTAGCTTCAATAGCATAAGCATGGTTATTTACTAATGTAACTTTACCAGTTATAGGAGCAACAAAACTTCCGTCAGTTGGGATAATAGCAAATCCTTTTCCCATAATGTTTTCACTAAAAGTAGAATCTTTTACTTTCTTTGTTGAAACAATTTCTCCATTAGCAGGAGCACAAACTATCACTTCTCCTGTTGATTGTTTATTCAAATTATTGTTTTCAACTTTAGTTGCTGCAACTGGAGCGTTTTCATTTACGACTGGAGCTTTAATTTTTCCACTGATAATGTCTTTAATAATATTTTTTAAAATATCTGCTTGAGTACCAAAAATAGCATACACAGATTGATTTGATGGATATACAACACCACGTGCTCCTAAATCTAAAATCTTTTGTTTGTTTGTTTTAGATCTATCAGCTACTTGGATACGTAATTTAGTAATACATGCATCAACATTTTTAATGTTTTCTTGGCCACCATATGCTTTAATTAATTGAGCAGCTAAGACAACCATAGGATCACTTTCAACAGATTGTCCATCTTTTCTAGCTAAATAATCTTTCTTAGTGTACATTTTAATTACACCTGCATTTGGATCTCTTCCAGGAGTCTTAATGTCAAAATGTTTGATTGCTCAGTAGAACATAAAGAAGTATGCAACAGCAAGAACTAAACCAACAACTATTACTCAGTAACAGTTAGCACCCATTTTTGATATATCTGGTAAAACACCATAAATGAAGAAGTCAATAACACCACCAGAGAATGTCATACCCATATGTGCATGAAGAATAACCATAAACATAGCGCTAAAACCACACATCACTGCATGGAATCCTCAATACAATCAAGGAGCTAAGAATAAGAATGTAAATTCTAATGGTTCAGTAATACCAGTTAAGAAGCTTGTTAAAGCAGCAGAAAGAATAATTGAGCTAGCTACTTTTCTATTTTCACCTTTTGGTATTGTTAATACCATAGCAGCAGCAGCTGCTGGTAATGCAAACATCATTATTGAATATCTACCAGACATGTATTGACCAGCAAATACACCTTTTAATCCTGTTTTTAAAGATAAATTATCAAATGTTAATCTAACTAATGAAGCAGTATCAGCTGCAGGAGAAGCAGAGTCTGCAACTCAGATTTGTTTTCCAGCAATGTTTTGGAAGAACATTCAAATTTGTTGATCACCTTGAATAGATGTTATTGTGCTTGGAACGTTATATCCTAATAATGCACATAATTGAGTTCAAGTGTAATTTGCATAACTAACACCATCAAGACTAATGTATGCATGACCATCAAATATAAAGTTAGCAGTTAAATCTACTTGTCCACCAACTGCTGTATATCATAATGGAGTATAGAATGCATGGTGTAATCCAAAAGGACCAAGTGAACGAGAAATAAAATCATTTAAGAAAGCATTAATACCACCATATCCTGATAAAGATCCTAATGCTTGTCCAAAATAGAATAATCCTAAACCAACTGCAGGTCATACTAATGAAAATAAAATAGATAATGGAATTATTGTCATGAAGGTAACAATTGGAATAAATCTTACTCCTGAAAAGAATCCAATAATTTGAGGAAGTTGGATATTTTTAAATTTGTTGTATAACATCGCAACAGTAAATCCAACAGTTAATCCACCAAATACTGATGTACATAATGATTTAATACCAACATTCGATGTGAAGATGGAATTAAACATTGTTATTTCTTTAT
>JAAGKN010000989.1_pt1 | contig 100245 bp, 95 predicted proteins | sample 6206371 | NCBI WGS metagenome assembly JAAGKN01 (sample SAMN11533720, study PRJNA540317) | gut metagenome | isolation source: fecal pellets from male and female animal of same cohort | host: Peromyscus leucopus | place: USA:CA | collected 2017
GGCCTCCGTCCGGGCCTCCGTCCGGTCCTCCGTCGGGTCCGTCTTCCGTGCGGGTATCGATGGACCAGCAGACCGCAGGGATGTCCCAGACGCAGCGAATGACGACGACCCGTTCCACGACGCAGCGCATGACCGTGACGGTTCCTCCAGCCGGTCAAGGCGCCGCGCCGCAGGCCGGCCAGGGTTCCGGCCCGCAGGCTTCCGGTACGACGTCCGCTCCGTCCGTGGCGCCCAAGAAAGGTGGCCCGAGCACGAAGTCCATCGTGCTCGGCGCGGCCGCGAGCTCGTTCCTCGGAAGCAGCTCCAGCCAGATTGCACAGGGCCTCGGCCAGGGCATCGGCATGGCCACGTACAGCCAGATGGGCCGTGACAGCCGTCAGCAGCCGGGGCAGGCGTCCCAGCCGGCGCAGGTCGAGACGACCGGCCAGGCTCCGGCGTCCGGGCAGCCCGCCCCCGGGCAGACCGTGACCATCGAGACGACCGTCACGGAGCGGCAGGAGCTCGAGCATAACGTCAGCCAGGTCGTGCAGCGGAACCGGGTCCAGGTGGAGACGAAGCAGCGGAAGCTCGGCGAGCAGCCGAAGGGCCGCGAAGCCATCGACGTCGAGTACCGGGCGGATACGCCCGCGCAGCCCCGCGAGAACCTCGGCGATTCCGGATTCTTCAGCATCGACTTCGAGGAGCATCCTGACGGCGAGTGATTGCATGTCATGCATACCAGGAGATTGCGTTCGCGTAATCTCCTGGTATATCAAAATAATCCAAAAGCATATTGACTTTTTTGGGAAGAAATACTATAATAATCACGTGGATTTGAGTAGCGAAATTCAGTGAAAAAATCTGCTATCTGAAAAAGTTCCGCGGGTGTTTCAAGTATTCCTGTGGGACGCGGACGGAAATCGCAAGAAAGGAGGATTGGAAGGTATGAATAACCTGATGCTTGCGATGCTCATGCTCAACAATACGCAGTCCTCGAACTGGGACATCAGCACGTTCCTGACAAACTTGACGACTCAGCTGAAGAGCTGGGGCGGCCTCGTGATTATGCTGTTGGGCGTCGTGATGGTCGTCGTGGCCATTTGGAAGGTGGCTACCGGCCTTATGAGCCATGGTAAGGGCCAGCCGCCCAACTGGCTGTTGATTGCGATTCTTTTCTTGCTGGGCGGCGCGTTCGTGGTTGCCGGTGCGAGCGGCATGGAAGCGTTCAACTGGGTCGCTGGTATCGCCGGCGGCGGCAAACAGACCATCATCGGCCTCGGAAACGGCGGCACGACCACGATTCTGTTCAACGGCCTGCGCTAAGCGCGGCGCCAGAGTACATCCACAACTTCAAAGCCTGTCGCGCTCTCGCCTTTCGGGATGTCATGTCTGAGGGCGGGGGCGCGATTTTCGTATCCAATCCCGCCCTTCGGGCGGTCTGAAGGAGCACTGCATGGACGGATTCAAAAGCAAGTTTCGATGGTTCTTCAGCGGCCATTACAAGATGGAGCGTTTCGGTATCACGTTCGTCTCGCTTGTCTTGTGCATGGGCATCCTGATGGGCACCATCGTGAAACATAAGATAGCAATGGACCACATCGCGTTGGGCAACAACGTGATTTACACGACTGAGTTCAATATGTCGCTTTCCGGGAACAGGATTTCCGTGGAGCGGATATTCTCGAACTCCAGCCAGACCAAGGCGTTCGTGTTACTGAAATTCAAGGACATGTCGAACGTCATCACGGACGCAAGCCATTATAGCATATTCCTGACGGCGTCCGACATGAACCAGCGGCAGGAAACGCCGCTGTGCAATCCGACGGCGACGATTTACATGTTCGGAACTTCCGGTTATATGGGCCTGTATTTCGTGGACATGGCGGGGTTCCAGTCGCAGATTCTCGACTGCGTCATACGGTGCGACATCGTTGCCGGCGCGCTTCCGGAGAACATCCCCGTGTACGAGGACGAGTCGTTCTCGCAGTTCGACCAGGGCAGGCTGTACTTCAACCCGGGCGCGTCCGGGTTCGTGGTCGCCGACTTCCTGGACAACAACAAGATGACCGTCGCGGACATCTACGACGTCGCCGTGACCCAGTCCCAGGAGACCGAAATTCGGTCCGACCTGACGGAGAACCTGACCGATATGCAGGTGTCCCTGAAGAAAATCGATGAGTATGCGAAGCGTGTGCAGGATTCCGGCATCATCGTCCCGATGGCGCCGCAGCAAATCCGCGGGGACCAGGTAGTGACGACGAACGAGGGCAATCTCGACCTCGTGACAGATTACGTCCTCATGGGCGGTTATGACTTCGACTGGTATCACGGCAACATCAAGGCCGGTTACGCTGATTCCGCCATACCGGACGGGCAGGCTATCACGCGTTACGTGGCTCAGCAGCGCAAGCTGGCGTCCCAGGAGCGGTTCGACGTGTCGAGCCTCCGCTGGCTGCAGACGGACGGAACGGATTTCTTCGCGAACCAGGACGTGGTGCAGTCCGCCGCGTACGAGGCAATCAATGCGAACATCAATAACCTCATCAGCGCATGGCGCGGATATTATGACCTGAAGCGCCTGTATCAAGTCACGAACCCGGAGAGACTTCTGATTCTCGAGTCCGATGCGAAGGTTCTTTCGACGAATTACACGGTCAATTCCAATTTGGACAATATCAGAATTTACGGTTGATGTTCACCGTATGTCGGTGAGGGGGCGCGGATTCGCGCCCTGCAGATGAAAGGAGGTCTGGAGGCACGAATGCGTTCGGACAAGAGTAATGACCTGGAGAACAGGTCGCAGGGACGCAAAGACGACCCTGAACAGAAGGATTCCGTAAAAAAGTCGTCCAGCGATGAACTTTCCGCGGAAAAGAAGAAGTCCGGTGACAAGAAGAAAAAGAAGGGCCGTCTCGTCGGCGGTGACGATGACGAGCCCCGGAGCATCAAGGGCGGTGCCGACAAGAAGTCCGACGGTTCCGACGACGAGGGCAAATCCAAGGACGAGGGCAAGAAGTCGGGGCTGAAAGAGCGCCTGAAGCAGATTCGTAGGACGGCCATGCTCGCGCAAGCGGGCATGAAGGCCTATTCCATGATGCAGTTCCTGTTGTTCCTGAAGATGATGCTTCAGATGCTCATGGCCATGGTCCAGGCTGCCATCTCGGCCGTCGTGGGCATGGTGATGGCCATCGTGAACGCCGTCGTCCATGGCGTCATCGCGCTGGCCACGTTCCTGGGCGTCACGGCCGCGGTCGCGGCCGGTGGTATCGTTGCCGTCGTGCTCATCGTCGCAATCGCGGTCGGCGTCGGCATTTCCACGCGGGATACGACCGGTCAGCGGGACACGGGCAATGACGACTGCGTGGCCGACACGAGTTTCATGGCGTCGGCTTACGGTGAGCTGCAGGGCGATACGATGTCGAACGCCAAGAAGGCATACGCGTTTCTGAAGGCGTATGGTCTTCCGGACACGAACATCGCGGGAGTCCTCGGGAACTGGTCCCACGAGTCCGGCATCGACCCGACCAGTGTCGAGACGATTTTCACGGAGAAGTTCCTGGTCCCTGCGGAGGGTACGAAGAAGTACGAGTGCTGGATGGGTTCGTATGAGTACGAGGAGGAAGGCATCGGTGGGACAGTATGGATAACGAGTGAGCCCGTCGACTTCAGGCTGTCGTTCACGAACAGCGTCGGCGGCCGTTACGGCCTGCGTACTTACGTCGGCAGCATCCTGGACAGGGAGAAATTCAGGTCGTATAGCAACAAATATCCCGGCATACATTACTTGGGTATCGGCCTTGGTCAGTGGACGAACGGCCGTAACCAGATGCTCAGGGCTTATGCCGACCTTTACCCGGATTATGAATGGTATAACCTTGAGCTGCAGCTCATGTTCATGGTGGACCCCAACGGCGATGACAGGGCCCGCGTGAATTTCCTGGCGAGCTGGGGCGAGGAGCCCAGCGCACGGGAGGCGGCCAGGACGTTCTGCGAGCGTTGGGAAGGCATTTCCTATGCCAGCGTGCGTGGCGATTCCGCCGAGCGTTGGATGGCCACGTTCCCGACATGGCAGGCCGGCGTCGATTATGACCTGGAGGAGGCGCAGAGCCTTGTCGCAGAAATCGCCACGGCAAGCACGGGCGTGTCGAACAGCCGCGGGGCGAAGGCGCTTCGTAACTGTTCGGACCTGGTCTTCGCTGACAACTCCAGCGCCGCCGCGGCCGCCGTGGAGTACGCGTGGGGACCCGGCGAGTCCAGCGAGAACAACGGGACCGGATGCTGGCAGAACCTGTTCCAGGCGATTTGCGGGGCGCATGACCCGTATTACCGGTCGTGCGACCGCACCGTCGCCGTCGCAATCAAATGGTCCGGGACGGACTCGGACTATCCGAACGGGTCCACGCAGGACCAGCTGCGGTACCTCATGACCAGTTCCAGGTGGAAGAAGATAGACTGGAACGGGGACAAGGCGAACCTGCTCCCGGGGGACGTGCTCATCCGGAACGACAACGTCGTCACGTCTTCGACTTCCGTCGACGACGTTGGCCATACGCTCATGTTCGTGGGGAACGAGCTGGTCCGGCGGCGGTTCGGCGATTCCTGGGAGAACCGGGAGGGCGTCATCACGTCCAGCGACGGGTACGAGTTCGTTTCCGGGAGCATCGACACGAAGTCGCCGCATGTCCAGAAATGGTGTGATGAGGGCGCTGGCGCGAACGCGCTTTCCACGTACTTCGTGTACCGTAACGTCGAGAAATACACGTCCAAGCCTGAGTGGACAAGGCTGACGTGCGCGGGCGACCCGGAGCCATATCCGGAACTTTGATGAAGAGAGGAGACCGAACATCATGCTTGAGGACCTGAAGTATAACATTCTGGACTTCATCGACGACGTGCGTGACCGTATCGAGGACGCGCCGCTGATGTACGTGAGCGTCGCCGTGGCAGTCGTGAGCGTGATTCTCTGCGGGGTCATGCTGCTCGGCCGTTCCAAGACCGTCGCGGCCGCCGAGGCGCAGCTCCAGGAATACAATCAGCAAATCACGCAGCTGAACTCCGAGCTGTCGGCGCTTTCCGGCGAGAACGACGTCGCGCAGAACCCCGAGGGCGTGGTTGTGGCGCTGCGGTCGGCGAAGTCCGCCGGGCAGGCCGTGGCCGCCCTGCAGAACGAGTACCAGAACCTAATCGTCGGGGCGGAGGCCATGGAGGTCGTCGAGGCCAAGATGAAGAAGCAGGCGGAGTCGTTGGATGTGTATTTTGACTTGGACGACAAGAACGCCCGCGTGTCCTGGTTCGACGTGACGAGCTCGACCAACACGACGCGCCTCCGGTGGGACTTCATGACCAATTACATGTTCTCCGGCGACACGGTCGAATGCCTGTGGCTCTGCAAGGATTCCAAGGAGAAGCTGGTGGCGTTCGCGACGGGGACTTATACGGGCGACACCGGGTTGTTCTCGGACGTGCATTGGTACGCGACCGCGTACGGCAATGACAATTACCGTGGCGTGGACAATCCCGTCATGACCTACACGACCGGCCCGGGCGACGGCAGCGAGGTCCTGGCCGACCCGAACAACGTCAGCCTGCCTGACGGCTATCATTTCAACGAGGCCGGCGATTTGGTGAACGAGAACGGCGAGCTCTGGCTCGATAACGAGGGCTGGGCGTCGGAGTTCAACGACGCGTTCAAGAACTCGAAGGAATACCGCGAATGGATGCTGAAGAAGCAGGCCGAGGAAGGGGGCAACTGACACATGACTGACCGTAAGAACATCCCGTTCATCGTGATTATCGCGGTGTCCATCGTCGCGCTCATCGGCGTGTTCATGTTCACGAAGTTCTCCACGTCCGGTTACGAGGGCCGGCTGCAGGCGCAGGCAACGGAAATCACGCGCCTGAAGAACGCCATCGAGGTGCAGAACGCGGCGATTACGGCCGGCGTCGGTTCCGTCGTGCAGCAGACGACCGGAATCGACCTCGAGCGTAAGGTCCGTGACGACGGGACGGCGATTAACTTCTTGCAGAAAATCACGACGTGGAGCAATTACGAGGACTACAACTCGATGCGCAGCGGCGTGATGCAGGACTATAACCTGAACCCCGACTCGGATTTCATGACGGTGTTCCTGCCTGCCTACGGGTCCACGACCGACCAGGAGGGTAACACGTACAATGTTATCGACCAGGACAAGCTGACCTGCCAGTACCGTGACATGAAGTCCCTCGTTACGGATATCAACGGTGGCGTGTACACATACTTCACCATCGTGACCGCGGCAGGCGGCAAGGACGGCGCCGTGGCGGACCTGAACTTCGCCGCGATGTATTCCGTGGACGGAAACGGCAACCTGTCGAATTTCAATGCATACACGCTCGGATGAAATCCGATGACTGACGAGGTATTTCGATGAAGCTGAAACGCAAGGCCGGCGCGGTGGCGCCAGCCGATAAGAAAAACAAGAATGCATTCGGGTCGTTTATGGGGGACGCCGCAGACGCGGGTCATTGGATGCTGCGGGGCTGCGTGCGGCTGGCGGGCATCCTGACAATCATATTGTTCGATGTTGGGTTTACGCTTCTGATGACCCTCGGAGGCGTCCCTGCCGCCGTCGTGACGCTGTCGAACCTGCTCGGCGTCGGTTATGAGAGCCCTGCGATAGACCTGGTGTTCGTGTTCGGTATGCCGATGCTGTTCATTGTCGGCATGTGCCTCATGTTCTCGCGGTGGTTCCTGATGGCGACAAACGGTAAGCTGCGGGGATTCTTTTCCAGATGGGCGGCCGGCATCGGTCGTAATTCTGACGATACAGGAGTGAGTGACTGATATGTCCATGACGATTTCAGGCGCGGGCGTTGACTCGGCTGAGTGCCGGGAGCTGCGCGCGAAGCTGCGGGACAGAATCTCGCAGCATGACAACCTGCCCGCGTTGCTCAAGTTCGACGTCGAGGACGCTTTTATTGATTTTGAGACCCGGGACCAGACCTGCGTGCCGAGCCTCGTGCTCATGGGGCGCCCGACCGGTTTCGAGGGCGACTTCCCGTGGGACGTCGGCAAGGTCGAGTACGCGAACACGCTGGACCGGCGGCTGCTGGCCTATCGGTATGAGTTCACGAGGGCGAACCTGGCTGAGCTTTCCATGAAGGGCCTGTTCGAGGAAGGTTTCGAGGTTCCGGAGGTTATCCGAAAGAACGAGTTCGAGCTCCCGTGCACGGTCTCGTGCGTGAGCATCGGGCCCGAGGGACAGAACGACTTCCCGGTCGTGTTCACCAGCGTGAACCCGGGCAGTTTAAGATGCAACGACGACACGTCCGGATATACTATCTCGGAGTATTTCGAGACCATGCCCGCCAAGCCGTTCGAGGACGAGCACGAGATGGCGCCGGCCATGGCCAGGACGCTGGTCTACAACGTGGCGTACGCCAGGGTCCGGGACGGAGCGTCCGCTGCGTTGGACGTGGAGCAGATTATCAAGGACGCTGAGGCCGAGAAGGCCGCGCGGCAGGCAGAGGCGGCGTTCGGCGAGTCCGGCATCGAGCCGGAGCCCGGTGCGTTCGGTCCTGACGGCCCGGACGACGGTTACGAGGACGACGGTTACGAGGACGACGGGCTCGGGGCCGATATCCCGGAGGAGGAGTTCGAGCCGCCTGAGGCGCCCGAGGACCCTGAATCCGGCCGCAGGACGGACCGTTCCGCCGGCCTGGACCTGGTCCCCGGAGGCGATTCCGGGTACATGACCCTGGGCGACGACGAGTACGAATAAAAAAATATCGCAAAAACTACTTGTAAATGAGCAGATTCTGTGGTATGATTGACTTGTGTAAACGGAACTTCTGCTGCGTTTTGAGCACTGTCCCGCAAGTCAGGCTAACGCAGACTGTGAGGTTACATGAACATGCCGAAAATGAAACACATTGCAGCCCTGTCCGTTGGGGCTGCAGTGGGGTTCCTTCTCCTGCACAATACTTCATTGCGCGCGGAGCTTAGGGCCCTGCGGGGCGTCGTCGAGTACGTCGTCGGGGGAATCCACCTTGACGGCTGTGTCTGCGACGACATGGAGATGCCCGACTTCCCGGGCGAAAGCCCTGGGGAACAGCCGGCCGAGCCGGAAACTTAATCTTGCTTCGTCCGCCTCCGGATAGTTTAGGGGCGTGCTAAAACGAGAGATATTGTATCACACGGACCGTCACATGACGGTCCGTGAACTTTTTTCGGACGGTTCGTATTTTGATTGATTTATGTGACGTTCCATGATATAATAGCTTCAGTCGAAAGACTACGGAAATATCTTCATTCAAACTATGAAAGGGGCGATTCTTTGAACGGAATCCATGTAATCGGGGGCGGGGGCGGCGACGTCGAGGTCAGGCCCGTGGGGAACCAGTCCAGGGGTCAGGGACCTGAGACAGGCGGACTGCACGTGTCCGTGGTCAGCCGGATGGGCATGTCGGAGGACGGCCGGTTCGAAATGATTGACCAGAATGGGATGCATTTCGCGATTTCCAGGCTGCCGTACTTCGCGCTCATGAGCCTGCGCCGGTATCTGACCGACCCGTCATCCGGTCCGTATGAGATTTTCGGGATGGACGGGGACGACGCCGATATCATCCTGGAAAACCTGGACGGCCGCATAAAGACCTGCGAGAAGAAGCCGGTCAGGGCTTTCCGGAGATTGAAAGAGAAGGGCTTCTGGGCGGACAACGTGGAGGGCCTGCGCAGCCTGATAGAGACGAAGCTGCCGATGAACCTGTCCATGCCGCTGCATGTCTTGTTGGACATGGGCGCCGGCCTGTCCGGAACGGAGGGCTGGAACGCGACGATACCGGACATGCTCTGGCTGTCGGCCATCGAGATGGTGGTCTACGCGAAGCACCCGGGGGTGTATTTAAACCCGGCCGACGGAACACAGTGGGGCTGTTACCTGGACGAGGGCATCGCCGAGATATGGTCGCTGGTGTACCTGTTCTCGTACATAGGATTCCTGCGGGACGTTATCGGGCGCATGTCGGGAACAGTCCAGGCGGCGAAGGCCGAGGCCATGGACCGGGACATGGCCCGGACGGCGATTGACAACATGTCCGCGCAGATGGCGAAGCTGACGGCGGAACGTGACGAACTGAAAGTCGCGAGCGCGTCCCAGGCAAGGGACCTGTCCCGCCGGCTCGAGCACGAGACCCGCACGAACGAGAGATTGAAACTGAAAATCGAGGTCCTGGAGGAAAGCGCCGCCGCGGCCGAGCAGGAATTGCTCGAATTCGACGAGTCGGAGCTGGCCGAGGAAATCTCGGAATCGGACATCGAGCTGTTCCGGCATGAGCTGCCCGAGAATAATATCTTGTTCGTCGGCGGGCATCCGAGATTACAGTCACAGCTCAGGAACCTGCATCCGAGGTGGAAGTTCCTGACCACGCGCATGTCGTACAGTATGCTGAACGACAATATCAAGTCCGATTTCGTGTTTATTTACACTGGCCGGCTGTCGCATAAATTATTTGACAAGGTCCGGCGTGCGCTGCCGGACACCGCGATGGGATACGTCACGTCGCAGAACATGAAGAAGCTGCATGCCGAGATGACGGAGCTGTATGACCGGCACATGCGGTCCAAGGAGGGTGCGGAATGACGTGGTATATTGTTTTATTTCTGGTTTTCCTGCTGTTGTGCGTTTTAATCGGCTTCGTCTGCGTCTGGGACTACCGGGAGCGTCGCAAGGGCACGAAAATCCTGGGCACGGTCCTGGGTGAATGCCCGGCCAGGATTCCCGGCTGCCGGCAGTACGCGATTATGTATAAAGTCTCGGGCAGGCAGTACCAGTGCATGAGCCCGGTCCTGCCGGGATTTTATAAAAAGCTCAAAACGGGCTCGAAGGGGCCCTATATTCTGCATAAATACCAGGGCAACAAGAAACGCGCCAGCGTGTACATCGCGACGCCCGTGAGAAGTTGGTGATGAACTATGTCCCTGAAGCAGTCCATCGTGATAGTGAACGAGTTCACCGTCAAGACCGGAGAGGGAAAGGGGTCCCGCGGAGGGACCCCCGGCAAGTATATCCTGGATTACATGTCCCGCGGGGACGCGACGGAGTCCTGTGCGCCCGTGAGATATTATAATTCAGACGACTTCATGACGAAGTATTTAATTCGGGAGGGCATCGCGGGCCGTTCCGAGGATATTTTAAGATTGGACTCGGAAATCAAGTCCTCGGAGCTTGACGCCGGCGTTGCGTTCGGTTACGGGAAGCCGTCCCTGAGCCGGGAGGACCTGCACAAGGCCAGCAAGGACGTCCAGGCGCAGTTCGACGCGGGCAAGACCGTCATGAAGACCGTGATTTCATTTTCGGAGGATTACCTGAAATCCTGCGGCGCCGTGCCGGATGATTTTACGTTCCGGCGGCGGGGTGACTACCGGGGCAAAATCGACCAGATGAAAATCCGCATGGCGGTCATGAGGGGGCTTGACAAGTTATCCAAGTCTTACAGCGATTTGCAGTACGTCGGGGCGCTTCAGGTCGATACGTCCCACGTGCACTGCCATCTGGCGATGGTGGACCGGGGCGAGGGCCGTGTTCTCGCAAACAAGCAGCAGCGGGGCAAGCTGACGGCCCGGGACAAGGAGATTTTAAGGCACGGCATCGACAATTACATGAATGAGAACTCGATGTCGAGGCACCTGAGCGCCGGCGTCGCGCACGACAAGCGCAACGTGAAGTGCTTCATGAAGAAGGAGATTCACGCGCAGCTCGAACGTAACGGCGAATTGCAGTTCCTGATAGCCTGCCTGCCGGAGGACAGGAATTTATGGCGGGCCGGGACGAACCGCAAAATCATGCAGAAGCCGAACGCCCTGGCGCGGGAGTACGTGCTGTCGATTTTATCCCAGGACGGTTCCGGTTATCAGGAGGCCCTGCGGGAAATCGACGCGTACGCCCGGTCCCGGCAGGAGCGTGAGGGCCTGGACGACGCAGGTTACCGGAGGCTGTGCCAGAACGGCCGGAACGCCGTCGTGGACGACTGCGTGAATATTTTATATCGCGAAATCCGGCAGATGCCCCGGGAGAAATTAAACACGCGGACGGAGATGCTGGCGCGCATGAGCGCGGACTATGAAATCATGGCCTCGCAGGCGGGGCACGATGACATATCCGAGTTCTGCTTCAAGCTCCGGTCGTACTCCGGGCGGTTGGACTATCACAAGAAAGAGGCCGCGAAGTACCATGAGGCCGTGCAGGACTATCGTTCACAGGAAATTTCGGGGCCGGCGCAGAGCGTCGTGGACTTCATGGCGTTCGAGGAGCAGTATAATCTCATGCTGGCGGCGAAATACCGGCATTTCCTGTCGTTCCTGTCCGGGAACGGCGAGTACGACGATGAAATCTCGGAATTAAAAGCCCGGCAGGAGGCGTACCGGAAATACGTCAGCATGCAGTCCGATTCGGAGATTCTTTCGCTGGATGCGGATGCCGCAGAGGACAGGGGCTTCGAGAAGTACGGCATCTCGGGTGGGCGCTATGCCGGCCGGGACGCCAATATCACGGCGCAGCGCATGGCGTATCTCTCGGACAGGTATGAGACTTACCGGGAAGATTTGAACTTCGAGCTCGGGCTGAGCGGGCTGGGCCTTTTTGACGCAGGACCCGGGGGCGATATTCAAATCCGGCGGCATGAGCCGTTCGATTTCGATTCCGTGAAGGCGTTGGACCTGCACCACATGGATTATGATTTCCCGTATGACGTGGAAATCTCGAACTTCAACATTGCCAATTTCATTGAGGCGTCGAACCGGCGCATCGAGTTATATTCCGCCGCGGAGGACTATCTCATGCGCTCCGGCCAGGCGGACCGGGTCGCGCAGCTGCCCGGGGCGGATATCCGAAAGATGCATGAGAAGGCAATCGAGTTATACAACAATCCCGGGCGTCTCGTGAGCGCGGCGGCCCGGGTCGATTTGGACAATCAGGCTCGGCATGAGCATGAAACTGTAAGCCTTGACGTTGATTACCGTAAGAGCATCAACGCGGCGATTCTGGACGGAATTCAGGGGTCCTATGGGTTCTCCCAGGGAGGTCTCGGTTAAGTCCGTATATTCTAGCCGAATATGGGATGATGCGATTATGTCTGTCAAATGTTATACGAGCCTGCTGCTGGCGGGCGTCCTGGCCACGGGCCTGCTTGCGACGAACGTCCTGGCAGCCGAATCTGAACCTGATAAGAAATTCTATACTGAGTCCACGGAAATCGTCGATAATACCGGCGAGTTTCATGAGTGCGCGTTCCAGGATGTCATGCCCGGCCATGCGTACCATGACGCCATCGAGGACTTGCATGGGCGTAAAATCGTCTCCGGCGTCAGCGACGGGCTGTACCTGCCGGATGCGAGGATTAACCTGAAATCCCTAAGCGCGATGTGCATCCGGGCGTTTGCCGGCTTGGACGAAGGCGACTTCCCGGAGGACATACAGGACTTCATGGCAAAGCGGCATTATATTCATGCCGGGCGGACCGATGACGAATTTCGGTCGTTCCTGCCCGATTTCCAGACCGGCGTCGGGATTATCATGCGGGCTGCGGGTATTTTACCTGCGCGGGACCCTATGTTCTATACGGGCTACACGGACGCCGACGCGTATTCCTGCGTGGCGAACGTCATGGCCGAGCTGGACATCGCCGATATCCGGGACCGGACCTGGCACGACGGCATGACCCGGGGTGACGCGGCGTATTTAATCCATGCGATATTGGAGTGGCAGGAGGGCCGGGCCGGCGAGTTCAAGCCCGACGATGTGACGCTGTTCAATTATATCGATTTGTCCGCCACGGAGAAATTTCAAAAATATATTCCGGAGGCGTACGGGGACCTGACGAAGCTGCCGTTTAATATCCTGAAGGCATATCATGACAACGGGTTCAAAATCGTCCTGGACGACGAGTATATCAGGAACTACATGAAAGAGAAGGGCGTGAATAACACGGTCGCGCTGTTCTCCCGGTCCAAGAAGACGATTTGGTCCCGGGTCGGGAATTCCATGCTGCATGAGATGGGGCATTTCACCCAGGCTGTCGTGATGAACGACCGTGTCTCAATTACGGATTATTACAAGGTCGAGTCCGGCGCCGCGAAGAAGGCGGTGTCGCTGTATTCGATTACGGACACGGGCGAGTTCTTCGCGGAGTGCTTCGAGCATTACTTCAGGACGAAGGCGGATGAGAAGAAGGCATCGGATTTCAGGATGGCGATGCCTCGGACTTATCAATATTTGCAGGACCTGGACTCTGCCGGGTTCGTGACGGAGAAGACGGACTTCGATGCGTACGTGATTCCGGTTTCGAAGGCCGTGACAAAGTTCTGAACAGGACTACATTCGAATGAAGTCCTGTTGTGTATTATTTTAAGAAAGGACGCGAGACATGAATGCTTAATGACCAGAGATTGGCCGATAAATACGCGCTGATGAACGCGTACACGTCGCCGGTCAAGCGGGCCGAGCGCGAAATCATCGGGCGCGAGAAGGAAATGACGCGGCTCATGGCGGCCATGTGCCGGCCGGAGCTGTGCAATGCGATTCTTTTGGCGGAGGCCGGGTCCGGAAAGGCCCTTGCGAATGACACGCTGATTCCGGTTCAGATTGCGCAGGGCGGTGTGCCGGGATTCAGGTCTATCAAAGATATCCGGTCCGGCGATGTGATTTATGACGAGCAGGGCCGGCCGGCCAACGTCCTGCGGGTGTTCCCGCAGGGACGGAAACCCGCGTACAAAATCTCGTTCGAGGACGGCGACGAGATTATCTGCAACGATGAGCATATCTGGGCCGTCCGTAGCGAATCCGGCGTCGACGCATGCGTTCCGTGGCAGGAAAAAACCCTCCGTGAGATGCTGGACGCGGGGTCGGACAAGTCCTGGTACGTGCCGGTCACGAAGGCCGTGCAGTATCCTGAGCGTGTGCTGCCCGTGCCGGCCTATGCGATGGGCGTATTGCTCGTATCCGGCCGGTTCGATTCCGACGGGGTGAGGATTTTATCCGACGATGAGTGGATGGTCCGGCGGGTAGGCTTCATGCTGGGCGCGAAGGCCGTGTCGGACGGCGACGGGGTGCATGTGTTAGTCCTGCCCGACGGAACATGGCTGAAGCCGTCATGGTTCCTGCGGCGCGGAATTCCGGAAAGCTGCATGGAGGCGTCCGTCCAGTCGCGGACGACGCCGCGGGAGTACCTGTCCGGTTCCGTGGCCCAGCGTATGGATTTCCTGCAGGGCATCATGGACGCCGGCGGCATGGTGATGCTGGACACGGACGTCGGGATGTCCGTGCGGCTGCGGTGCCATGGCGCTGACATCTCGAAACACGTGCGTATGCTCGCGTCGTCGCTCGGCATCCGGAGCGTGATTTTTCATTTCGATTCCACCGGCGAACGGGACGATATCATATTCATACCGCGCGGCGCGACGGAGCTTGCGGTTTTGGATTTCTTCCGGGACTTGTTCTGGTCCCCGTCGCGTCAGGTACGCGTCGCGAAGTGCCTGGAGGCGTGCCACGGCAGGACGTTCCGTTCCGTGCGGGCGTATGATTCCATGAAAATCGTCGGTGTCGAGGAATTGAACACGCCGATGGACATGACGTGCATCTACGTCGACTCGCCCTCGCATCTGTTCCTGTGCGGGGAGAATTACATACCGACGCACAATACGGCGCTGGTGCAGGGCACGATGCTTCGGGACGCGGGACGGGATTACCTGGAAGTCGACCTGGCGAAGATGATTACGGCCTGTACGACGGACGCGAATCAGATGGCGGCCTTGTTAAAGGGCTTGTTCGACGAGGTCGCGGATTACTGCAAATCCGTCGGGAAAGAGGTCGTGCTGTTCATCGATGAGTTTCATCAGGTCGTGCAATTATCCGACGCGGCCGTGGAGGCGCTGAAGCCCTTGCTGGCCGATTCGGGCACGCGGGGCATCCGGGTCATCGCTGCGACGACGTATATCGAGTTCCGGAAATACATCTCGCCGAACCAGCCCCTGGTCGAGCGCCTGCAGCGTATTAACTTGCCGGAGCCGGACAAGGCGACGGTAATCGAGATTTTAAAGGGCATGACCGCGCGGTACGGCGTCTCGGAGGAAATTTCCGATGACGGCCTGTACTCGCTGATTTACGATTACACGAACCGGTACATCCCTGCGAACGCGCAGCCCCGTAAGTCGCTCTTAATCATGGACGCCATGATAGGCTGGCACCGGTCGCAGGGCCTGTCCATGGACGCCGCGCTCCTGGGCGACGTGATTTACGAGTCCGAGGGCATCCAGGTGAACTTCAAGGCCGACGCCGTGAAAATACGTGAGGCCCTGGACAAGCGGGTGCTTTCGCAGAAATTCGCGACGAAGATGATTGAGCAGCGCCTGCAAATCTGTATCGCCGACCTGAACAACAAGAAAAGACCAATGAGCTCGTTTCTATTTTCAGGCAGTACAGGCGTGGGAAAAGGCATTCGTGATGATATTCCGATTCCAGTATATACGGAAGACGGTTCGGTCAGTTGGAAATTGAATGGTGAGCTTGAAATCGGCGATTATGTATTTAATCGTTTAGGCAAGCCGGTCAAAGTTGTTGGTGTGTTTCATCGGGGATTGCAGGATATTTATAAGGTTACGTTTTCTGACGGTCGTGAGATTTATACGGATGGGAGTCATTTATGGACGTATTTATTCGCAAAGGGTAAGTATAGTGCGAATACATATACGAACAGTACGAAGGAATTGCTTGAGCGGGGCGTATATAATGAAGGACCTGATGGTCGTCGTAAGTTGAAGTATTGGATTCCGATGAATCAGGCGGTTGAATATCCGGAGGCGGCTTTGTCGGTGCATCCGTATGTGATGGGTGCGTTTATTGGCGATGGCTGTTTGACGTTGAAGCAGTTGACATTATCTTCGGGTGATGAGGATTTGGCGGCGCATGTTGCGGAATTGCTCGGTAATTGTACGGCTGTGCGTACTAATCGTCGGAATTATAACTGGGTATTTCCGCTTATTGACCGTAATCAGGATTCTTATGCGCGTGAGTGTAGGCAAATTAAGAGTAAGCAGTCAACGATTGTTTTCAGTGAGTATCCTGAGGTTTGTGGAAAGCGGGCGTATGAGAAGCGTATTCCGGCGGCGTACATGCATGGTTCCATAGAGCAGCGTTGGGAATTGGTGCGGGGGCTGTTTGATACGGATGGGTCCATTGGCGGTCATGACGGCGGGCGATATAATGTTTCGTTTTCGTCTACGTCGCTTGGTTTGATTCAGGATTTGCAGACCGTGCTTTATTCGTTGGGTGTTTCCAGTACTTACAATGTGGCTCGGGATATTGATTCTGGACATGGTAATTATGTTCAGTATCGGTTGAACGTCAAATCGTCGAATGCCAATAAGGACCGATTTTTTTGGCTGCCTCGTAAGGTTGCGATAGCGGATAAAGCGAGGGTTGATGGTTCTGCGGGTACTCGGGCGTCTCGAAAGGATTATGATTGGCTTGGCATTTCGGATATTTCCTTGATGGCTGAACAGGCGCCTACGACTTGTATTTATGTTGACGATGACGAGCATCTGTATCAGGCGGGCGATTTCATCGTTACGCACAATACTGAGGTGTCGAAGTCCCTTGCGGGGCTTCTGTTCGGCAGCGAGGACGCGATGCATCGGTATGACATGTCTGAGTTCGCGAACCCGGATTCTCTGGAGCGTTTCCGGAAAGAGCTGACGAACTCCGTGTGGACGAGGCCGTTCAGCGTGATTCTGTTGGACGAGGTCGAGAAGGCGTGCGCGCCGGTGACCAGGTTGTTATTGCAGGTCTTGGATGACGGCCGTCTTACTGATGAGAACAACCGGGTCGTGACGTTTTCCAACGCGTATATCATCCTGACGACGAACGCCGGTTCCGAGGTCTATAAGAACATCTCGCAGTATAATATAGACGATGAGGGTTCCGGCAGGAACATCATGCAGTATTACAAGGTCATCAGGGATTCCATCACGTCTACGACCGAGAGCAAATTCCCGCCGGAGCTGCTTGGCCGTATCGACGTCATCGTTCCGTTCCAGCCGTTGTCCGAGGAGACGATGAAGCGCATCGCGATGATGAACCTGAAGAAAATGATGACGAACGTCTTCCGCCGGCACGGCGTGCGCGTCGGCATGCACCCGGACGTGATAAGATATCTGGTCGAGGACAACCTGGACACGGACTCGGATTCCGGCGGCGCCCGCGTGGTCATCTCGAAGCTCGAGTCCGAGGTCACGATACCCATCGCGAAGTACATCAACGAGCACCGGGGCGTCGAGTATCTGAACGTCGAGGTCGTGGGCGACTTGGTCCGCGATAACGAGAACCTGCGCGTGTCCGACGCGTATATCCGGGTCTATGAGCCCAGTCCCGAGGAGATTGAGCAGCAGTACCGGCACCGTAAGCGGAAGGGCTGAACCGTGGCGATTGAAATGCCATGCGCGATATGGTATAATCAGGGTAACGCGAAACGCTATATAATTTCGAAAAGGTGGTATGAAATCTATGTGCGGTAATAATTTTGATGCCCGTTATGACGCTTACATGAGCCGGACCAAAGACGCCCGGCCGCGGTTCACCATGTCGGGGACCGGCATGGACAAGTTCGATACGGTCCGGCCGGCCTATAACGGCATGAACATCATTGACCCGTACGGTCAGGAGCGTCATCTGGCGGCCGCTCGGGACGGGTCGTTCGGTTTGCGGTTTTTCAAGGACGGATACGGCAGCCGTGAGATGTCCTTCGGCGAGGTGCAGTTATACATGGGCGTCGTGACCCATGACGAGCGTGCCGAGCAGTTCCGGCAGCTGCACCAGGACTGCGTCGAGGCCGGGTCTTTGCTTCTTGACCTCCGGCAGCAGCGTGACCCCATCAGCGACCAGATGACGGCCCGCATCGCGGGGCCATTGTTAGAACGCTGGCAGGCCCTGACCATGACCGACAGGAACGACAGCCCCCGCATGGCCATAGAGACCCTGGGCATGCTGAGCACCGAGTCCATGCATGACCTCGTTTCGTACATGCAGGTCGGTGCCGATGCCCATGCCGCGGCCGAGTCCGGTCTGGCAGGCAAGCCTGACCCCGCGTGCGAGCACAAGTGTAACGCGTTCGTCAATATGGCCCGCGAGGGGGCCTACCGGTTCATGAACGCGTATTCCGGGCCTGCGAACGCGGGGCTGCAGGGCGACATGCTGGCCGGCGTCAGCGAGGTCGGGGACAACATCGCCGCGAATATCATGTGCGGTAACGACGGCCGCGTGCGGCCCGAGATTCGGTTCTCGGACTTCGACTTCGCGCTTCCCAGGGCCGATATGAAGGGCGCGGAGATGGTCAGCCGGTTTGACGTGACTTATCTGGACACGATGGGTCCGGGCGTCGAGGTGTTCGACAAGAATATTCTGAGCGCCGAGTACCGCCAGCGCGTCGTCGCGGAGAAGACGTCCAAGATTGCTGGTGGCGTTCAGGTTCCGGACGTGAGCCTGGACGTCATCCCCAATAATTTATATTATTCCATGACGGGCAAGACGAAGGACATGGCCCGGCAGGACATGAGCGGTATGAGCCGTTATGAGCACGAGATACCGCCCCGGGCTTACGGTTCCGGCATCCAGGCCATGGGTGCCGCGGGCGTCGGGCGTTCCGGCACGCAGTCCGCCGAGAGCTCCGCGCAGGGCGACGGGCCCATGTTCGACCACGATTTCACCGGCAGCGTCAGGCAGGCCGCCGCGCCCATGTTTGACCGTGATTTCACGGGCAGCGCCAAGCAGAGCGGCGCGCCCATGTTCGACCGCGATTTCGCCGGCAGTGCGGTTCCCCGGCGCAGCACGCGGGACCTCGACGCGGCCTTCCAGGGATTGGACAGCGGTCCTGAGGGGCCCGAGCACGAGGACGGCTACGGGGTCTGACTGAGACTTTGGCGACGGATTGCCGTGACGGCAATCCGTCGCCTTGGATTTTATTATTCCGGGAGGAGCGATTTCATATGTCACATGACGGTTTTCGGTATGACTTCACGTCGAGGGAATTGGCGTATTTCTTGTTCGGCCGGCACCGGTGCCCGAGGTGCGGCGGAAAATTGTCCCGGCATAGGACGTTCGATACAGTGAAAGGCGCGGAGTTCAATACGCGGTCGGCGGCACCGTTTCGGTCGGAGTCTGACATCAAATATTATCGGTACGTCTATACGTGCGATAACTGTAATGCGAGCCACAGCCTGAGCGATTTGGCCCGGGGCTGACATGCGATACGCATCCGGAACTGTTTTTGCGGTTTAAGATTGAAATGCGGCGCATGTTATGGTATAATCTGGACATTGCGAAACGCTATATTATTTTGAGAAGGCGGTGGGAATTTTATGGGAGTCATGGATTTCAATGAGCGGTATACAGCGTATATGAATCGCGTGAAGGACGCCAGGCCCCGGTTCGAGATGCCGGCAGGCTATGCGCTCCGGTTCGACTCCGTGTGCCCGATGTACGAGCGAATCGAGGTCGCGGACCCGTCTGGCAGTAAATCGCCCGTTACAGTCGGCTACGAGGACGCGTACGCGATGCGGTTCTTCAAGGGCGAGTACGGCGACCATGAGCTAAAGGGCGACGCGCTCCGGGCCTATATGGGCGCCGGGCCCCACGACGTGCGCGCGGAACAGTTCCGGCAGCTGCATGCGGACTGCGTCGAGGCCGGGTCGCTGTTTCTGGACCTGCGAAACCGGACCGACGGCCGGGCGGACCAGATGCGGCGGGAGCTCGCGGGACCGCTGCTCGAACGCTGGCAGGCGCTGACCGTCAGCGACGAGTACGGTAGCATGCGCATGGGCATGGAGAACCTGGGCATGCTCAGCCAGTCGGGTATGCATGACCTGGTCATGTACATCCAGGCTGGGGCCGATGCGCACGGCGCCGTGGAGTCCGGCCTGGCGGGCAAGCCTGACCCGGAGTGCGACGCGAAATGCAACCGGCTGACGGCGATGGCGCGGGAAGGCGCGTACCGGTTTATGAACGCGTACATGGCCCCTGACGATGGCGTTCATACGGCGCTGTCCAATGGAATCGGTGAGTTCGGCAACGAGATGGCCGTCCGTATGATGCAGACCGACGACGGCCGTGAGCGGCCTGAGATTCGATTCTCGGACTTCCGGTTCGCGCTGCCTGATGCGCCAGGCATGATGGCGTTCAATTCCACGTACCTGGATTCCATGGCGCCCGGCGTCGGGATGTTCAACAAGCGCATCCTGTCCGAGCCATACCGGCAGCGCGTCGCGGCCGACATGGCCGAGCGGAGGGAGGCCGGCATCGAGCCCGGCGCCGTGACCCAGGACGTCATACCCAATAATTTATATTATTCCATGACGGGGAAGACCCGCGACATGGCCCTGCGGGACATGGCCGCCGGACGGGACAGCGTCCCGGGGCTCGGATTCAATGGCAGGCCCTTCGAGGCCGGTTATTCCGGGCACCTGGCGGATTATCCGGGTGCCGGTCCCGTGTCGGCGGATAATCCTGTCCGCGGCGATTCGCCCATGTTCGACGGTGATTTTACCGGGAGTTCGGGTGCGTTGTCCAAGGCCGGGTATGTCGTCCCGGACCCTCCGCGCATCACGGGACCCGTGGACCGGCCGCGGCCCGTGCGCCAGGCGCCGCCGTTTGGCGGTCCGTCCGACGGCAACGGCGGTGGCGGCGGTGATGGGTTAGGTGGCGGACCCGGTGGCGGTGCAGGCGCGTCCATGGACGGGTCGGACAGTCCGGGCCGGTCCGGGCGCAGCACGCGGGACCTGGACGCGGCTTTTGACGGGCTTGACGGCCAGGATTACGAAGGGCCGCACGGTCCTGACCTTGACGGCGAGTGCGGGATTTGATTTCCAGGAATTTCATACGCGATGCCCCGGGGATTCGTCTTCGGGGCATTTTTCTTGATTTCCGTTGATATATGTGGTATATTTTAGTAGGCGCAGAGCAAGAAAAAGTGAGTTTCTGCGAATTCACATGAAAGGAAGGTTTTCTGTGGCTTTCAAGAAGAAAAAGGACGGGAGTTCCGGCGGGAAGTCCCGTGAGGAGCGGGAGGCCGAGCGGGAAGCCCGCAAGGCTGAGCATGAGGCCCGGCGCGAGGCCCGCAGGTCCGGACGAGGTAAGGGCAAGGGTGATGATGATACGGCCGGCGAGAAGCCGGGCAAGTCCGTCGGCGCGAACCGGAACCGGAAGGACGAGTCCATTATACGCGAGACCGTGTTCGAGACCGCGATGTCGTCCATGCGGGGGAACAAGCCGTTCTGCGTGCAGCGGGACGGGGAGGACCTGTGCGTCGGTATCTTGCTGCAGCTCGCCAAAATCGGCGGCCTGACGGGCAAGGACAAGAACGATGAATCCAAGGGGTCGATTATCACCCTGATAAACAACGGCGCGATAGCGTCCCTGTACACCAGCGAGCTGAAGTCCGAGGACAGCATCGTGTTCATCCCGACCGTGGACACGCTGAACCAGATGTCGGAGTTCTATCTTCTGGCTGACGATATCGAGTACGAGCTGGTGCTCATCAGTCCAAGCGACGAGACGATTGAGCATACGGGCGTCAACGTGTCCCTGGACTACTTAATCAAGCTGCACAAGTCGAAGGGTAGCATCAAAGCCAAGCTCGGTGATATCCTGGAAGACGCCGCGCCGGAAGGCCAGGAACCGGTGCCCTACGTGGCGCCGCCGGAGCCTACGTTGGAGCCGGCGCGGGGTCAGGCCGGCGCCGATGACCCGTTCGGTCCCGATGATACCGGTTCCGGGTCCGATGGCGATTATGGTCTTGGCGGTGACGTTCCGCCGGACTTGGACGACGGGGACGATGGAGACGATGAGGACGGCGAGGACCCGACCGCGTCGGACTTGGATTTGCAGGACGCGGCAGGGCAGGGACAGGCCGCCCAGCCCGACGCGGGATACGCGCCGGCTCAGGAACAGCCCCAGGCGCCGCCGCCTCCGCCGGAGCCGGTCTATGTCTCGCCGGAGCAGTCCATGCAGGCGATGCACCGGAAGTTCTTCAATGATGACATGTCCCGGGACCTGGACACGTCGGCTTTGGAGCAGGCGCTGGCGGGCATCGGGCAGTTCCGGGCGCTGTTGCTGCGGCCGGAGGGCACGTGGCTGAACGAGCAATTGAACGTCCTGATTGACCTGGCGAACCAGGAGTTATACGCCCTGCATGAGCAGAACCTGTCCGTCGTGCGGAACCAGTACCTGACTGAAATCGGCGCCGCGTACATCGAAGAGATGTCCGCCGTCGGGGACTATCAGGCTGACGAGCGATACGCGACGATTAAAGCCAAGGTCGACGCGGCCATGGCCGGCATCGACGCCATGATTGAGGAGGAGCGGACGAAGCTCCAGGCCGAGTGGGACGAGAAGGTCCGGAACGCCGGCGAGGCCGCCCGCATCCATGCCGAGCAGACGTACCGGGAGAGATATTTATACCAGCACGAGGAGCGCATGCGCAGCATCGACTCCGAGATGCGGGCCGGCGCCCAGGCGGGCGAATTAAATGCCATCGCGGACCTGAAAAAGGCCCGCATGATTGAGGCCGAGCAGCGTCTGGATTTGCGGGATTCGGCGATTATCGCCCGCGTGGTCGATGAGTACCGTGAACTGCTGATTGCTGAGACCGAGTTATACAGGCGGCATGAGAGCACCATCCTGAAATTCCTGGACGAAAACCGGGCGAATGAAATCGCGCGGATTCAGGTCCTGGGCAAGGACCTGGACCGGGACGACCAAATCGCTCAGATTCAGGCGGAGTACCAGACCCGGGCTGCCAGCATGACCGCGGAGTTCGAGTCGCGCATCTCGGCGCTGCAGTCCGATATCGAATCTGCTCGGGTGCGGTACGCGCAGGAGCTGTCCGAGAAAGACGCGAAGTACCGGGAACTGCAGGCCAAGTACGACTCGGACCGTGCCGAATGGCGTGAGCAGGTCCGTGATTTGACCGACGAGGTCGGACGCATCACGGAGGCGAACCGTCGGGACACGGACATCCGTGTCGCCGAAATCAAGGCCCAGCGGGACTCGTACTCGGACAAGTACGACCATCTGGTTGCCATGCAGCGCAAGGGCAACATGCTTATCATCGCGATTGCGGTCGTGGCGTGCCTTCTCATGTTCGCCGTCGGCATGCTGCTTGGCGGCGGGCTTGGCGGGAAGTCCGACAAGGCTCCTGCGGACAATCCGTCCGGCATCCAGGCTGACGTGAATCTTGGACAGGGCGATTCCGGTGAGGCTGGCGCAAGCGACCCGTCGAATGAAGTCCAGGGCAACCCTGGCGCACAGGCGCCTGACGATAATACGCTGGACACGTCCGGCGACGACTCCCAGTCCCCTGCCGACGAGCAATGGGCGGCCATGCAGGACCCGCCCCTGGCGTCGTAGGTTCATATAGATAAAAAACTCATGGCGGTTTTGATTGGAGGTGATAAAACGCCATGAAATTCAGTTTTAAGCGCAAGAGGGATGCCTGGGACGATTACAACGCGATAGACGTAGCGAAGCGTGCGGAAAACCGTGACGTGTTCTCGGACCAGCAGGTGAAGCGGTCCACGATTGGTGAGGAGACGACGATGACCAGTCGGATTATCTTCGTCTCGGTCATGACGGCGTTGATTGCAATCCTGGTCTGGGTCATCCTGTCCGCGGGGCAGTTCGCCGGCTCGTCGTTCTCGGCGACGCTGCCCGACGCCAGCGTCTCGTCCGGCAGCGTCGGGTCCGGGACCCAGACGGACTACGAAATCGACCCGGAGACGGGCCAGATTGTCTCGAATAACCAGTCCGAGACGCATCTGGGACCCGACGCGGGCACGGGCTCGTACGTCATGAGCCTGGAGGAGTTCAACGCGATTCGCGGGATTGACTTCGACACGTTCGCGGACCTGTACTTCGAGCGGCTCAGCATGGGCATGATATTGCATTTCCGGTCCCGCGTGACCGGCGAGGAATACGACTCCAGTGACGTCATTTCCATGTGGCAGGCTATCGTGAACGGCAATTACGCGGCGTACCTGGCCATGTACGGCGGTTCCTCGATGGGTGACGGCTGGGCCGACGAGAATAACGACGCGAATTATTTACTGCCTGACGGCACGGACTCTCGGAACGGTTCGGTCACGGACCCGGGCGCGCCGGGCGGCGTGGACATCGTATCGGGTTCCGTGAACGGGAAGACCCTGGTGGACTTCATCTTCATGTTCCGCATGTGGAAGTTCATGGTCACGTTGCTCGTGTCGGCCATCGCGTTCGCAATCATGTACGCCATCATGTACCGGAACTGGCAGACCCAGCATGACGACAACGACGTCGTGGGAATCAATCAATGGCCGAACGACCAGCATATCCAGTTCCCTCAGGAGCTGATGCAGAATTACGACTGGTTCCCTGACGTGGGTGCGCATGCGCCGGTACAGGTCTCGTCGATGCTTTCGCACGTGATGCTGACCAACAAGGGCGTCAAGAAAATTTTATTGACGCGGCATGCCGAAAAGGACATCAAGGCTCCGGACGGGAGTATCTCGTATTTCAAGGGCGAGGTCCTGTACGGCGACGACGGGCTGCCCATGCAGGATGAAGTTCCCATGTTCGACAAGAAGTTCGGCCTGGGCCTGTACGACTCGGCGAAAATCCTGGATGAGTATCGGATTTTCTTCGACCCGAAGGATATCAAGTACAATCCGGACGACGAGAACCGTGACAAGCTCAAGGGGGCTAAGACCGTCGCGGATATGATTAACAAGTACTGGGAGTTCCCGGATTATGAGCCTCAGCGACCGGCAGGGGCTTACATCGTTGACACGGCGCCGGTTAATACGATGTTATTGGCGATTACCCGCGCTGGTAAGGGTTAGTGGTTTGGCCCTTTTTCACACCTTTTCGTTATCAAACGGGTCTGTAAAGTTTCAAAATCAGAGAATTTGCAGGCTAACGGGGGTAAAATCCCGTGGGAAGCCGGATTTTCCGGTACTCCTGTATCGACTATGGCAGGTCAAGCTGCCAGTAGGGCCGCTATTGATACGCGGTCGCGTTTTAGGCAACGACGCGCGCGCAAGCCGAAACGGGTGTGGGCCGAAGATTGATTCGGTTTAAGAGATAGTCAGTTGGTCCTGTGGTTCGAGGGACCGCAAACCTTCATCGAGTATAAGGCTCTGCGTATCCCATGGGGATACGTACTCACTTTTTATTGCTTGGGAAATCCTAACGCCGTCTTGCCGAAACAGTAACTGGAAACGGTATGCTGGCCGTTCTTGATGAGAACGACAGGAGCGAAAGCGGAAAAAAGTAGACGGATGATGCCGTGGAGCAATCCGCTGGCATCGTGGTAATGGATGTTTAGCAGCGACACGCCTAAGTCGCGGTGTTGGAACCGCGATATTTCGACGGTAACGTCGATATACGATGCTGAAATGCGTCGTATTGGCGTACGTTCAACGACTACCTCCTTGGGGGAGGGGCGAAAGCCTTAATGTAGGGGGCAAGCGAATGGCTCCTGAAAAATAAGTGGTTCGGAATTGTGATATGAAGAAGAATGATTTGACAGGTCGAGTATTTGACAAATTGAAGGTCATCGAAGAAGCTGAGCCGTATGTGAGTCCGAAAGAGCATCGAAAACTCATGTGGCGATGCCAGTGTGAATGTGGGAATATCTGTGAGGTTATGGGTTCACATTTACTATCGGGCCATTCCGCATCGTGCGGATGTCAGAAGACGGCGAAACTGAAGCCACGGACTGCGTGTGATTTACGTGGTCGGGAATTCGGAATGCTGAAGGTCATAGACCGGGCCGAGAATCGAATGATTGGCCAGAATTCTCGTGTGGTTTGGCGTTGCAGGTGCGAGTGCGGCAAGGAGACTGAGGTGCTGGCCTTGTTGCTTACGGGGCACTTAACGAAGTCCTGTGGCTGTTCTTCAACGTCGCATGCGGAGCGTGTAATGCATGCTTATTTGAATGAACGCAGCGCCGTGTTCATCGCGGAATACAAGGTCGATGGTCTTTGCGGTGTTGGTGGCGGGGCGTTGAAATTCGATTTTGCCGTATTTGACGGTGATGCGTTGGCACTTCTGATTGAGTTGGACGGTGTGCAGCATTATCGGCCTGTGAAATACTTTGGCGGCACTGTGAAGTACGAGCAGTGCAAAGCGAACGATTCGTTGAAAGACGCATGGGCCGAGCAGCATGGCGTGACATTGGTTCGAATCAATGTCTCAGAGTGTCGGTCAGATGACGACTTTCGTAATTTGTATGCGTCTGTGCTCAATACATATCATATTCTGAATTGACATATAGCCTCAACATTCAGTGAAAAACTGAAGCGTGGTCCTTGCGACCGGGCAGCTGAGTTGCGTCGGCTGCTGAAGACATTTGCCTACTTTGGATATGTGGACGCGGGAGATGCGTCCCAGCAACATGGTCATCAACGACCCTAAGGGCGAGCTTTTGGTGAAATTTTACGTAAAAGGCACTGTTCGCGGCTATCAAATTGTGCAATTCAACTTAATCAATTCTACCAAAACGGATATCTATAACCCGTTAGGATTAGCCGCAGATTCTGCTAGAGAGGGTGATTTCACCAAGGTTGCCCAATACGTCGGTAACATCGCGGAGGTCTTCTTCCCCGTGGATGGTGCCGATGACCCGGTTTGGCCCAACGCCGCAAATAATGCTTTTAAGCGAGCGGCGTACGGTCTTATCGATTATTACCTTGAAGAAGAGAAAGAGCTTCGGCTCCGTGCCGAACGCGAGGGATGGGACAATAAATATCTTGAGACTGAAATCGACAAGGCCTGGGGTAAGGTCACGCTGTACAACTGCTATCAGCTGTTCGTCACCCTGGCTGCGAAGAAGCTCAAGAACCCCATCGTGGAGTTCAAAAACCGGGAGAAAGCCGGTGATTTTGAGCCTTTGAAGGCCGATGAGGACCCGAACAACCTGCCGCCGGGCCGTGAGCCCATGACGGACGAGGAGTTCGAGGTCGCGAAGCGGGAAGCCATCGACAAGGGCGCCCTTTGGGCGGGTAAGGCCGATGACGACCTGCTGACGCTTTTCTTCAACGCGACGGCAGAGTTGCCGGAAAACTCGATGCGACGCCTCGTCCGTGCAGCGGATAATTCCCTGCGGAGTATGGGTGGCGCCGAGAAGATGATAGCTTCGTGGGAGATGTTTGCCGGTGAAAGCCACAAGCCGGCACATGACTGCGCTGTTTTTAATTTTGCGGCGTAATCATGAACTGCATGGCCGAGGCGAGAAATGACGGGGTAACGCCCTGAAGCCCGCCCCCTGAGCTCCGACGTGCGTCGGGGAGAAATTCCCGGGGTGCGAAACTCGGTAAAGTCGGCAGAAGGAATGGCTTGGTCGCGCTTGCCATGTCTGATATGCCGGGGGTCCGTAAGGCGCATACGGTCAGCATGCCGCGTGAGAAGCGGCTGACGAATCCGTGAATGAAAGGCGTCCGAGGCTGCGGTCGAGTAGCCGAGGAGTACGTGAAAGCCCGTACGGCGTCAAGGGCGCCGTCCAGGTCTTGGACGTCAGAACGGAGACCTAAGTGCGCGTATGGATGGATAGGCCATGCGGAACGTCGAAAGGTACAGGACTTGGGATTGTATTCCCGGGTTTCCGGTCGAAGAACGATAAGCCGGTCAGCCTGTGCTGAAAAGCAGTGGTCGTAGCGTCGATGGCGGTCGTAATCACCGCCGGAGCGATGGCCACAAGTCAATCACAAATCCACTGTCCATCAGGCGGCGCCGAAACCGGCGCCGTCTTTTTGCTGGTATTTAATTATCGTTTTATGATATAAATTCTATTGACAGGGGCCGAGATAAATGTTATAATGAATCCAGAACAGGACTTCATGGGAAGGAGGGCGTGCAATGACAATTGACGAGGTTTTAATCAAGATGCGCGGCGAGGGGCGTTTAATTTCCGACATGGCCATTGCGGTCAATAGGTCCGAGACGACTGTGTTGCGCAGGCTCGGTAAGCTGGGCCTGACCTGTAACGGCCGGCCGGATATACAGGATTCGGACGTCAAGTCTTTGTGGGATACGGGTCTGACGATTTCGGAAATCGCGGAGAAATTAAACTGTTCGCATGAGACGGTGTCCAAGCGACTGAAAAAGTTCGGGATTTCATGCAGCCGTGTCGATGGCATACGCCGGCATTTCGAGCGGGAGCATGAAATACTTTGGCCTGAAATCAAGACCGGCCTGGACGCCGGCACCGCGCCGACCGCCCTGGCGCGGCGGCACGGCATCGGGTACGCGAATTTGATTCGGCTCATGCAGCGGCATGACTATCCGTTCGAGTACCCGGACAGCGATACGGACGGCAATTCCGGGAACCCCGGGCCTGACACGGACTCGGGCACTGGCCGGCCTGATGTTGCGGGCAGGTTCCAGAGATTTCTGGAAAAGTCCCGGGCAGTCCACGGGGGTTTTTATGATTATTCGGATTCTGAGTATGTGAACACGAAGACTAAAATCAAAATCATATGCCCGGAGCACGGTCCGTTCATGCAGGCGCCGGAGAAGCACATGATTGGCCGGGGCTGCCCGGCATGTGCAAGGAAACACGGGAGGCTTGATATCAAGAATTCCGTGCAGGCTACGGAAACGAAGCCCGGGCCCGTCGACCGGCCACAGGAACGGGCTGCCGTCCGGGACGTGGCTGCGAGGCCCGTTATATCCGGGCAGAAGGTCGATGCCGATGATTTGATGTATTCCGCGCTCGTTGAAATCTTCGGGCCGTTCGATGTCGAACGGCGGTGCGTGACGGCCGCGTATCCGTATTTATGTGACTTTCATATCAAGTCCCGGGACATGTATATCGAATTGAATGCTCACTGGTCTCATGGTAGTCATTGGTTCGACGGGAATTCCAAGAATGACTTGGAATTATTAAGCTCCTGGGATGCCCGTGGGCCGCATTTCAGGAACGCGGTGTCCGTATGGACCAGACGGGACGTCGAGAAGCGTCTGGCGGCGCAGGCTCGGGGTCTGAATTATCTGGTCTTCTGGGATAATGATTTACGGGACTTCGAGCTCTGGGTCGGGTCCGGCTGCCCGGACGGCCAGGACTGGCTGCATGAATACTCCTGGCTGCCGTCCCGTGGAATCGACTCGGGAAGGTTCCAGTGGGATTTTATGACAGTGGGTTCGATTCCATGTGGGGCGAAGCCCGTCAGCGCCCTAGTGAAGAAGTATCAGGCGAACGCGTTCTATCATAAAGAACTGGCTTTATGGCATGCGAACGGGGATTTCCGGGGACTGCCGCTTCGGGCATGGCTGTACTGGAACCGGATGAAATACTTGAACAAGACGCCATTTGAGCTGTCCGACATAGAGATTTTGCGGGGGTTCAAGATTGCCGGTATTATATCGGGTTATTCGGGTTTTGACGCGTCTCTTTTCAATGAAGTCCTGTGTAAGTATCATGTCAAATCCGTCTATGACCCCTGCGCCGGGTGGGGCGAACGGATGCTGTCCTGCGCGGTTTTGGGCATCGAGTATCTTGGCTTGGACGTGAATTTGGACTTGAAATCCGGTTACGAGGCCATGGTCCGGGATTTTGATTTGACTCGGCAGCGGGTTGTGTTCCAGGATTCCGGTGATTTGAATTTTAATCCGGGTTATCAGGCCGACATCGCGATGACGTGCCCGCCGTACGGGAGTTTAGAAATATATGGCCCGAATGGCGCGGAGAATTTAAGTCATGAAGAATTTTTGGCCTGGTGGGGCCGTGTCATCGACAACGCTCTGAAATGCGGGATTGAATACTTCGCGTTCCAGGTGAACCGGAAATACCGGGACATGATGCAGTCTGTCGTTTTGAGCAGGAACTTCGAGCTGATTGACGAGCTGGAATACTCGAATCCCAGGAGCTCGCATTTTACGCGGGGGAAGAACGGAGTGAATTTCAAATCCGAGAAGGAATCCATGTTGGTTTTCAGAAAGGTTGGTATGTGAATCATGGAAGAAATCAAAACTATCCGGAAGAATCTGAACTTGACGCAGGCGGCGTTCGCCGAGAAGTTCAAGTTCTCGCAGCGGCAGGTTCAGGCATGGGAGCAGGGCGTCAATAAATGCCCTGAGCATGTGTTGAATTTTTTCAAGCTGCTTGAATCCGTGAAGCCTCGGGGCGGCGTGGACTTTTCCGAGAAGGGCCGGCCGACGGACGACCCGAACTCGTTCGAGCTCCAGCAAACGAACGACTGGTACGCGTCCGTGAACATGGATGCGTTCGAGGCCGCTTTGGTTTCGGTTTTCGGAGCCGATGACGTCGTGCGGAATTATAAGTCCAAGAAGATGCCGCTGCGGGTGTCGTTTTACGTCAAATCCCGGGACATGTATATCGACCTGCATGACTTCGCGCAGCACGGCGGGCACTGGTACGACCCGGAGCGGGAATCGGACGAGGCACGTTGCCGGTTCTGGTCTGCCATGTCTGACATCGATGACCGGTTCGTCGAGGCGCTGTGCCTCTGGACGGGGTCCGACCCGGTGAAGCGCTGGTACGCGGGGCATAATAAGTTAAACTACGTCGTGTTCTGGGATTTTGATGGGTACGACATGGCGCTGTGGCTGGGCATGGGCTGCCCGAGCGGCCAGGACTGGCTGCGGGAGTATTCCTGGATTCCCGATGAACTGAACCAGGTGGCAAAGCAATGAAGTCGCTCGGTCAGGAGGAATTTCTTCGGCGGGCCCGGGAAGTCCATGGGGACCTGTATGATTACTCGCGGGTGAAGTATGTTAATAACGCGACGCCCGTGGAGATTATATGTAAAATTCATGGGAGCTTCATGCAGACGCCGGCGAAGCACATGAAGGGCCGGGGCTGTACGCACAAAGACTGCATCGCGGCTAAGAAAATCAGGACCAGTCTGGAGCGCTTCGGGACCGAGAACCCCATGCAGAATCTTGAAGTTCAGGACCGGCTGAAAGTCAGCCTGGTTCAGAACTTGGGCGTCGACAACCCAATGAAGAGTCCTGAGGTTCGTGAGAAATTGAAATCCACGGTCCGGCGGGATTACGGAGTCGATTACACGTGCGAGGCGGAATCAGTAAAGGCAAAGCGTATCGAGACCTGCATTCGAAAATACGGGGGCCGCGGGCCCATGTCCGATAAATCGGTCCGGGACAAGGCCCGTGCCCGTATGGTCGAGTTATACGGCGCCGAGAACGCGCTGCAATGCGATGAAATATTCGATAAAATGAAGTCCCGTGTGACGGATAAATTCGGAGTCGGCAATGTCATGGAATTGCAGGAAATTCGGGACCGGGTCGCACGGACGAAGCGGGAACGGCATGTCGGACGGGAGTCGAACCCTGAGAAACGCATGCTTGAGATTTTGATTTCGATATTCGGTCCCGATGACGTCGAAGTCGAGTTTTCTTCCGAGAAATATCCGTATGCGTGTGATTATCATATCAAATCCAGGGACATGTACATCGAATTAAACGCTCATTGGTCTCATCATGACCACTGGTTCGATGAAGATGATATTTCAGACAAGAATCTGTTGAATCATTGGAAATCTAGGCATACAAAGTATTACGATAATTGCGTCAGCGTATGGTCCGGCCGGGACGTCATGAAGCGCAGGACCGCGCGGGATAATAACTTGAACTATCTGGTCTTCTGGCGGAATGATTTAATGGATTTCCTGGAATGGGTCGATGTGGGATGCCCTGACGGGCATGACTGGGACCATGAATACTCGTGGTGGGCCGCGGCGCGGCCGGCGCAAGACAATCTTTAAAGAAAAATCCCGGACGCGTGCGTCCGGGATTTTTCTCGGGCATGGCCTGCCGGTCGACGGCGTCAGTCTCGCGCTCGCGTCAACCTGTATTTGGCCTAATTGATTTGTTTGATTGGATTGATTTAATAATTTCTTGTGTATATTGATTTTTCAGGGAATTTATGTTATAGTGGAATCCAGAATTACTGAAAGGGGTGGTGCCTTTGATTTGATTTCACGCGATACGTCGAAATGAAGTCCGGTTTGTGAATTGCCGTCGCGATTCTTCGCAATTCCGCTCCGTGGGGATAACACGTGGACAGTGGTATTTTGCGGTTGATGGAGCGCCGTATACGGTGAAAGTCGTACGTACGGTGTGGACCGGGGGAAAAGGCGGAGATGCCATCAAAACCTTACCTATCGGTATCGTCTACGGAATCGCGGTGACCGCGATGAAAGCTGCTTTCGTACGGGATAAATGCATAGTGCGAGGGCCGTCGTCCCCGGCGAATCTGCCAAGTAGGCCGGGGTAAGAAAACGGGGAATACAGCATGGACCTGTTTGCAACGGGAATATGAGACCGAAGGCCGGTTAATTCCGGTCAGGCGCAACGAGTAGCGGATGCGAGTTCGATTCAATAATTCCGCCACGAGGCCCCGTTACCGGGCAGAACAGATTTTATCTGTGGTAAAAACGTACTCTGAGCTGCGGTGAAAGCCGTAGAAGGCGCGGATAAAGAGCCGTGCCGGTAACATTTCTGGAGCTTCTTTGCAGACCCTACGATTTCGACGCTTACTTCCGGCACGCCCAGCCAGAACGTGGACCTGGGCGGACTTTCGTTCCCGAGGCGCCTGGGCGTCCGGTTCCATTCGGATTACCTGAAGAAATTCGGGTTCACCGGCATGCGGGCGATTTGGGATAGCTACTCGGACAAGGAATTCTCGAAATGCCTTGGTCCCAAGTTCCATCACGAGGACATGATTACCCGTGAGGGATGGGCGATGTGCTATTTCGAGGGCATCTACGAGAAGGACGTGGCCTATATCAAGTTACAGGTCGTGAACGCCGACACGGGGATGCTGGTCAAGGTCTTCTATTTTGAGTTTAGGAAGGCCTATCAGATGTCGCTGGATGCGCGGTATTACGTCAAGGACCCGATTCTGGAGGAGAAAATCGTCAAGAACGGCTTCCTGACTGAGCTGCGGCCCGCGAAGACTGCCTCCGGGCGGTCGCGTTACGTGAAATCCAAGACGACGTTCACTCAGCGTAAGATGAAGAACGTCATGTCGGAACATCCTACGGAGCATTTCGTCGAGACGCCCGTCGTCATTCAGACGCAGGTGCGGTATTCGGAGAAGCCCCGGATGGTGTTCCTTGTTACGCCTCCGCATCTCATGCAATACGCCAAGTTGATTCTGATTCTTCTGTCTCAGTTGGTGAATTTGAACTTCGACCGGGCGTACATGGCGAAGGCGAATCAGAAACCGTTGTATCGGACGCGGTTCATGCTCGATGAGCTCGGTAACTTACAGAGCGAAGGGCATGGTATTGCGAACTTCCAGACGATGCTAAGCATCGGCTTAGGACAGGAGCAGCAGTTTAGTGCGACCAGTTGTGCAGTGAAAAGCTGTACCGTGTTTTGTCACGAACTGTCATGATGATTGACGGAATGATATGATAATACATTGAAACGTCAACGCTAAGCTACGGCATGCGATTTGGTTATAATCGTATGAAGCCCGTTGAAGTCGGCAGACGGCATCTGTGCGTTCAGATGACTTATATGCCGGGCGCCAATAAATTATCTATGGTTAGAATGTCATGTGATGGCTGACGAACTTGCGAATGAACGGCTCTTTAGCTGCTGCCGCAGCGATGCGGTTTTGATTGCTGAGGATTAGTAAAAATTGAACTTATGAACATCCTTATCGTATTTTTAATACGATTGTGGTAATCAGGGCCAGAGCAAGGACCTAAGGGTAAATATGTACTGGTAATCGTGATGGAACTGGGAAAGGCATTGAGTAGACTTTGTACTTTGACAACTGAATAGTAAAGTAAATCGGTGGTTTTTATTGACAAATTTACATTTTTGTGTTATGATATTACAAACACTGCAGTGGTAAGAAAGGGTTTGTGATATTCATGCCAAAAGGTCGATTTGCAGAAGATTTGAGTGGTCGTCGATATGGAAAGTTGACGGTTTTAAAACGGGAGCCGAGCCGTGTTCGTGCAAATGGTCGTACTGAGGCGATGTTTTTATGTAAATGTGATTGCGGAATTGAGAAAGTTATTCCAGCGACACGTTTGCGTACGGGTGGTGTTACGTCGTGTGGTTGCGAGCGCAAATCGATTGCGCGTATTGGCCAATTAGATGATTTGACTGGTCAGACGTTTGGTCGATGGTTAGTGCTTAATCAAGCGCCGTCTGAAATAGAGCCGTCAGGTCGTAAGGCGACAATGTGGCATTGTCGTTGTAAGTGTGGGACTGAGCGGAATATTCGAGCAGGAACGTTGAAGTCTGGTATGTCGAAATCGTGTGGTTGTTTGAAGCGGTATGACCGAGATTTTGTAGGAGAGCGGTTCGGGCGTTGGCTGGTTATCGAAGCGGATGCGCCCCATGTTGTTCCTGGTGGACGTTCGTTTTCGACATGGAAATGTCGTTGTGATTGTGGCACGGAAATGACGGTTTTGGAATCGGCCTTGGTTTCTGGAAAAAGTGCCTCTTGTGGTTGTGCACGAGTTGATTCGTTGCGTATGTCGCAATATCATGATTTCACAGGACAGAGGTTCGGTGAATTGACGGTCGTTCGGCGTTTGCCGGATAAACATACTGATGCTGGAAATCGAATTCAGTTGTGGTTGTGTCGATGCTCTTGCGGTAAGGAGATTGTACGGGCGAGGTCTAATTTGGCGTTGGGGTGCTGTACGTCGTGTGGACATGATAAGGTTATATCCAGTTTGGAATGTCATGTTCGAGATTATTTGGATGCGCATGACTGGGTTTATGACCAACAGGTTCGATATTCAGGCTTGGTCGGTAAGCGTAATCAGCCGTTGTCTTATGATTTTCTCGTGTATGATAAGGACTGTGAGTCGTATTGTTTGATTGAATGTTAAGGAAAGCAGCATTATGAGCCTGTGGAGTACTTCGGTGGGGTTTCAACGTTTGAATCGCAGAAGGTTCGTGATGCATTGAAGGCTGATTATGCGGCACAGCAAGGTATTCGGCTATTGTATGTGCCGTATTCATGTTCTACATATGATGCGATTTCGGATTTTTTGGATAAAAATCTTTGATTTATTTTACTATTCAGTTGTCGTAAGTTTATAGACCGTCGAAGAATATAAGCGGTCGAATCAATGCTGAAAAGCGATGGTCGGAGCGTTGATATTCATTGTAATGATGGACGGAGTAATGGCCATTAGTCGAAATTTTATTTCGATGGAACGCCGTGTGCGGTGAAAGTCGCATGCACGGTGTGGGCCGGGGGAAAAGGTGGAGATGATTTCAAAGCCTTACCTATCGGCATCACTTGTTCTCCAAACCTTACAGCAGTCGTAACGACAGGCGCGTGATAAATGCGTAGCGTCTGTTTGGCTGTCCCTGGCGAAGCCATTAAGTAGGCCAGGGTAATTAAACCGGGGAAAGAAGCGGGGACTCCGTTTGCAACGGAAATCCGAGAGCGAAGGCCGATTGTAAAATTTCGGTCAGCCGCAACGCGTAGTCGGTGAACCCGCCGTTGAGATACGGCGGAATATAATCCGGCCACGAGGCCCCGGCATCGAATGGCATGGGCGCAGAACTCATGGTGAAAATGTACGCTGAACTACTGTCGTAATGGCAGTGAAGCATGGATAAAAAGCCATGCGGTAACAATTTGTACGCGATGTCTATGGTGAAAGTGTTGATAAGATTAGCAGTCATGCGGCGTGATAAATGCGTAGCCGTGTGACGGTCGTTCATGGCGAAGCCGTCAAGTAGGCCATGAATCATGAACGGGGAATTAAGCGGGGAAGGGGTTTGCAACCTTCATCCGAGTCCGAAGGCCGGGGGTAAAATCCCGGTCAGGCGCAGAGCGTAGTCGCTGAGACCATGGCTGTGATGCCATGGAGCTATAATGCGGCCAAGAGGCCCCGTTATCGGACGGCACGCGCGCAGAGTGCGTGGTAAAAAGTTACGCCAATCCCTGTTGAAAGGACAGGGTCTTGCGGATAAAAAACCGCATACTTGAAATCCGCAACTTTTTTGATATAAAAGTAGCCGATTTCCAGGTGAAACGCGTGCAAGGTAACACTTCTAACATAGTCTTTCTTAAAAGCACAGACGACGCCATGCTCGACACGCTTCAGAAGATGTCGGGCACGACCCATAAGGCATTCAAGGAACAGAAATCCATCCAGAAGGACATGGGCCGGCTCATGTTCCAGAACGACGACAAGGTCACGATTACCGTCGGCGTGAAGGAAATCCCGGTTATTTCGTACAACGACATGGCCTTCATCAAGATGTGCAACAGCATTATTTTCCGGGCAGGCGACAGTCCCATCTGGAACCGTAACCAGACCTGCCTGCCCATGTCCTGGCGGTTGTTCGCGAATACTATCATACAGCCGGGCAAGGAATATTCGTTGCAGACCATTCCCACGCTGAGCTCGGCGCTGGACTTCGACGTCCGGCAGAATCAGCCGAATTTTATTAAAATGTGGGAGAAGCGGCGGGACCAGGCCATGGTGGCTGGCCGGGCCAAGGAAGCCTATAAGAAGGCTTACGGCTACGATGACGACCAGATTTCCAGGTTGGACCCGGACAACTATTCGGACGATATCATCCAAATCATCAACGAGGAACTCGTGGCCATCGAGCAGCGCAAGGCTGATGCGAAGCGTGCGGCCGAGGCGGCCAGGCTCGGGATTTCCGTCGATGACCTGCCGAAGGACTATGACGCGGGTGAAAGCGGCGGCGGCCAGGTCCAGTACGACGAGAACAAGGACTTCGAGGCCCAGGTGCAGGCACAGCAGGCGTTGCAGGCTGCGTGGTCCAAGAAGACGTACGCCGGCGGCAGGCTGTCGAAGCAGGACTTCGTCTCGTATGGGTCCAAGAAGCTGAACCGCGCGTATGATGATTTAATCGTCACGGCATACGTGGCGTGCCAGTCGGCGTTCGCGAACGATTTTGACAAGTTCCAGTTCGACTCCAGCGGCAATCTCTACGGGGCGAACCGGACGCCGTATCTGACGCGGACGTTGTCCGACGCGGACGTCGAGACGCTGAACCACGCAATCCATGACAGTGACAGCCGGCTTTATGCCGAGGAAGACCTCCCGAAGAACATTAAGGGCTACACGGTGCAGCAGGGGTTCTATCAGTTCCTCCTGTCGCAGCCGGACTGGCTCGGGTTCGCGGGCGGCAAGTTCGAGACGGAGATGGCTGCGCTCATGCAGGCCGTCACCGCGACGGACAATTAATTTCACGCAGGCCGGGGTGTTTTCCCCGGCCTGCTGTTTTTATCGTATAAAAATATTGATATCCGAGGGATTTTATGATAACATGTATTCCGATGGCAGTTCTTTCCGATGAAAAACTTTCTTATTCTCCCAGAAAGGATTTTGTATGGCCATGAAGTTTGTTCTCACGAACCCGTTCAATAGGAAGCACTTCGAGGTCTATGGATTTTATGACGCGCATACGTGGCTGTCTGAGTTATTAGTCCATGCGGAGCGGCCGGATTATTTCAATTCCCGGCTGAAGGTGTTTGATAACGTCGTTCTGTCACTGGACGGGGAACGGATTGAGTTCATAGCGCATGGGCGGCCCCATGACGAGGCCGGCCGGATTTTAATCCGTGTCGGCATGATGGATGACAGTCGCCGGCTTATTGAGAATCTGGACATGGTCGAGGCCGACGAGATGGCGCGGACGCTGCATATTGCGTTTGCCGCATGAAATCTTAAATTAAATTTTACATAGTAGGTGATTAGATATCATGCATCGTACAATCGGTACGCTCAGCCTGGGCGGTACATGGAACGTGGACTACCGGGCCGCATTGCACATGTCGCTGAACTCCGAGCATTTCTTGAACGCCATGAACTTCATGGACAAGCAGCGGCCGTTCGAGCAGGTCAATGACATTCAATATAAATTCGATATCCTGAGCCGGATTCCGGTGCCGGATATTCTGTCGCGTATCAATTATTCTGTTTCAAGATACGCCGGGCGGCATGAGAAGTCCTATGATATCTTCTGCCGGGAGATGCGTGACCAGGGGCTTCTGATTTCCGCGACCTTCCAGGAAATTGCGGATGATGACCGTCTCCTGGCGTCCGGGTGCTGTGAGATATCCAGTTCGGGCGACGGGCTCTGTTCGCGCATGCCGGCGCTTTTCGCGATGCCGGAGTACGACGTATTCGTTCTGAAGACGTACGCGGCGCTGGACGCGTTATATAATGCGCTGTCGGGTCATGGCCTGCACGAACTGGAGTCGGAATTCCAGTACCGCCTGTGCCATGACATGGGGTATTTCTTCGGGGATGATTTCTTCCGGGGCATTCCGGATTTGAATTCCGGATTGGACAGTGTTGAAATCTGCGATTCGGACGTGATTCGGGAGTACGTTTTCAATTTCGTCAGGACCCATCCTGACATCGTGCACATCATGAAGGAGCGTGGAAAATTATGGCCGTGCCGGTGACGTCATGGGCCCGTAAGGTCAAGCAGCCGTATGGGGGTTATCTGAAAATCAAGTCTATGCACAGGACGCGGTACGACGATGGAATCGCGCTGAATCCCGACGAAAATTTAAATCCGGGCACGGTCGGGACCGCGGTGGATTACCTGTCGCGATATCTGGCGGGCTGTTCGGCCGCCGTTGCGTTCGAACTGCCGCTGGCCGGCGCGGAGAGCCTCGGTATGAAGTCCCGTGCTGAAGATTACATCGACCGTCTGGAATACATGAAATCCCAGGGTCGCATCGACGACGAGTTCGTGCGGGCCGGCGTGAACTTGACAAGATTCGACGCGGTCGTGAAGGCGTACAACCCGGATTACGGTCATATCATGCAGGGTGAGCTCGTGCCCAGCCTGGAGACGGCGCATAATATCCGGGTCATGCTGTCCAGGATATTGAATTTCCGCGAGATGCGTAAGATTGACTCGACCGAGGGCGAAGTCCTGCGATTCTCGTCGGAGAGCGAGAATATCGGGTTTGACGTCATGCAGGGCGAGCCGGATATTTACTGTAATGCCGGCATATGGGACTGCAAGGCGCTTTCCCAGAGCTTGCGGGCGACGCACAGCATTCAATTATTGGCGTATTACGTCATGGCTATGCTGCCGAAGTGCGGCATGCGCACGGGCGCGGTCATGAACCACGTGAACCTGGGGTTCATGAATCCTAATCTAAATGGCCCGGGCGATTTTGTTTTAGGCTTCTTCAATCCCCGGAGCAACGAGGCTCATGAAACCTGCGTATCTGAACTGGACAAGGCTTTGTTCGGGGATTTAATCCGGGACATGAGCAATCCGGATTATTTGTATTGACGGCATGAATGGCATTCACTGATACGTTGTATCCTTGAATTTGTGTTTGTATTAAAATCTTTCAGGACCGTCCGGCAAGAGTTGCCGGACGGCTTTTATTATGCTATAATATATCTTGCTAGATTTTTCTGGCAATACGTGAAAGGACTTACTTATTTATGCGTATGAATCATGTATACAGGCAGCCGGAGGGCACGTGGGACATGGCCGACCGCATGGCCGCCGTCGGTTCTGCTCCCGCGCCGGATACGGTCGAGGGCGCGATTGACGCCGTCGCGGCGTATACCAATCAGCGTAAGGATTCCTATGCCTACGAGGCTGTCCGCTGTGAAGGGTTCCTGCCCCGGCCGGACTATCATGCCAAGGGCCTGTCCCGTGAGGCCATGCGCGGCAGCCTGCCTTACAAGAAGCCCGCGACGAGCATGCTGTATGAAATCATGGTGTCGGACGCGGACATGCATTCCGACCCTGCGTATCCGGACAGTCTGCTGGTCGACTTCCAGATTGGCGCCGACGCGCCTGTCAGCACGGCCATTTTGCCACAGTCCATCGTGACGAACGTCGATGATAACTTCGCGGTCAGCCAAATCATGTTTCGGCATGACCAGGCCGACGGGACGCTGCCTCTGAAAGGCGGCGGCACGGTCGATATCAGGGAATTCGGTAACTGCGTGGCGACGGCGTTTATTCTTTCGCAGTCGTCCGCGAAGGACCTGGCTAAGCTGCATGGCCATGAGTGGGACATGATGGTCGGCGACGAGCTGCTCAGCCCTGCGATGCCCCGCGTCGGGAGCATGCAGTCCGACATGTTCGACAAGCCGATGTCCGTGTCCCAGCGTGAGCTGTATAAGCAGATTTGGGAGAACGTGCATGATTACGTCGAGACGTCGCCGTACACGCCGTTCGAGATTTGCGCGGGCGGCATCGACACGGTGAACCTGGATTTCAAGCTGGACGGTTTCCCGTTCCAGAACGAGCTCCGCGCGGCCCAGTCCCGTACGCGTTACGGGGTGGCCAGCTCCAGCGAGGCCCTTATCCCAGATGATTACATCACCCGGTCGTCTGATGCGTGCTTCGTGTCCATGCTGACGCCGGAGATGGTCGCCGAGGGCCTTCCGCTGGACCGGGGCCGCATCGTGGACCTGAACCCCGATTGGCTTGTCAACCCCGCCGACACGGAGATGGACAACGTTCCGAGCGGGTACACGTTCGTCCGGATTCCGAAGGAGGTCATGTACCTGACGACGGCGAACGGCGAGAAGGTCTCCGCGCGTGAGTTCTGCGCGAACCAGTCCATGCGGAACACGATTGCCCTCGTCGGCCCCGAGAAGACCATGGAGCTTGGCGGCCCGGCCGCCATCCGGGAACATGCGCTCCGTTCCGGTCTGTCGCCGCTGTTCATGGACACGCTGGCGCTCAGTCAAGGGCATCCCATGATGGACGAAAGCATCAGCCGGATGCATGAGGAGGGTATCCTTCCGGAATGTTTCGCTGGCAAGGACCATAAGGACATGAAGTCCATTCATGACCTGTCGGTCAAGGACATCGCGTCGTCGGATATCGTGCGTCAGGCGGACACGTCGTTCTCGAAGAATTATACCGGGTGGGCGCATCCCGTGTATACGCGCAATCCTTCGCTTGGCCGTGCCCCGGCCTCGGCATCGGGCCTGCCCATGCCGCCCCCGTTACCTGGCCTGTCCCCAGTGTCCGATATGCCTTATTCGTCCCCGCGTTCGAAACTTGGGATGTTGACTCCGAAGCCGACGTACGCTCCGCTTCGGCCGAAGCAGGGGTATCCTTACCATCCGCATAACGGGATGCCGTATCCGGTTTCCCCGTCGGGTGCGCCGATGCCGCCGTTCGACAGGCCGGACGCGCTCCAGATGCCCATCCGGGCGGAAAAGCCGGAGGTCCAGGTGTACCAGCCGACCGTGGCTCCCGCGTCGCCGGTGCCGCCCGTTACGGCCCAGCATCAGGGTCCTGATTCGCAGGACGCGGACATGGTCCGTCATGAGATGGCAGGCCAGAAGGCATTCAAGGTCATCGACAATCCGATTGCATATGCGGCGCAGCTGTATAAGTCCGGCAAGGATATCACGTTCGCCGAAAAATCCGCACGGGTATTGGTCCGGAAGGCCGTCGAGGGCGAGCGCATCCCGGTCTATTCCCAGGGCGGAATCCTGGAAGCGAACGAGACCGGCATCGCCGGCAAGCTGGTCCTGACCAAGGCCGGTCCGGACGGGAAGCCCGTCATCGACGAGTTCGGCCATGAGAACTCCTGGCAGGCTGACGAATCCGTCGTCCGGAAGAAATACGAAATCCCGGAGGGCGAGATTCAGGACGGAATCTGCGCGAAGGCCGCGGGCGGACAGCAGAAGTTCGTCCAGGTCGACCGGGATGTGTGCTTCATGGTCCCGTGGGGCGAGGGCGGCAGCCTGATTCCCCAGAACATCGAGGCCGGCGGGTACATGAACATCACGGACCCGAAGGACGTCTACGGCATTTCGGCCCGGGACTTCAACGATACGTATCAGGTCCTCGGGTTCGAGCCCGCGCCGAAGCGTAGCACCAAGGACCTGGACGCCGCGTTCGATTCGATTGACGGCGCCGGGAAGTCCGACAAGCAGGACGGCCTGGGCGGCTGATTCCGGATTTCGCGGGAATTGCATAAAAAAATTACTACACGGGACTTCATTTGAATGAAGTCCCGTGTAGTGCTTTCATGTCTCCGGATTCGCGTATTTGACGACCCAGGCGTCAGGCAGGTACCTGCCCGTCGTCATAGGGCTGGACGTCCTCGTAATCATGCGGGACTTATACGTCATCGACGAGCTGGACCCGCCGTCCATGTTCATGGCCGCGTAGCAGCCGTATTTAATCAAAATATCCGCGCAGGTGGATATGTCGGTCCCCAGGCTGTGGCCGACCTGCCGTCCGTCAATAACCAGGAACATAACATTCTTGTTCATGTCCTGGCCAATTATCGTCCGGGGCTGGATGCCCATGCCGAAGCTGCCTGTGACTATATTCTTGCCGTCCAGCACGACAATCGGGTAGAACTGCATGGCGTCCGTGAGACTATCTAAGTCCAGCTTCGTGCCCATCAGGAAATTCCCGTCGGCGTCGAAGCCGGCTATCTGGTATCTCCCGTACTGGCGTTCGCCGGACAATTCATTGTCGGACAAGACGATGCCGATGGGGTGCTGGCCCTTGCCGCGGCCGTTGGGGTCGTGGAATCCGGACGCGTTGACGCCCAGTATGGCCTGGTTCTCGTCACAGAGCTCGGTCACCGTCGACCCGCGTTCGGTCCTGTTATTCGCGGCGAGCATGGCGTTATTGTAATTCCCGGCGACGGCGAGCTTTCCGGCGTATGTCGCGGTCTTTACTTCGACTATCATGATTTTCTCGGGGACGTTCAGGGCGTATACTTTATCGCCGTGAATCGTTTGAATATTACAGTCCTGGCCTTCTATATCAATCATTTCGAGCCCTTCCTGGCCGATGCCGGCTGACTTCACGGATTCGATATCAACATACGGGAACATTTCTCGGAACTCGTCCCATGTCATTTTATTTTTATTCTCGTTTTTGTCCGGGTGCATGCGGACTGCGGCCGTGAGCGTACGGGCTTCGTCCAGGGCGACGCTGGCGTCGATTTTATTGTCATCGAACTGCTCGTCCACGCCGGCCATGGCCTCGTCAATCACGCCTTTCGGGAATATCCTGGCCAGGTACTGGTGGGTCATCGTCGACATGGCGGTCTCTATGTATGCGGTTCTCAAATCCGCAACGGGCTGCCAATCTGTGTATGTGACGAACAAATATGCGGCCGCGAGCGTCGCGGCGACGCCGGTCAAAATTAATGCGCGTTTGATGGAATTCACTGTCCAGGACTTCCTTTCCGTTCGATTTTCCTTGAGACCCATTATATCACATTTACGTTCGATTGCAAGACTTTTTGGTAAAATATCTTGATTTATGGGAATTATTGTGCTAGTATAATTCTTGTGAAACCGGAATGAACTTTTCTTCCGTTCCGGTCATGAAAACCTGACATATTCGAGAAAGGAAAGTGTTGTACCATCATGAGCAGGAAAGACTTATTCGAGAAATTCTATGAGAAGTGCGACGGTATGTTCCCCAACAAGGCCGCGGCCAAGGCAGCCTTCAACAACCTGTTCGACGTCATGTCCGACGCCCTCATCGACGGCGAGGAGCTGGGCATCACCGGCTTCGGCAAGTTCTATTTCGCCAAGCTGAAGGCCCGCAACGGCATCAACCCGCGGACGAAGGAGCCCATGGTCTTCCCGGAGCACCGGGTCGTGCGCTTCGACGCCGCCAAGAGCCTGGCGGACTCCATCCGCTGATTTCAGCACCGACTACATAAGGGCGCCGTATCCCATTGATACCATGGGGTATGGTGCCCTTCGTGTTTCATGTGATTTATGCGGACGTGCCGAACGCTTGATATCCGGCTCGTTTTGGTGTATAATCATATCAGGTTATCATTCCCTGAATTGCTTTATTTTTTATGGAAATGCGAGGTGTTTCTATTGGCTATTCCGTATAGGCCGCTCCAGCAGAACGGCGCCATGGCGTACCGAGGGGAATACGTCTTCAAGTCCATCGTCGACATGATTAACGGAATCCCGAACGGACCGAAAATTACGACTTCGATGGCCCGCGAGCTGCGGACCCGTATCGGCAGCCGTGTGGCCGGCAGCGGGTGGAACGGCGATTTCAATCTGTTCCCGCCCGAGAACATGTTCGAGTGGGTCCTGGCCGAGCTCGACAATACGCGGGTGCGCGCCGGCAAGCCCGACGAGCATGCCATCGTGGGCATGCGTGAGCTCAAGGCCGCGGCGCTGGGGCCTGACGGCAAGTTAAACCCCGAGACCGTGGCCCGGGTCAACGCGTTCGGCTCGGAGTTCGACAACGTTTATCAGCAGAACATGCTGCCTCTGTCGCCGTACGACCCGATGTACGCGAACCGGGACGCCTTCATGGAGAACGGGAAGGACTTCCTGTACACGAACATGTCCACGATGGTCTCCGGCGCCGGCATCACGGGGCTCACGCGAAGCGCGACGGATTACACGATGAAGTCCGCGTCCGCGCTGAAGCCCGAGGAAATCGACACGGCCGCGGACATCTCGGGCCTGTCGCGCCTGCGCCCGTGGCTGACCACCGACGAATACAAGCGCATCGTCTCCGCGCTGCCGAAGCGGGACGAGGAGGATTTCGACAACAGGGTCAGCCGGTGGCTCGTGCGGGACACGACGACGTTCGGGACGGACATGCAGGACCGCATGCTTGACCGCGCGGTCGAGATGTTGAAGTATTGCCGGTTCCACGGCATCGAGGCGTCCATCGAGCCTGTTCCGGGCTATCCCGGGCAGCTGACCATGAATCTGCCAAATAAGACGTCGCTGCGTCTTTTCGACGCGGACGACCCGGCGTATTCCGGTATCCGGGCATACGTTGGCGGCAGCGTCGTGCTGCTCGAGAGCCATGTCGACCCGGTCGTCCCCCGGCACGGTGGCCGTTACTCGATGTCGCCCATGGTCTACGAGAAATACATTCGTGTTGGAGCCAATGGTGCTCCGAAGACCAACGGGTATATCCCCGCGGTCTACGCGACCTCCGGGGAGTGCGTGAACTTCATGCGCTATCTGCTGGGCGAGGACGTGGACGCTAACGGCAAGCCGGGCCTGAAGGTCGGTGAGGCCGTGAACCCGAATGACATGGCGCATCCGCTGTCCAGCATGACGAGCAACAAGCAGGAGCACGCGTCGATGTACTTCGGCGTCGCCACGGGGAACTGCGGCGAGCGCATGAGGATTCATTATAACATGGAGGACCGTACGCCGAACGTCACGAGCTTCGACGCGGACACGGGCATGGTGTTCGTCACTGGAGCCGTCGACACGGCGCGCAAGAACTTCATGGACGCCGTCAATATTCCGGTCCTGGAGGACATGTTCGAGGCCTGGCAGAATGACCCGGACTTCACGCCGGCGTTCTATCCCGACGAGGATGTGGCGTTCGTGCAGCGGCAGTACTGGGATATTTTAACGGGCGCGCAGGAGACCCTGGCCCGGCCCGGGTTTGATATGGAGGGTGACGCGTCGGATAACGCGTTCGGTTCCGTGTACGACGCGCCGGCCACGCAGGCGGACCGCCTCGCGCTCATCCGTCAGCACCTGAACGACACGCTGAACGTGAACTTCGGCACGTTCGCGCCCAGCCCGGCGGACGGTCTGCGGTTCAATCCCGCATACGTGGTCCGTTACATGGACTCGGACAAGCACCTGTTCCGGCGGACGGACGACCTGGTCCGCGCCATGCGCGTCATCGGGCTCAACCCCGACGAGCTGCGCGGCGACGACTTCTCGTCCATGGTCATCAAAGAGCGCGTCGTGAACTTCGACACGAACGGCGTCAACGGGCCCGTCGTGCCCATGGCGCAGTCCGGCGACCCGTTCATCCGGGACATGGGCGAGGTGGTCCGGCAGGCTCTGGCGTCCAACGGCGTCGTCGTGAAGCCCGAGGACATCAAAATCGACTCCGCCGGCATCGTGCAGTACATGGGCTACCGGAGCATCGTCAACGCCAAGGGCGAAGTCACGGGGTATCCCATCGTCTCCGGCGAAATCGGGCACATCCTGGCGCCGGACGAGAACGGCGTGGTGTTCAACGGCAAGAAGTACCATATCCCGGGCTACACGGCGACGATTCGGCCGAACGAGTTCGGCGAGGAGTCCAGCTACGAGGTCCGTACGCTGCTCACCAGCTACAAGCAGCAGATGACGCAGGCCATCCGGTCCACGATTCGGATGAACTTGATGGACGTCGGGGAATACAAGGCCGATGCGCCCATGTCCCAGGTGCTGGGCGAGCCCACCAGTCTTGACAACGTGTTGCGGCACATGTACGACATCACGTACGACGCGGACTTCTATGAGCGTACCGCGGAGAGCGGCATGTCGAAGGAACTCCGCGATACCATCATCGCCACGAACCATGCCCGCGTCAAGTACGAGAATTACCTGATGGAAGGCGCGAACCGCGTCCAGGTCTATTCGTCCGTCGGCAAGGACGCGACGTACAAGCACCCGGACCGGCCGTTCGACCAGGACACGAAGCCGTATGACTCGCTGGTCGACAACTCCGTCGACCCGATTGTCCTGACCGGCGGGCGGAACCTGGCCATCATGGAGTCCACCGGCGACGGTTACTATGACCCCGCGTTCACGGGCAACGGCGGCGCCCAGGGCGTGCGTTACCTGGTCCAGGGCGTGCAGGTGGCCGACGACGGCAGCATCATCCCGGCGCGGGTGCCGTATATTAGAAACCCGGACGGCACGGTCACGTGCGACTTCGAGAACCTGCCCCGATGCGACATGGTGGATTACTTACGTAAGGTCGGGCGCCAGCCTGACTTCGACGCGGTCGACCGCATGAACATGGTGGGCAACGGCCTCCTGCACAGCCGCCGGGAGACGGACGCCGTGGGCGTGGCCCAGATGTCCTTCGGCGGCATGACGCTGGAGGACGGCATCGTCATCTCCAAGAAGTTCGCCGAGAAATACAAGGTCGCCTCCGTCGGCGGGGACGGCGCCATGCGCAGCCTCATCGCCGGCGACAAGCTGGAGTGCCACGGCAACAAGGGCGTCGTGTCATTCGTCATCGACCCGGACATGGACCTGGACGAGGCCCGCGCGCTGGGCATCGAGAAGCAGGTCCTGTTCATGCGGGCTAATCCCGATTTGGATGTTGTCATGTCCCCGTACAGCCCCGTGTCGCGGTTCAACGCGGGCCTTGCCCGCGAGGCCATGGCGAACGGCGCCGGGGACCTGAACATCCCGGACTTCGACAACCCAGGCGCCGTGAAGGGCGTGGCCGAGGGGTCCATCGGCAAAATCCGCATGACCATCCTGGAGCAGACGGCCGACGTCAAGACCCATTACGAGGAGGACGGCTCCCCGAAGCGGTCCTACGGCGCCCAGGCCGGCTGGGCCCTGGCCGCGGCCGATTGCCCGAACCTGTTCGACGACAGCTTCAAGAACAACACGAAGTCCATCGTGGAGATGCGTGAGCTGCTCATCATGTGCGGCATGGACATCGACGAGACGGGACGGCTCCGCGTGGGCTATCATCCCCAGGAGGGCGAGGTCCGGAATCTCATCCCGATTCGGCCCGTGAACATCGGCGCCAAGCCCGGCAACACGAACGTCCAGTACTCGGCGTCCCTCCAGGGCAACAACCCGGACTCGTTCGCCCAGCTGATTTCCAAGCAGGGCGGCTTCATCGAGATTCCCTTCCAGCTGGATTTTCCGAGCCTGAAGCTGGGTAAGGGCCAGCGGGACGATGACCTGAGGGCCATCTTCCCGACGGGCAAGTTGGGCAAGCTGGAGCCCGTGCCGGATTCCGAGCGCAGCGAGCTCTCCAAGAAGATGTTCCCGAACGGCACGTTCAAGCTGCCCCTGGTCAGCTCGTTCATGCGTTCCGGCCAGAGCTTCGAGGACGGCAACGTGGTCTATCACGAGTGGATGAACGCGTATTTGAGGCTTTACAAAGCCGTGCTGCAATACGAGGGCGACCTGTACAAGGAGCTCCGCAACAACAGCCAGATGCGGAACCCGGGCGCGAACGTCAAGAAGCTGGACCTGTGGGCCGACCTGGACCACATGGCCGACGTCAGCGAGCTGCCGGCGGCGTCCCAGGCCGCGATGCGAAAGGAATTCCAGTCGTGCATGGGTCAGGCCCAGGCGGCGTTCGACTCCATCACGAGCGACATCGTGAGCCGGCGGTTCGAGAGCAAGCACAACGTTTTCCGCACGGGCCTCATGGCCAACAAGCAGGCGAACTCCGCCACGGCCATCTGGTCCCCGGACCCGACGCTGGGGGTCGACACGATTGGCATCAACCCGGACATGGCCAAGGCGCTCGGTCTGAAGGACGGCGACTACGCGCTGATTCACCGTGACCCGGTCCTGCGGTCCTCGGGCATGAGATACATGAAACTGAAGTTCGACGAGCGTCTGGCGGGCATCTCGGTCAACCCGGCCGGCGTCCCGTCGGGCATGGACGGCGACTTCGACGGCGACACGATTGGCGTGCACCGGCCCGGCTCGCCGGAGGCCTGCGCGGAGGCCATGGCGAAACTGTCCGTCAAGGCCAACCTGCTGGACAAGAACTCCGTCGACGAGAAGGCAGGCATCGACCCGGTGACGAAAAAGCATGTGAGATATAAGTTGTTCATCGCGGGCGGCCAGGACGTGGCCGCTGGCATCGCGGCGAACCCGGAGCTGGCAAGCAAGTACGACGAGCTGGAGATTTGGGTCAACGACTTCGAGCGCAAGGGCGCCGCCGGCGAAATCTCCGCGGAGGCCCTGTCCCAGATGCGTGACGACGCGATGGAGCGCATCTCCGGGTTCCTGACCGAGTGTTACGACAAGGGCTTCGGCCGGAACATGCTGTCTTACAAATCCCTCGAGGCGCATGTCGAGTCCGTCCAGCAGTTCGTCGACGACGGCTGCAAGGGCAGCTCGAAGAAGGTCGACCGGTACGCCGGGTTCCTCGGCGCGGTCGTCACCCGTGACGAGCAGGGCAATATCAAGTCCGTCGAGGACAACGCCAAGGCCGTGTTCTCCCAGGAACACCGTGAGGAGAACATCGGCATCCTGAAGGCCAAGAACATGCAGCAGCAGTATACGGGATTCGGCGGCAAGTTCGCCATCCGCGCCATCCGGGCGCTGTACAACGTGGACCCGGACACGGCGCTGCGGCTGACGTACCTGGCCACGCAGGGCGTCCTGCAGGTCAAGCATGACGCGCAGATGGCCGACAAATATGAAATCGTGCTGTCGGGTCCCGCGCGTGACGTCTGGAAGGGCTACCAGCTGGAGCCCGCCAAGGAGACCATGACGACCATGGCGCCGGAGCATAGCGTCTATATCGACGAAGAAGGCAAGGCCCATACGCGCGTGCGTGAGGTCAAGTCCACCGTCGCGACCTGGCACGTCGTGACCAAGAAGAACTCCAAGGGCATCGACAAGCCCATCTCGGCCACGAAGGAACAGTTCGTTGAGCAGTTCATGGCCGTGTACGGCGGTAAGGACGGTATGGAGCTGGCCGTGAACAAGGACCTCGTGAATGAGCTGGCCGAGCTTATCTGCAGCCCTGGCCCGGACAATGTCGTGCGCGCGGGCAACATCGAGAAGGGCCTTAACGAGCAGTTCGGCGCTCCGCTCCAGCGGCTGGCATACGATGCGAAATTGAAAGACATTGCGGCGATGGCCGTCGAGATGCAGTCGAACCCGAACGCGCCCGGCGTGTTCGACGTTCCCCGGAGCTGCACCCGGAACTATAACTATCACATGGCCGACGCGGGCGTCATGAAGGCGAACCTTGCCGTGGCGCGTGAGCGTCAGGCCAATGCCGGCGGCGAGGTCAAGCCGTTCAAGATTATCGCGAAGGATGACACGATTCAGGGCGGCATGTACCGGTCCACACGGGCGGCCGTCGGCAGCAAGCTGGCCGCCGGTTTCTCCAGCGAGGGATTCCAGACCGACGTGGAGCGTGTCAGCAACAAGGTCGCCATCCCCGTGCAGGCCCCGCCGGTCCAGGCTCCCCCGCAGGCTCCCGCCGCCACGGCCCCGTACGGCGTCGCGTCCGGGGCGCAGGCTCCGCAGATGGACGCCGCGACCATCATGGCGTTGGCGCAGTCTTTGCAGGCCCTGGGATATCAGATTCCCCAGATTATCAACCTGCCGCAGACGCCCCAGCCCGAGAACGGTCCCCGGTTCTCCATGCCTCCGGTGGACGTCACGGGAGGCGCGCAGTACGCGGCGCCCGGGACCGTCAAATACGCGCCCGGCCAGTGCGGCGCTCCTGTCCAGGCTCCTGCGCAGGCCCCGGCACAGGCGCCTGGATTCCAAGGCCAGCCCGGATACGGCGTCCCGGCGGTCCCGGTTCAGGGCCCGGCTGCCGCGTATCCGGCGAATCCGCTCCCGCATACGTATCCTCCTGTGCCTGACCCGCAGGGACAGCCGGTTCAGTCTAAGGCCCCGCCGGTGCAGGCGCCCGGTTTCCAGGGACAGCCCGGTCAGGTCAAAGCCCCTCCGGTACAGGCCCCGGGCTTCCATGGTCAGCCGGTTCAGCCCAAGGCTCCGCCGGTGCAGGCGCCCGGTCCTCAGAGTCGGCCTGTGCCGGCCCCGGGATTCCAGGGTCAGCCCGGGCAGGTCAAGGCCCCGCCGGTACAGGCTCCGGGATTCCAAGGCCAGCCTGGTCAGGCCAAGGCCCCGCCGGTGCAGGCGCCCGGTCCTCAGGGTCGGCCTGTGCCGGCCCCGGGATTCCAGGGTCAGCCGGTCCAGCCCAAGGCCCCGCCCGTGCAGGCGCCCGGCCCTCAGGGCCAGCCTGTGCCGGTTCCGGGTTTCCAGGGTCAGCCGGTCCAGCCCAAGGCCCCGCCCGTGCAGGCGCCCGGCCCTCAGGGCCAGCCTGTGCCGGTTCCGGGTTTCCAGGGTCAGCCCGGTCAGGTCAAGGCTCCGCCGGTGCAGGCTCCGGGATTCCAGGGTCAGCCGGTCCAGCCCAAGGCCCCGCCCGTGCAGGCCCCCGGTCCTCAGGGCCAGCCGGTTCCGGCCCCGGGTTTCCAGGGTCAGCCTGCACAGTTCGGTTATCCGCCGGTGCCGTCGTTCCTTGGCGCGATTGGGTCGACCACGTGGACGCCGCCGGCCGGCGCGCAGGGCGCGAACGGGCATGTCCCGGGCCGTACGACGGATGACATGGGCGCTGAGAATCTGACGAGCGGAAAGTCTGACCGGGACCATGGCGATGACTGATTGATTCCGATATTCTCATGGCGGCGGATGCAATTCCGTGTTCGCCGCCATGGGGCGTAATATTAAAATGCGAGGTGAGTGAATACATGTCGTTTGACAGAAACCCGAAGCCAAGCGGTATGAGCGACGGCTCCGGCATTGACGACCGGCTCAGCCGGGCTGGCAAGGCCGACGACCTGTCCCGCAGGACCGTACGGCGCACGCTGAAGCGCGGCGCTGAGGCTGTCGAGCGGGCTGTGCCCGGGCATGACGCCCGTGTGGAACGCAAGGAGGCCCGTGCGTACTCGAAGCAGCGAAAGGCCGAGTACAAGGCGGACCTGAAAGACTGGAACATGAAGTACGTCGAGGCCGGTTCGGCCGCCGAGCGCGCGCATCTGGACCGGCTCTGCGAGAACATCCTCGGGGAACAGATGGATTATATCCAGTTCGTCGATTCCGGCGAGGCATGGGAAAGCGAGGCCGCCGCGAAGAAGGAAACCGACAAGATGAACCGGGAGTACTGCCGGAACATGTTCGACTACTGCATTTCCCCGCTGCAGCACGGCGTCACGGCGGAGTCCGTCGTGGACACGCTGGGCATTTACGTCGGCATGTCCCTGTTCTCGAAGGACTTCCGGAACATGGTGAATCCCGAGGTCCAGAAGCTGATGCTTCCCATCAAGGACATGCTCGGCAAGGGCGGCGCCGGCATCCGGGACCATTTCGTGAAGCGGAACCTGCAATTCGCGGATTTCATCGAGCGGACGGCCGGCGGGAAGCGCTCGGCGCTGGAGCATCAGGACCCGCCCGTCTCGGACATCGACGCGGACCGGTCGGACAAGAAGGGCTTCCTGGCGAAGTGGGCCGAGAAGTACAAGTCGAACCATTATTACGGGCAGAACGCCGACGCGCACGCGCGCAAGATGGAGGCTTACCGGGACCGCATCGAGGCCGCCAAGAACTACGGCCGCGTGCCCCTGAACCCGGAGACGGCCGCGCTGCAGCAGCTCCGCATCAAGCACACGTATTACATGCAACTGCGCGACCCTGAAATCGACCCCGACGAGGCCGACAAGAACTTCACGAACGCCCGGCACATGCTCGGCCGGCTGATGAAGGCCGACGGCGTCCAGCCGGAGGACATGGCGTCGTCGCTGCGGACCATCGTGGGTCAAATCTGCGCGGCACATCCCGAGTACGAGTGCGAGTTCTCGGATTTCTATCTGGACGAGGTCGTCAAGGCCGGGCTCCCGAAGGACATCCGGCCGGAGCTCGACAATCCGGTGGGGACGCCGACGTCCGTGTGGACCGGCGAGTACGTCCAGCGGAACGTCATCGGTCCGGATGGCGAGCAGATGCCTTACGTGGGCGACTTCCGCGTCCGTGCGCCCATGGACGTTTCGGGTCCAATGGACGAGAACGGAAACAAGCAAAAAGGTCACAAAGAGCTCATGCATGATTATTTCGTCGGGCTGCTGAAAGGACACAGCTTCGACGAGATGCATGAAATCCTGATGTCGAAGCCCGCGCAGAAGGCGCTGAACCGGTTCGCCGAGGTCATGGAAACGGATTTCAAGTACTTCGACGCCCTTGACGCCAAGAACGGCGTCACCCGCGACAAGCCCCGTGACGTCGGTGACGTCATGAAGGCCGTCGGCAGGGACGTCATGAGCGAAGTGACGGCGCATGACCCTGAAGGGTTCAAGCAGTGGCAGGCGTCGTTCGACGAGGCGAAGATGGAAGAGACGCGCAATAAGCAGCGCTACAAGTGGGGCTTTGATTTGGTTGACGGCATCAGCGAGATGGAAGGAGGAGACTATGAGAGCCCATGACGAGAAGAAGCGGACGGGCATGACGTATCCGATGCAGCGCCGTGACCCGCTCGGAGAGAACGATGCCAAGACCCAGGCCAGCCTGGCTATGGGGACGACGGCGTATCGGAATTACCAGATGGCACAGGCCGGGCTGAACCCGGAGGATTTCACGGGGGACGCGAAAGGCAAGGCCTTCATGGGGGACACGGTCCTTCCGGAGGAGGCCCTGGAGGCACAGGAACAGGCCGGTTTGGGCATTGAGTCCGAGCACGTCGGCGAGTTTCGGGCCGAGCTGTCCGCTGCGCATGAGGCATCCAGCGAGGTCGCGGAGGACCTGTACGCGCTCAAGTCCATGCGTAAGGGATACAAGCGCGAGTTGATTCCGGAGATGAAGGCCACGATGACGGAGGTCGCGGCGCAGACGGAGACGAAGGCCGATGACCGCGTGGCGGAGTCCGTGTCGAAACGGAACTGCGACGACATGCCCGAAATCCATGACGACAGCATCGGCGAGGAGGAGTACATCCCGAAGGCCATCCGGAAGTACATGAGCTGAGCGGAAAGGAGTATATATCATGGGTCTCTTGAAAGATATCCACAACGAGCTCGGGCACATGGGCTCGGAGCTCGCCAGCGAGATTCTTGGTAAGGAGCAGCGTATTGAGGACCCGGCGCCCACGACGCTCACGAAGGTCCAGTCGGCGTTCATATCGGGTTTCTATAGCACGCGGAACATCCAGCGCGCGCAGTTCGGCAACGCGTTCACACACGCGGGGCACGGCTTCGGGCCCGGTCTCGGCCGGCCGTATGGCGGACCCGCCGGACCGGAGATGTGACTGAATCCCGAAAAACTTCTCAGGTTTCTATAAAATACCAGCCATGTCCGGGGCAGCAGTCATGCTGCCCCGGATTTTATTTTCCGGTCCGGGAGCGGCGTATCTGGTCTGTGAGCGTAATATATATTGATTTTTGTGCATTTTTGGGGTATAATGACCATACCCACATTTTGCGGTCGGCTTATTTTCTTCATCGTTTCGTACTGAAAACTGAATAGTCTCCTCTTTCGCGAAAAAACATTAAAGAAAGGTGGTCAAGATGTACAATTCCCAGTTGCAAGAGTTTCTGGCATCGTCCGGCGCGAACGAGACTTTGAAGATGAACAAGCGCGGATTGATTGGATACATTGCGAAACGCAATGGCATTTCCGTTGAGGATGCCGCAAACAGTTATTCCATGGTCATGAGCGCGATTCGTGACGCAGTCACCCAGGGGGTGAAGCTGTCGCTCAGCGGGTTCGGCACGTTTTACCGGCAGAGCCATAAGGGCCAGCCTGTGCAGTTCTGCGAGAACGGCGGTTCCGTGGGCGATTATCTCGTCTTCAAGTTCTCCGCGTCCAAGACGCTGAATCAATATCTCCGTGACAACGCCCAAGTCAAGGATACATGATTCCGAACAAAAATAAAAAGCCCTGACCGAATCACGCGGACGTGACTCGGTCAGGGCTTTTTGTATTCAATTGGGTTCAGGCGTCTTTGTATCCGACGTGACAGGTCCGGAAGTGCCGGTCGTTGTCATGGAACTCATTGGGCCAGGTGCGGGTGACAAACCCCGCGCTGACCTGCACGTGGCCATGGTTATTTATTTCGCGCCGTTCGTCAGGAACCTCGGCGGCTTGGCGGCGGGTCTCCTCGGTATTGTCCGGGAAGTCGGAGATGCCTTCCCCGCCGGGGATATACTCGACCATGGCGAGCGTCACGGCGGACTTGTGACCAATCAGTTCGACGACGATACCGGGGTAGTCGCTGACGTCTTTATCATAGGCCTTCAGGGTCCCATGGGGAGTGTCGACTCTGAACTCGGACGGGACTTTCACGGGATGAATCGACCAGGCGTGGCTGATGCCGTCCTTGTCGATGCCCACGGCTGACGTGAACTCAAGCCGTGTGGTATGGCCGCCGTCGCGGATTGCCTCTCCAAGCTGCATGCACATGAAGTCGTGCGCGCGGCCTTCTGTCTCGTAAAGCTCCGGCGGCAGGAATTCCTCGCCGCGGCGCCTTTGAAGAACGTATCTCGTCATATCAGGCTCCTGTTTTTATTATAATTTCTTTCATGCTGTCTCGGTCATGGAATGGCCGACGATATAGCAGACGTTTCTCCAGTAGTCGTAGTCCTTGGGGATTTCCGCAAACGCGAGCTTTTTCTTGAACTCGTCCAGGAGCTCGTCCGGGCCGGAGTAACTGGGCTCGAACAGCTCGGGGGGCTTTTCGCTGGGGATGAAGACCACGGGGCCGCCCCGGGCCGTGATTTTAAGCTCACGGTTCGTGAGCTGCGGGAACTCGGTCTCGATGTTCGCGAACGCATGCTTGATTCTGGTGGCCACATCGGACTTCATGTTGAGGACCATGTAGGCGGTCTCCGTGTCGTGGTAGTCCCCGGGCAGCTCGCCGAGCGTTGCGAACACGTCGAACTTTCCGTCGTCGATGATTTCCTGGATTTCTCCGGGGACGCGCCCGCGGGATTTGTCGTGCGCCAGGATGATATACGGCGCAACCGTGTCGTCAATCAGAAACGCGGCCCGGTGATAGACGGTCATCACGGTTCCGGGCCGGTCAAGTGTCAACATAGGTTTTCCTTCTTTCGCATTCAGATTTCTTCGGTCCGCACGATGCATTCCGGTGGGATTGTGATATCACACGTGATTTCTATCGCGGACTTCCGGAGCCTTGCTTGGATTTCCGGCGGGATTTTCAATTCGATGCAGGTCAGACGTTCGGATTCCGGGAACTGGTCGCCGAGCCAGTTCATCACGGCAGTTTCCATGTCGGCGCGGCTGCCGAACAGGTACACCCGGTCCGTATTCTCATGGCATTGGGCCGACCTGTCGCCCGTCGCGGGCCTGAGGCCGTTTTTCAGTATGGCGTCCAGGTCGGCCGACCGCGTGACATGGAAATACGTCTGATTCGTTTTTTCCTGGTTGTGGCGCATGTCAGGCGTCCATCACGATGTTGAGGCGGGCTGGGTCGATGCCCGACATGCGGCCGACGTAATCGTCAATCGCATAGACGTTCAGGGGCCTGAGGTCACTGTACCTGACGAACACGGCATTCGCGCCGGTTTTCATGGCGGGAACGATGCGGGCCATGAACGCCGAGACGCTCTCGCCGGAATCCCTGGCAAGCAGGACATGCCCGGGGCCGTCCAGGGCGTCGAACGTCTTGGCGGGCGACGCGGACAGGTATACTTTCGTGGACTTCTTCAGACTTCTCATGATATCACCCTTTCGTTTCCGGCTTCGTGTTCGACACGGGGGTTTTCGGCTCCAGCATGAAGACGACGCCGGAGTCCGTCACCGGATAGGAGACGATGAGCCGTTCGATGTCGCTGATTTCGTTCCGGACGTATTCGTCGAAGATGGCGAACGACATCCAGCAGGGAACGTGATACACGCAGTATGCGTCCATCCTGACGTTTTCCTGCCGGTGCTTGAGATGGTCCGGGTCGTACCTGTCCAGCAGGGCGTTCCAGGTCTGTCTCTCAGACTCGCCGAACAGCCGGCCGGTATGAATCTTGATGCCCCAGCTGTCACGGTCGTACCAGATGCCGCCTGTCGTGTTCTCGCCGAAGTGCGCCCGCACCCAGGCGTTCGCGATGGCGTGTATCACGCCGGACGGCATGAAGGTCGCGTTTTTCATGTCGAGCATTTTCGGAAGGTTCCGTTTCATGCGGTTCTATTCTCAGTCCTTTCGTATGTGTTATCGGGTGGGTTTATTCATGGTATTCCGTCGGCGCTATCTTCATGATTTGGCTGTTGTTTGGTCATGAATTGCCTGCGGAATGGTTCCAGGATTTTCTGTAGTTGTGTCTTACGAAGTTCGTCCAGGTCGTTCAGTGTGGGCATGATGGCCTTGCGGAACATGTCGCGTGCGTTTATCGCGGCCGTGAGTTCGTGGAATGTTCCAACGTGGATTCTTTTGCGTCGTATGGTGAATTCCACGATATACTTGCCATCTCGCATGTGAATGTTTTTCTGACCAAGTTTGTTGGTTCTGAGGGGTTCGGTTCGTCTTAGGAGGGGGAGGTTTGTTCCGTCGACGCAGCCGTTCGCGCGGGCCTGTTGTCGTCCTTTGTAATATACGGTGCCATTCTGATAACAGCCGCATGAGAGTGTATGGAACTTTCCGTCTGGCCCTGGTTTCAGTCGGTCCGTACTGGTCGTGAATTCGTTGCCGCATGGACAGAGACAGAGCCATCTCGTCTGCTTTCTATTGCCCGGACGTTCATTCGCCGGTATTTTCTTCAGGAGCTTGACCGGACCGAGCATGTCACCGGGGCTGTGCATCACGTGCCTGGTCGGCTGACATGTGCTTTTCCGCAGTCCGAGTTGCGTAATTCGTTGGTTTATGTTGTATACTGTTTTGTCCGTCCCATTGAACAGTTCGGCTAGTTGTTCCCGGGTCATGCGGCCGTAATTGTCCGTTAACATTCGGTCCTCGTCTTCCGTCCAGTGAACCGTATGCCGTTTCTTTGGCGGAAGGACGCCTTTGGAAATGAGCTTTCCGCATATCTGGTTTACGGCCGCCGGTGTCCTGCCAGGCAATTTCGCGGCCATTTCAGCGTAGGACATGACACCATGGTTCTGAACGATGAATTGGATTTCTTCGTCAGTGTATGGCTTGGGCATTGTTTTCTCCTTCCGGTGAGGGCGAGGTCACGTGTCGGTTCGGTCGTCCTGGCATTTGCGGTTGCGCTTGGCGGCGCCAATCAGGAGCTGTATCGCCATGATGCCGAGCGTGACGAGCATGGTCGGGACTGCGTCCGGCTCGAAGCACCTGGACGAGCCGATGCCCGCCCATGCGATGGACGCGAAGATATTCGCCAGCAATGCCATTATTTGGGCCGTATTCATGTCGTCCGGACGGTGCCATTGGACCTGCAGCGCGTCATACATGGCCAGGATGGCCGTGTGCAGGAGGATGCAAAGCCATGAAATCACGTTCGTGCGGGACAGCGCCCCGGACATGACTAACAGGCCCAGCATGAAGGCCACGGGAATGACCGCGCCGAGCCACGGCCTTAGTTTTCTGAGCATGTCATCGAGGACCTCCTTCCGTCGGATTTTGGGGCGTCGGCGCGTTCTGGGGCTCCTGGGCGGTGCGCTGGAGCTCGGACCAGATTAAATAATTCAGGCGGTCGGCGACCTGGGTTTCCTGGCCCATGCGGGTCGGCCGGTAGAACCAGGCGTCCTGAATCGCGTCGGGCAGGTATTGCTGTTTGACATAGTGATTGGGGAAGTCATGCGGGTATTTGTAATCCTGACCGTGGCCCAGCTTCGCGGCGCCCTTGTAATGGGAGTCTTGCAGATGCGGCGGCACGGGGAGCGTCCCGGTGTCGTTGACCAGCTTCTGGGCTGCGTTGATGGCCGAGCAGACGGAGTTGGATTTCGGCGCGCAGGCGACGTACAGGGCCGCCTCGGCCAATATCAAATTCGCCTCGGGCAGTCCGATGCGCTCGCAGGCCAGGCTGGCGTTGGTCGCGACGACAAGGGCCATGGGGTCCGCCAGGCCGACGTCCTCGCAGGCGTGAATCATGATTCGGCGGGCAATGAACTTGATGTCCTCGCCGGCGGCGAGCATCCTCGCGAGATAATACAGGACCGCCTGGGGGTCGGAGCCGCGCATTGATTTAATAAACGCGGAAATCACGTCATAATGCTGGTCGCCGTCCTTGTCATACATGACGGCCTTCTTCTGGATGCATTCCTGGGCGGTATCCAGGTCCAGGACCCGGCTGTCCTGACTGTCGGGCGCAATCGTCAGGGCGGCCAGCTCCAGCGCGTTCAGGGCGCTGCGGACGTCGCCGTTGACGGCGTCGGACAGGAATCTCAAGGCGTCGTCAGTGACGGTCATGTCCAGGGACTTGAGAATCTCGTCTTCGCGGAGGGCCCTCAGAATCGCGGCCATGACGTCGTCCATGGACAGGGGCTTCAGCTCGAACACGCGGGAGCGGGAAATCAGGGCCTTGTTGACCTCGAAATACGGGTTCTCGGTCGTGGCGCCAATCAGGGTGATAAGGCCGGATTCGACGAAGGGCAGCAGGAAGTCCTGCTGGGCCTTGGTGAACCGGTGAATCTCGTCGATGAACAGAATCGTTTTCTGTCCGGTCGCGTCCAGGCGCTCCTGGGCCTGCTTCACGCACGCCTCCATGTCCTTCTTGCCGGACGTCGTGGCGTTGATTTGCAGGAAGTGGGCCTGCGTCTCGTTGGCGATGACGTTGGCCAGGCTTGTCTTGCCCGTGCCGGGAGGGCCGTATAATATAATGCTGCCGAGCTGGTCGGCCTGGATGGCCCGGTATAATAACTTGCCCGGGGCCAGGATGTGCTCCTGGCCCAGGACGTCATTCAATTGTTTCGGCCGCATGCGGGCGGCCAGGGGCATGTTCTTCGTGTCGGCCATGCAGGGCCTCCTTGTTGTTGATTCGGGTTTTTACGCCCGGTTCACCCACGCCGAGAACGTGGGGTCCGTGACCAGGTCGATGCCGCAGACGGCCAGGAAGCCGACAAGGCTTTCGACCGTCTGGTTGTATTCGTCGTATATGCTGTATTCGGAGTCGCCGGACTCTTCGGCGCCGTACTGGAGCATGGCGTCGGAGATTGCGCCGTATACGGCGTCGCCGCTGGACCCGTCGTCCACGAAGTGGTTCTGGTCCCAGTAGGTTTTCTCCGTGGTGACGACGTCGAAGCCATCGTCGTCCTCGTTTCGGATTGCGTCGTAATACACGGTCATGCGTGTCGTCGGATTGTTCATTGAATTTCCTTTCTGGCGTGGATATGCCTAAGTCAGTTCGATGCAATTGAGCGTCCCGTCGGGCTTATGTTGGACGAGGGCGTTCATGGTCGGGTTCAGCATGGTGACGGACCAACCGGGCCCACGGCGCTGCTCGACCACGTCGGCGAGCGTCGCGGCGAACGTGCTGAATTTGATATCGGACGTGATGTCATATCCGTTGCCAAGCTCGTTGGCCGCGGCCGCAAGCTCGGTGCGGATTTCCTCCGGCAGGCTGAGCATGCGGTCCGTCGTAAGCCGGACCTGTCCGAACAGGTCTTTCTCGAAGGGGCCGTCCTTCGGGTAAAGCCGGACATGGACGTTCATCGTATATTCGTGTCTGAGCATATCGTTTCCTTTCTTGTTTTTTAGGGTTTATGGCATGTTCATCGGGTTGTATGTCTCTGTCGGACGTCAAATATCGTTCAGCTTATTGTACGCCTGTTGCAGCAGGTATGCCGCGTGGCCGTCCAGCTTGGCGTGGGCGGACATGGACCTGAGCAGGGCGCGTGTCGTCTCAATCACGGACTTGTATTCGTCGACGTTGCGCTCCAGCCGGTCGCGGTCGGCCTCTACGGCCTGAAGCGCGTTCCTGAGCTCGTTCTTGTCGGATTCCAGTTCGCACAGGTCCTCGCAGGTGCTCGGGTCGCACAGCGAGCAGTCCTGGCACCGGCGTTCGTCGTCCATCTGGTGCAGGAACTCGGTCTCGGATTCGGGCCCGAGGCGTTCGCGCAGGATGCGGGCGAACTCGAACTTGACCGTCTCATGGTCTGAGCCGAACATAATCTCAGACGTGCCGTCCTTCATGAAAATCGTCTGTGCCATTGCTTTGTCACCTCATTTCGGGGTGACTTCGATGACGGCGTAGTCCTGGGGACGGGCCCGGATGGCGTCGAGCTCATGGCCGTGCAGGACGGTCGTCATGTACCCGGACCGGTTCACGAGCAGCGCTCGGTCGGCGAATGCGTAAAAATCATTGTCCAGGGCCATTGCGGCCTTCTTGACGTCGTAAATCAGGGTCGACGGCATGGCCAGGTACTTGCCCGTCGTCCAGTGGATGCTGGCCTGCATCTTACGTAGGGCGGTGCCGAACGTGGCCTGGATGTTCGAGTTCCAGCCCTCGGCGATTTCCAGGACTTTCTCGGGCGTGTCTTTTCCGTCGATGAAGTTCAGATTCTCGGCGTAGTCGGTCTCAGGGTCGTAGAGATACGCGTCGCTGACGTCGGCGCAGTCGGCATAGACGGAGCTGACATGGCCGAACGCGGCCTTCGCCTGCGCTTCCTTGTCGCCGTTTTCGACTCTGTATTCGTCATTCAATTTCAGCAATACTGTCATGTTCTTGGCCTCCTTTCATCACTGGCAGTCCTGGGCGGGGATGGAACTCAGGAAGCATTTCCTGGCGGCGTCAATAAGCGCGTGCTGTTCCAGGACATAATTCCGGCCCCAGTCAAACGCATGCATAATCATGTCCATTTCGTTGGCCATGACGGCGTTGTCCCGAACGATGGTCCGGTAATTCTGTCCCTGCATGAGCCACCATTCGAACCGTCGCATCTTCGGTTCTTTGTCCCGGTAGGGCCACGTGGCGGTCGTCTCCCAGACGAAAATCGAGAATCCGCCGTCGAGCTGCACGAACCATCCTTCCCGGTTGCGGAACCGGCGCCGGACCACGGGCAGCGGCTTCTTGGCCGAAGGGTCGGTGTCCTGGATGTCCTGCATGATGCCCTGCCATGTCTTCGCGTCGCGGAGGCTTTCCTCGGTCTGGCGGCGCACATAGCCATGCATGTACTTCATGGCGTTGGCCTTCACGATTTCGCCGGAATAGCCGGAGTCATGGTTCGGCATCGCGGGCATCGCGTGCATGATGACGTCGATGTCTTTCCTGTTAGCCGGGTCCGTCACGCCGGGCTTTAATTTCACGAGCATGACGTCGTAGCCGTTGCAGTCGTGCATCCAGAGCGCGTACGGAGCCGTCAGTACCATGACATAGTCGGGGCATCGGGGATTGTCGTTCTGCGGAATCGTCTTCCATTCGTATTTCGGCATGTCTGTCCTTCTTTCAGTCCTGAATAAGGCGCCGGCTGACGGCCTGCGTCATGGATTTTAATTTCGCTTCGGCACGTTTCACGAGGTCGTTATAGGCGGCCACGGCCTCGCCCATGGTATCGGCGTAGCGCAGCCGGCCGGTGTCCATGACCTGGCCCCAGCAAGGTCTTCCGGATTTCCCATATGGAACCACATGCGTGATACAGTGCGGGTCCGGAGCGTTTCTCAGCCAGTATTCGTGATTCCCGGGTGTCCTGCCCGCGGCCATCATGCATAACATGGGCGGCCGGTCGAACTTGACGCGGGTGCCGTCCTTGTTCATCTCGAACGCGTAGGCGTAGATATTATGACCCGGGAAGTTGGCGTAGTCATGCCGCGCGAGAACAAGATTGTCCGGATACAGCATGTCAGGCCTCCAGACGGACGGACTGGACGCGTTCCCAGAATTTGATATATTCCTCGGCCTCGGACCGAAGCAGTTCGGCCGCTGCGGCGGGCACGCCGTCCGGGGTTTCGGACGTGATTTTTCGCGTCAGGATTACATTGCCGAGCTTGTCCTTGACTTTTACGGTATAGGTCTTCCCGGCGGGGTTCACGGGCTGAACCGAGACATTGCCCATGAATCCTCCAATTGTCCCGTCCTGCGCGGATTCCCGGATTTCGCCGGTGTACCACGGGGCGTCCTTGTAATAGTCATGCCGGGTCAGCTTGATTCTGTCAGGCATATGGCATTTCTCCTTTCTTATTTCAGAGCGCGTACATCAGCAGCGCGCTGTTCCAGCCATTCGGCCGTCGAGTCGACCAGGGTTTCGTACGCAGCCTTGGCGGACGGCATGTCATCGGCGTACATGCGGGCGTGCACGTCGATGGCCTTGGACCATACGTAGCCTTGTCCGTCGGCCCGTTCGGGCACGAAGTAGCGGATGACCGAGGCCTGTGACGGCAGTAGCGTGCTGTCCGGATACTGGCTGGCGGCGAGCATGCCTTTGACGGGCTTCGCGTATCTGCGCACTTTGGTCTGGTCGCGGGTCATCTCCAGCGCGTACGCGTATATCTCGTCTCCGGGTTTCTTCTTGGCGAGCCGGAGCTCATGCAGGTTCCTGTACAATGCCATCGCGGCGTTCCTCCTGTGTTGTTTAAATATAACGCCCTGCGTCAGACGGACGCAGGGCGTGGTTTTCATGTCCGGGCCGTTCCGGGCGCGGTCTTGGCCTCGAGGAGCATTTTCGCCGCGGTTTTCAGCAGGCATACGGCCTGGGACTGCGCGATGGACGTGATTCCATGCGCGCTCAGCAGCGGCCAGATGCCGCCGCCGATGGCGATGGGCGGCAGGGTGGTCTGCCCCACGGGCACTTTGATGCCCGTGGCGGAGTCCCAGACGCGAATCGGCGTCAGGGACGTATTGAAGTGTGGGTCTTTTTCATAGGACTGCCTTAGGGTCTCGATGGTGAACGGGATGTAGGTCCGGAACCGTTCAGGCCCTCCCATTTTATTCACGGCGGTTCGATAGAACAGCTTGAAGTCGTCCAAGTCCGACAGTCCCGTGAGTTCTCTCAGGTCCATGGTCAGCGTCCTTTCTTCTTGTACCGGCGGTCCTGGAACAGCTCGGGAAACAGTTCGCGGGCTCTGTCCGCGTCGATGTCCTGTGCGTCATGGGACGTGTGAAGGCCGTTCAGGATGAACATGCGTTGTACGGGCTGGATGTCAATCGGCTCGTTGCTGCCGGACGGATAGTTCTGCCTGGCGGCAAGGACGAGCCGGTCGGCGGTCAGCAGCGTATAGGACAGGCCGGACGTTCCGACGGGGCTGAGCTGGATTTTGTCGTATAATCTCAGTTGCAGGTTCTCGTCATCGAAATCCGTCTCGGGGAAGAACCTGGTGTCCAGCTCGTATGCCTGCTGGACCTTATTGAGTAGCGTGTCGTCATTGTCCATACGGTCTACACCCAGCACGATGCCGCCGGCGATTGCCGCCGTCAGCCGGCTGCCTTCGTAATAGCATGCGACGACGGAGATGGGCGCAAGCTCCGGCATGGGATGGCGCAGCTCATGGGTCGCCTTCGCGAACGAGAACAGCTCCGGCATCTTCAGGAGCACGCGGTTTATGACGTCAATGGCGATGTTGGTGAGGGCTGGCTGCACGCAGCGCAGGCGGCCGTTTCTTAACAGGGCCGTCCGGGGCTTGCCGTCGTAGTAGAATCTCACGAACTTCGCGTATTTCTGCACGTCTTCATGTGTCAATGCGATTGCCTCACTTTCATTTCTGGGTTTTACTTCGTGACGTTCAATGGAACAGAATCTTGCGCATAAGCGCGAAGTAGGCGTCCGCCTTCGCAAGTTCGCCTCTGAGCAATTCCAATGTCTCGTCGATATACGCGTCGCGGCGGGCCCTGCCGAACCATTGGCGGCCGGCGTAGGCGTCACGGAGCCGTTTCGCGAGCTCGGGGCGGCGCTGGCACAGCTCGACGACGGTCCAGGGCGTATCGGACGGGATGCCGGTCATGAGCAGGTATTTTCTGATGCCCGGGGCGGCGAGCTTCGGGAATGGCAGTTCGTTACGGCTGGTCCATACGGACGCCACGTCGCCGCAGACGGTTTCCGCGACGGAGCCGGTGATGGCGTCGTATAACTGTTTACCTGCCGCGGGTCCCAGGCCGGCGAACGCGGCCGATGCAAGTGCGTCCCGAAATTTGGTTTCGTAACGCGTCGCGTTGTAGATGCAGTCACATACGAACTCGGCCCGTCGGTCGGCGAGGGCCTCGGCGGATACCATGTCCGTGGTGAGTGCCATAAGCACGGGTTCCGTCGGACCAATCCCGTAGTTCTGTTTCAAATAGTCAAGCGCTGTCTGAATCATTCAGACCGTCCTTTCAAATAACGTGTTCGTAAATCTGGCGGAATTTCCTGTTGGTGCACTCCCCGCCGGCGATGATTTCCCGGACAAGGGGCAGCGGGATGTCCAGTTCCCGCATGGCGATGACGTCGTGCGCGTACAGGTGGCCCGCGGCGGTCCGCCATCCGCGCATGTATCTTTCGTTCGGATAGTCAGGCCATCCGACCAGGACCTGCCCCTTTCTCGTAAGGAGGAGGTAATATTTCGGGTCGGCGAGCCAGTCCTGTTCGTCCGGGATGCTGTCCCATGAGAACAGGAGCTTTTTCCAGTCTCCGACTTGGATGAAGTCAGACTTGTCCATCATGTCCCGGGCCTTCTTTCGGTTTTATTTCTCATAGGTCATGTTATAACCCGTGACGGCGACGACGCACCGCCAGGGGGTCTCGATGTCCCTGCGGGGCCTGACGCATTGGAGGCACTGCACCCTGGCGCCCAGCTCCACGGACCCGTCCGTGTCGTCCGGGATGGGCCACATGCGCGACTTTATCCACTGGGCGACGATGCGTGCGACGATTTCCGGGTCATACGTGAACGGAAGCGGGGTCCATCCCTCGGTGTCCTTGCCCAGGGTGTTCTTCAGCAGCCAGCCGATGCAGTAATACTCGTCCGTGAGCTGATACGCAAGCACGCATGTCGGGTCCGGTTTCAGCAACGCCTTCTTCGAGCCTTCCAGGCTCATGGCGAAGTCCACTGTCCGAGCCAGGTCGTCGAGCTCGCAGGTCACGTCAAACATCTGATTGGAATGAAACATTCGATGGGTCAGTCCTTTCTGTCCGGTCTGGGCGTCAGGTCACGGGCCTTGCAGCCTTCCGGTGAGTAATCGGACATATTGTATTGGATTACGCCCGCCACGTCGGGTTCCCAGAACATCCCTTTCGGGCCTCCGTCCCGGACAAACATGTCCAGCGCGAGTGACACCTGTGCGAACATCGGCGCCTTCGGGTGAAGCATGCGTGCGGTATGCATCCGGTCTTTTAGCATGTCCAGCTCCGATGCGGACAGCGTCCGCTCGAACGCCACGAACTGGCGCATCATGACCGGCGACGAGTGTTCCGTCCTGACGAACTTATACAGCCTGCCGTCGGCCTGCGCTGCGTTTGCGGTGGGCGTCACGGGCTCGGTGCGTATGATGCGCCCGAGTTCCGTGACGTCCAGCTTGATGTCCCGCGTGATAATCTGAATCCGGGAGATTTCCAGGTGCGGGACGAGGCATCCGGTGCGTTTGTCAGCCGCGTCGATGCGGATTCCGTCGGGCCGGTCCGTTGCCGTGGCCAGGAGTTCGGCGAGGTCAGACGCGTTCATGTCATCGTTGTCGGTTCTGACATGCATCAGGCGGACGAGCATTTCCGGATTCTGCCCGTTCTCGCCGGACATGCGTATCTGTGTATAGCCGGAGAATTTCAGGTCAATTTCGTCTTCGTCCGTCATAAGACGGACGGCTGCGATGACCAGCTCGGAGTTCGTCTGTGATATGCGCAGCGCGAGGTCCGTCCTGGGTCTTTCTGTCAATGGGTTCATGTCATACCCCCTTTCTAATGTCTCAGGCCCACGGGCCGAGCGCGAGGCCCGTACCGTGTACTGCCGGCAGCCAGTTCTCCTCGATGGGCCGAATCAGGCCCTTCGGCACGCAGTCGGCCAAGGCCGAGTTCGCGGCAAGGGCCATGTCGATGACATAGAAGTCGCCGCCTTCCTGCATGACGTCGACGGACCACTGCCCTGTCATGCCGAAATCCGGAAGCATGGCATGGAGCCGGTCAGTGACGGTCTTATGATTCGATTCGTACCGGGCCATGAGGTCCGGCTCAACGGCTGCGTAGATGATATAATCGTGCGTGTCGTCCGGATTGTCCTGGCTCCTGGAAAACCGGGCCTTCATGACGTCAGGTTTCCAGTATGGGCTGACGCCGAGGATTTCGTTCGCGTCGAAGTCCACGAAGACCCGGTACTCGGTCCGCAGGGGCATGCCTTTGTAAATGCAGGGCGCGTGTTCGGCAGGCTTGATATACTTGCGCACGGCCCATTCGTTGGTGGTGCTGACGCCGTAGACGTTGGGCTCGGACAGGGGCCCCGCCATCTGCTGGGCCTGGTACTGGATATAAAGCAGATACTGGCCAAGCTCGCGGACTTCCTGTTCGCCGTGTACGTGGGCGTTCCGGAAGTCGAACTTGCTGGAATACGTCCCGGTCTTGACGAAGTACTCGGCGAAGGGGTTCAGCCCGAAGACCTCCATGCAGTATCTGTTCAGGACGTCGAACGTCCCGGTTGTCAGTTCCTCGTATTGGACGCGGGTCAACTGCAATAACGTCATCGGTACGCGGATGACGCGTGTCTCGGGCAATTTGAAGAAATCCTGCCCGGAGACTGCGTTGGCCAGGCCAGGCAGCCAGTTCCCGATGGCGTTCGGGTTCGTGCCCAGCATGGCGTACGCCAGGGGCTCCAAGTCCAAGATGTCGAGGCCCTGCCGGAAGTGATTCTTTGCCGTCTGACGGCTCAGTTTGGATTTGGACGGGTCGTGCCAGTCCTTCCACAGACCCAGCAGCGTCCCGTCGGTGCCGTGCATGTCCTTCTTGGCCAGCCGGCCGGAAAGCTGTGGCCGGATGTTCTCCGGCACGGCCATGATGTCGTCCAGCGTCACGGCCGGTTCCGGGGCATTTTCCGGGGCGGGCGTAATTTCGACCTGTCCGTCACGGGTCACGTGCATGACCGGTGTCTGTGCGACGAGCTCCCGGATGATACGGGAATTCAGGTCATGGGCGTAGGCAGTGAGGCCGATGGCGTCCAGGTTCTTTTTTGCCTGCCGGGCGTTGACGTCGAAGAAATTATTGCCGGTGGGCATCTCATCCGAGAGCATCTCCGTCCGGTAAGAGTCCTCGAATGCGGAAAGGACCTCGGGTGAGATGCGCAGGATTCCCGCGATGTCGTCGCGGGTCAGGGTCTTGGGCGCGGCAGCGGGGACACCGTGCGTCCTGGCGGTCTTGATGAAGTCAAACATGGCGTTTCCGTCCTTTCGTTTAGATTCAGCGGACAGATGCCATGCGGCTTCCGTCCATGTCAGGTCTTATATCCAATGCCGGCTTCGGAGAGGCGGCGCGCGACGAACATGGCCATGGTGTCGTTGCTGATTTCGGCGCGGCGGTTCATGTAGTCCTCCATCGCGGCCTGGATGACTGATGCCATGCCGACGAGCTTCGAGCCGTCAGCGGCGGGCCGTTCCGGCATCAGCTTTGTCGGGATGGCTACGACCTGGCGGGGGAGCTTCAGGTTGTTCGTCAGGTCGTAGACGCAGTCGTCGGTCGCGAACTTCATTTCGGTGAGCAGAAGCTGCGGGACCCTGGCCCGGGTGTCCGCGTCAATCACCTCGATGCAGATGCCGTCGGCGCCGACGGCGTGCAGGAGGGCGTCGCGGATACGGTTCGCGTCCGTGTCACCGTCGTCGAGAGACAGGTTCTTCAGGACGAAGCTGACCATGTCCCCGCAATAGTGACCGCCGGACGACGAGTGCGTTCCGCGTCCGTCGCTGCACAGCATGGCGGTCTTTCCGTTCTGGTCCGTCAGCCAGATTCTGTTCAGCAGGATGTCGTAGCCCGTGTAGACGAACGACAGTCTCAGTTCATTCATGATTTTTCAGCCCTGTCCTTTCTTTTCCTGACAGTCCGGGCAGACGGACTTCTCCCATGCGGCCAGGTCCTCGTACGGGACGAACGCCTCGTGCCGGAGATAATACCTGCCGCCGTCGCAATGGGAGCGGAACCCGTGGATGACGGAATTGTGGAACGCCGTCCCGTACAGTCCCTGGAGCATCCTGCGGTTCCTGTCCGTGTCCAGCAGGTTCGCGTGGAACTGGTCCTTCTGGAACTCGAACGTGCAGTCGTCGGTAATCATGCGGATGGATTTTCTCGCGTACGGCAGGAGCCGCTTGTCCGCGAAGCAGTCGTCGGGCTCGTCGATGGCCAGCTCGTCGTCCATCTCGATGCGGAGACCCATGGGGCTGATTTCCGTCTTGGCGTAGTGGAATCCGTGGGCCGCGTACCAGGTCCCGAACACGGCTTCGTAGTGCTTCAGCCCGGAGAAAATCACCTGGGGCGTCACGCGGTCGCCGAGCTGGGTCTCCAGCTCTCGGATTCGCAGGTTGGCCGCGCGAATCTCGGCATGGCGGCGTTCATGCTCCTTTGCGACCATGCCGTCGTATCCAGTCAGTTTGGACAGTTCGTTAAGATGCGATTCGAGCAGTCCGAGGTGTGTGAAAATATCGGATTTGTACGGGTCGTGGTTGATGAGAAGCCCCCGGAGGAAATGAAGCGACGATATCGTTTGTTCGAGTTCATTGACGGCGGTGATTTTGGCGGAGTGGTCCTTGAATGCGGGCGTGCGGTCTGTGAACGCGGGATTGATTTTCAGCGCGTCGGCCATCACAGGCGTGTCGGTCTGCCTGGTCACGGCGGGCTCGGGTTTCACGGGCTTGTGTTCGGGTTCGCCCCAGTTCACGAAGTCCTCGTGGGACATGTCCATCGCTTTCAGGAGCTTGTCCAGGGTGTGTGTCTTGGGGACGGGATACCCGCTCTCGTATTTGCGGAGCATGCTGACGCTGATGCCGGCCGCTTCCGCGAGCGCGGTCTGCGTCATGCCGCATTCGTTGCGCATGGACCGGAGCTTTTCACCGGTTGTCCTCATGATTCCCGTCCTTTCCCAGGTGCAGCTCGGCATGGCCGGAGAACACCCGTACGTTCTCGATTCCGGGCCTTGCGGCCAGTTCGTCCCTGACGGCCGTAACCGCCTGCGTCAGGCCGGCAATTTCCTTGCTGACGTATTTTTCGACGCCGTTTTCGGTATACAGGAAGTAATACGTGGACGTCGTGGCGATTTCGGGGCGCCGTTCGATGACCTTGCCATCGGACGTCCGGTCGTATGTGTAATCGGGTTCACGGCCGACGTTGAGGCGATTGTACTCCTCGACGCTGATGAGCCTCACGTTTTTCACTTCGTGACCGCAGAACTTCCCGCCAGGTGCCATGGCATCAAGCAGGCGTTTCGTCTCTTCGGTTCCGAGCAGGCGGTCGGCAGAGTATTCCTTTGTGAGAGATACGGACATGGCGTCGCCGTCGGCGAAGTCCATGTTCATGTACATGGTGAGATACACGTGGTTTCCGTCGGACATATATATTTTACCTTCTTTCATGGTTTTCAGTGTTTGCGCTGATACGCGACTGGGGCCGCCCTGACGGCCCTTTTCACGTTCAGCCGCGGAATGTCAGCGTCATGTATTCGCCGGTGCGTATCACTGCGCCGTCGATGATTCTGCGGTTCAGGATGTTGGTCAGAGCTGCGGTCATGGTGTCATGATTTCCAAATCTATGGCCGTTCGGCTGCAGCGAGCCGTCCTTGTTGCGGTACTTCGCGACGTACAGGCGGTCCTTATGCAGGCTGCGGATGCCGGTCGGCTGAATCGACAGCACGATGGCCGTGCCGTCCTCGAATTCGATTTCAATCTGGCCATCGTGCGGGACTAAGTTCAAATTGCCGGTTTCGAGGCGCAGGGTGAACTCGGGCATGTCGTCTGGGATATAGGTCTTGTTGTGGGGCATGATGTATTACTCCTTGTAATATTTTTAGGTCAGGCTAATGCCGTATCTTTCGTAGTATTCTCTCAGGACCGGCCACGGCATGTCCAGCCAGGCACGGTCCAGCAGTGCGCTGATTTGACTGTCCGTCAGGCCAGGCGGCAGCTCGTGGTCGAGGAACTGTTCGAGTTCCGGTTTGCCGGATTTGATTAACGCGGCTTTTAATTCGTCAAATTTCGTTTCGGTGTCCATGCGTTGTCTCCTTGGTTTTCGTTTGATACTTTCGTAAGAAAAAATCGGACCTGACGCGATATCGTGCCAGGTCCGGTTCTTCAGTTCTGTTTCAACAGCTTTGAGATATGCCAGTCGTCGGTGTATCCGTCGACGAACACGATTCTGCCGCATTTCGAGCACTGGTAATGCCGGACGGAGTATCTGACGGGCTGCTGTCCTGACAGCGGTTCCGTTGTGGCTTCGTGATAGCCGGACTGCGCGTAGCGGTGACGGCAGAATTTCTTTCCGGGGTATTTTATTGAAATGATTCCGGTGAGCCGGCGGTCAGGATACGGGTATGCGACGTCATAGTATCCGGTCAGGCGTAGCAACGGCTTGATGATGGTTTCCATTGTCATGTCACTTGATTTATTCCATGTCTTCGGGTTCGTCGGGCGTCAGGAGCAGAGCGTCGCCGCATTGCGCGATGGCACGGCGCATGAGTTTTGCCAGGTCGTCCGGGCAGCGCGGGTCCAGGGACGGATTCTCCAGCGACACGGCGAACATGCCGTTGACGGACGTGATTTCGAACGTCAGGCCCTCGCCGGTCACGGCGGCTTTTCGAATCAGCTCGTTCGTGCCGTCGGACAGGGTCTTATTCGATTCGACGATGACTTTCAGTGTCCTTGACATTTGATTTCACGTCCTTTCCGTTCAGCCGTCGTTGGCATGAAGTCCGGTTTCGGGTTCGTTCGAATTCCCGTTCTGGTCGTTCGGCGCAGGCCCTGTGTGGTTTTCGGCGGCGAGACGTCGGATATTGGCCTGGATTTCATCGGGGATGTCCGGCACGGGGAGCCGGTCGAGCCAGTCGGAGGCGAGCAGGGACATGAACGTCGCCCGTGTCAGATTCGCGTCGGCCATGACGAGGTCCGTGAAAATGTCGATGCCGTCCAGGATGCTCATTGTGCTGGACCGCAGTGGGTGGGTCGTGGAAATCTCGGGCGGGAACTCACGCCGTTCGACGACTCCGTCCGCGAGCAGGATTTTCACCAGCTTCGTGCAGTTTCGCTGGTACTTAACCTGCTCCAGAATCTGCTTGGCCGCGCCGTCCATGGACTCGGGGCGCATGTTCGTCCGCGTGAACACGGTCTGGGTGCAGTTCGGGACGAAGCCGTCAGGACGGGACTTCAGGTCGAACTCGAAGCAGTTGAACTTCGTCGATTCCTTGGCCGCGAGTCCGTTGAGATACGCCCGTTCCTCGACATGGTTCCTGTGATAGACTTCAGCCCTCTGCTTGGATTCCATGTCCATGGCATATGTCCGGGCTTCCTCGGGGACTTGCACGTAGATGATGTTGAAGGCCGTCGTCTGGAACATGTCGAACAGGACGTTCAGGTCGTCCGGGTCGGCGATGATGATGTCGGCAGCCTCAAGGTCAGCCTTCGTGGTGCAGCAGCGCGCGCCGTCGACCCGCCGCTCGAACAGTTTTTCGGGCATGGCGTCGTATTCTTCCGGGGGCATGACATGGAACCGGTCCGTGGCGATTTCCAGGCCCTCGCCGTCAGGGGTGCGCGGACGTAAGACTTTCATGCCAGCGTCGATGCCGGCATCACGGGAAAGCCTTTCCGCGAGCTCGCGTTTCCCGGATGCGACCCGTCCTGTGATTACGTACTTTATCATTGCTGTGATATCAACCCTTTCGATATTTCTATCCACGCTCCGTGTAGGGGCGCAACGCCGTTTGAATTTTTGTCCGTGGCCTGTGTAGGGGCCGCAATTGGCGTATCTCAATCAATTTTTTCGGGATATCTTGTGCGTGATGTTTCCGAAGCATGTCCAGCGCCTTGGACATGTCCAGCTTGCCGTCGGTCCAGTCGTCCAGGATTTTCCTGGCGTAGCCGGACAGGCCGACGCCCTCGATTGCGTCCACGGCCACGGCGAACTTCGCCGCGGCCTGTCTCGTGTTTCTGTCAGTCATCTCGGATAGTCCTTTCTGATGAGGGTGGCCGGGTACTGGCCATAGGTCAGCGTCTTCAGGTTAATCTTGCCCATAAAGACGTCGTCATGCCTGAACTGGTACGCAATCGGGCTTTCGGCGTCGAACCTAGCCAGCGCGGACTTGATACGGCGTTTCTTCGTGGGGGTCATGGCAGTGTCAGATGCGATATAATTCTCGAAAATCCAGCGGCCGAGGGACGACACAGGGATGCGATTTTCGATATCGGCTCCGATGCGGGCCATGACGTCGAACACGCTGCGGCCTGTAGTGTCCTTGGCGGCTTCGACGAGCTTCCAGATGTCCACGTTCGCGAGCTCCGCGACGAGTTCCGTCAGGGCCAGGAAGTACTCCTTCCTGGACTGGTCCTGAGAGAAGTCGGCCAGACTGTCCTTCGTGAGGAATTTCGTGCTCTGGTAATCGCATCGGACCACGCCAATCGAATAAATAAACTCGCCTTGGGATTCGGCGCCGGACTTGCTGCGGAAGAAGTAGATGCCGGGACCCTCGGGGCCGTCGGACGCTTTTATAATGTCGACGCTTTTCGGGCTTCCGTGGTATACTTCGAGATATTTCTCTTTCATGGCCTGACTTAATCTTCGTACTTGGCCAATGCGTCAAGCTCGGGGCCGTCGCAGTCCAGGCACAGGATGGAGCAGCCGTGCTCAATCGCCAGCGTGACGCAGGCCTTCAGGTCTTCGGGGATGCCGTCCTTGGACTCCAGGCCCTTGGCGACGTCGTCGGGGATATAGACGAACCAGCCGTAGTCGGACTTCTGGTACACGGACAGCGTCATGGTGTTCGTCTCGGGCTCCTCGTCGAGCATCTCACGGGTCTTCTCGGACACGTGGACCGTGGACAGGGTGAGGATGCTCGTGATTTCGAGCCTGGGTTTCCGGGCTGCGTCGTATTCCTTGATGAGGTCGGTCTTGGCTTGTTCGATGAGGGCGAGGACGTCGCTGTTCATCCGGTAGCCGTTGTGGTGCCATGCCGTCACGACGTCGCCGGAGCGCGTGACGTACACGACCGCGACAACCTGGCCGGACGCGTTCTCGTCCTCGGGGAAGCCGTCAATCGTGATGCTGGCGAACACGTCGGGGTTGTCGGACTCATGTTCCAGCGCGGACTCGTGGAAGTCGGATTCGAATGTCACAAGGTTCTTTTCCATATCGGTTCTCCTATTGTATTTTGGATTTATTTATTCGACGCCGGATTGTTTCAGTAATCCGGCGTCGAATTTTGCAATCTGTCAGGACTTCGTCAGGACCTTGTCCACGATGCCGAAGGCAAGGGCCTCATCGGCGCTGAGCCAGTTGTCGCGTTCCATGGCCTCCAGGGTGGAGTCGAAGTCGCGGTTGCAGTTCTTCGCCATGATGGACGTGAGGCGCTGCTTGAGCTTCTCGAACCGCTTTACCTGGATGTTCATGTCCGTGACCTTGCCCTGGGTGCCGGCGGACGGCTGGTGAATCATGACCTCGGCGTTGGGCAGGAGCAGGCGTTTCCCGGGCGTGCCGGAGCCCAGCAGGAACGCGCCCATGCTGGCGCAAAGGCCGACGCCAATCGTGCTGACGTCGCATTTCACGTACTGCATCGTGTCGTAGATGGCCATGCCGGCCGTGACGCTCCCCCCGGGGGAGTTGATGTAGAACATGATGTCCTTGTCAGGGTCCTGGGACTCCAGGAACAGGAGCTGGGCGACGATTAAATTCGCGGACGTGTCCGTGACTTCCTCGCCGAGGAACACGATTCTGTCCGACAGGAGCCGGGAGAAGATGTCGTAGCTCCGCTCGCCCCGGTTCGTCTGCTCGACGACCATGGGGACGAAACTGCCGGCGGGCACGCCGGCCATGATATTAGACGCATAATCCATGTATGGGTCAGTCCTTTCTTTTCGGTTGCTGTGAGCTTGGCCGGCGCTTATTTATGATAGAACATCGGCCACGGTTTGATGACGGCGACGGCCCGGAAGTCCTCGGGGATATCCAGCCGCATGGCATCTGGCATGGTCTGGGGCGCCATCAGGAGGAATCCGTCATGGGTCGTCCCGTCGCCGTCCGGACCGGGCGGGCAGTGCTGTTTCTTCAGGAACTGGACGACGATGCTGGAGATGATGTCCACGTCCGTGTCGAACGGATACGCCTGCCACGGGCAGTCGGGGTACATGCTCCTGTTCGGGACCACGCCGAGGATGTAATTATCCCCGATGATTTGATACCCGGTCGGGAAGTCCTGCTCGGTCTGCCTGCCGTCCAGCCTGAACGCCATTTTAATGGCGTCGGGAAGGGTCCTGTACTCGCCTGACACGGCGAATACCTGGTTCGTAGAATACATTGAAGACATCTCCCGTGAAATTTATTTCGGACGCTTGCGGCGCTTATGGTTCCGCCGGTGCAGCTGTTTCCGGTTAATTTTCTTTGGCGGCGGAGGGGGTTCCAGGTCCGGGTTCCGTTCCTTGACGCCGGTGTCCCCGAGCTTGTCCGTGATGCCCCTGATATGCTTCGCGGACTCCAGGCGGCGTTCCAGCGGCTGTTGCAGCTCGATAATCGCCTCGATGAAGTCCTTCGTGGACGAGTCCTCGCCGAGGCGGGGGTCAATCTCGGACAGGGTCTTATGCTGGGTCCCGCCCTGGTAAAAGAACGTCATGTAGCTGTGAATCGAAGGCTCGTATGTATCGTCGATGCTGGTCCGGCTGACGTTCCACTGCTTCGGCCACATCTCACGGACGTACTCGAACATGAGGTCCGCGTAGGGGTCGCTGGCCGGGTACTCGACGAGGCACTGAATCAAAGACTCCTCGTCCGTGTTGGCGTTGAGGGTCTCCTGAATCCGCGTCATGACCGCCGTGAGCGCGCCGTATAACAGCCTTGGCGTCAGGTCCGGCTTGTATTTCACGTTGGGGTTCGTGAACGTCTCGATTCGGATGCTGTTGATGACGGCCCGGAGGTTCGTGTCTCGTTCCGGGATGAACTCCGTCGGTGTCGTATACGCGGAGCACAGCATGAGAATCCGGTCGTTGCACGTGATGACGTAATAGGGCGATTTCAGGTCGTCGACGCTGCCGGCCATGACGTGCTTGTCCTCGGTCCGGAGCCGGGCCGTGTATAACTGCAGCCATTCGAAGGCGTACTCGTGGCCGATTTTCCGGATGGCAATCGTCATCGGAATCCGGGCGCTCTTTCCGTTGCGCAGGCGCTGCTCGATTAGCACCGTCTGCGTCTCGGAGTCCGTCCGGAATAAGTTATCATACGCGAGCCAGTCCGTCCTGGCGAGGTACTCGTCGAACATCTCGGACAGCTCGGCCATCCGTGTTTTATTTACGTACTTGTAATACGACTGGGGCCTGTAAATCTTGTCCGATTTGGCCTTGTTGCATGTGCGGCACAGGGCGACGAGGTTCTTCACGTCGCTGGTGCCGCCCTTGAACAGAGGGATGACGTGCTCGACGGTGAAATTCTTGTTGAAATCCAGTTCGCACCCGCAGTGGGCGCATACATGTCCTGATTCGTCGAAAATCCGCCGCCGCGTCGGATACGGAATCGGCGTGCGGCTCTCGACTTGTCGTCTTGCCATAGTTCTCTCCTATCTCGGCGCATGCCGGGCCGTCATGCGGAATGCGGCCCGAGGATGCGCTGCAGCGCGATGACGTGCTCACGTGCCTCATGCCTCGCCAGGTTCGGCATCATGGCGTCCGCCTCGATGTCGGCCTGGAGGCCGGCGAGGAGGTCGATGTACGTGAGCTCGGTCGGCTTGTCGTTGGGTTCAATTTTCATATCGGCTTTCAACCTTCCATTCCTGATTTTTCGGGCCGGGCGGTTATCCGGGCGATGACGGGCCTCAGTGTCTCGTCCTCGGTCTCGAAGAAGTCGGACCACGGCGCGGACGTGCCCTCGGCCGTGAGCTCGAACACGGGCGTCTCGCCGTCAGGGCGCGGAGTCCCGGCATACTGCATGTCCAGGTATTCCTTGACGAGCTCCGCGAGGAGCCCCATCCTGGCGTGGAACGGGTACTTGACCCACGGGCGGAGAAGCTCGACGTCCCTCGGCCGGTCGGGCATGGCTGGCGCGACGCCAATCAGCACGCTCTTCTGCCCGGCGGCGTCCTCGAAGTCCCTGTAGTACAGCGATATCGCGTGCTGTTTCCGGCCGAACTCGGCATCCCCGAGGCGGCGCATGGCCAGCAGGGCCGTCAGCGCTTCCGGGAGCAGCCCGTAATCGGCCGTGATACGCATCTGGCTAAGCATGGGCTACCTCCGGAATCGAGAATTCAATGTCGTTCAGCGTCTGCCAGAACTCGACCTTCGACTCGGTCATGTCCTTCAGGGCCGTGAGGACCTGCTGGGCCGCCGTCTTGGACGTGTCGTTGATGAACCGGGACTTCGCCAGCTCGGACCCGTCGGGACTCTTGATGACGACCCGCCAGTACGTCTGGTTGGGAATCGTCGGCTCGGCGACGACGCGGGCAATCCGGAATTCGGTGCCGGTGCTCGGTTCCGTCATGAACACGTCGGCGTCGTAGGCGACGACGTCGGGCATGGCGGACGCGTAAGGCTTCGACGGCCTGAGTTCAACTTTCATTTGGAAGCTCCTTTTCGATATTATAGCATCCCATGTCCGGACCGCGCAAGCCCTGGCATGAGATTCGCATGTCTGATTTTTCAGTCCTCGTCAGGTTCCTCGTATCTCATAGCCGAGGGCCTGTCGCGGGTGACGATTACTTCCGGGAACTCGTTTTCGGGCGCCATGCCGTAGTTGAACTGGTCAGCCGTCACGTCGACGTAATACGGCACGGGGCTGTCCGGGAGCCTGCATTCGGCCCAGGTGTGCGGGTCGTACGGCCTGTCTGAGCCGTAACAGTCGTCGTCCCACCGGCACCAGCCTTCAATGACGCTCATGCCGGGGATTCCGAGCCGCGTCGCGACGGATTTTATCAGTTCGGACGCCTCGATGCAGGTGCCGGCCGTATCGCCGTCATATCTGACGTCGATATACCGGCGCACGGCGGTCGCGACTTGGCGCAGGACCTGTTCCGTGGGTTCCTGTCTGGGCGGGCCGATGCACACGAGTTCTTCGGATGCGGTCTTTTTGTCCAGTTCATCGGCCGTCATGATGACTTCACGGGCCGTCACGGTGTACTCTTCGTCGTGGTACTCGAGGACTTCCAGCAGGCAGCCGGATTCGTTTTGGCGTCTGATTATTGCGATGTTCGGCATTGTGCTGTCCTTTCTATCCCGGCCGCCGTATGGGTTTTCGCCGTCATACGGCGGCCGGTATTTATTTCCGTCAGGTTTTGTCTGTGCCGGGTTCGTGCTTCGGCTGGATGCCCATGGACTTGAGCCGGAACACGATTTCGTTCACGGACTTCGTCCCGAGGCCGCGCATGGCCTTCATGTCCTCGACGGATGTCTTGGCCAGGTCGCCGAGCACGTAGATGCCGTTTTCGTGGAGCACGGTGACGGCCTGCGTGGGGATGCCGATGGTCTCGAGCGCGTCGGCTGCGCGTTCCCGGGTGATTTTGTCGCTGAGCACGGACTGCAGGTTGCCGAACAGGCCGTCCACGTCGTAGAACGCGTTCTTGGCGTCGACGAGGCGGTTCTCGTTCCATGTGTTGATGGCGTCAACCGCCGCGAGCTTGGCGCCGTCCGTGTCGGCAGCTTTGATAATGCGGCTGGGGATGACCAGGTCGTAGCTGGGCAGGGCGGTCTTGATGAGACTGCCGGGAGTCATGCCCGCGGCGTCGTCGATGTGGACCGTGCGGACGTGCATCTCCCAGAGCTGCATCACGTAGGTGCGCTCCGACGTGCCGTCGGCCAGCTTGACTTCGCGGGACCTGTCCTCGGACAGGTAAATCTGGTAGTTTCCGACGCGCCCGATGTGGAGTACGGGGGACACGCCGTCGGCGTTCTTATGCCGGCACCAGTCGATGCCGCGGAGAACGGCGTTCTTGAATTCCTGAAGTTCCATTTTCGTTTCCTTTCGACGTTCTTCTGAATTTTATTTGATGGCTTTTAACTGGACATACTCGTGCGTCATCAGGCTGGCGAGGTCATAGCCGTAAATCTTGCGGCCCGGATGTTCCGGGTCGAGTTCCGTGACAGTTTTGACGCTTACATATCTGTCGTCCTCGGCCAGTTCATGCGCGGATGGGTCGAACAGGGCTTCGTCCGCGATGTTGGCGTCCGTGGTCAGTATCACGGCGTACCGGTCAGGCTGCCGTTCCGTCACGGCCTTCATGCCAATAGAACGCGCGAGCCGCTCGACGAACTTCCTGGTCTCCGGGAAGCGGGCCGGCACGCATACGGCGTACTCGTTCGGGCTGAGGGCCATTTCATGGCGGGCCCTGTAATCCGTCTGGACCAGGTACGAAAGATACGTGAGCCGGTTCCTGACGGAGTCCATCAGGTACGTCCGCGCATGCAGCTTCGTGAGATACGTGACGTGCAGCTCGAATCCCTTCATGGCCATGTAGTAGCCAAGTTCCATCGCGTCATGGGCGATTGGGCCCTCATGTCGCAGACCCGGCCGTTCCGCCGGCGGGTTCACGGGCATTTTTACTTTTGTCAGGTCCTGTAGGCGAATCAGGTCCCGGGCGGGAATCTCGTAGACGCCCGTGCAGTCCGAGACGGGAAGCCGCGCGTCCGCGCCAATCACGCAGTCCCGGCCGTCGCCGAGCTCGAGCCTGATGAGCTTGGTTTTTGATTTTCCCGGCACGCCATGAACCGGCTCCGGCAGCGGCGACCCGTCATGCGCGTTGGTCACGATAGGGCTGTCGCAGTATATCATATGGGTCAGTCCTTTCTGGGCTTCGGGGATATGCGGCAGGCGGCCCCGAACGGCATTTGCCGCACGGGACCGCCTTCTTGAATCATTCGTCGCGTTTCTTGGGCCCGACCGTGGCATCGCTCCCGTCGGGCGCGGTGAACTTATAGCCGGGCGGAAGGATGAACTTCGTGGACCCGGGCGCCGGCGCGTCCATGGCTGCCGCGTCATCGGCGTCAACGTCCTGCGCGGGGTCCGCGGCGCCGTTGGCCGTCATCCAGGCCGGCAGGGGCACGCCCTTCACGGGAGGCGTCCCGGTCACGGGCCCGGGCGCGGGCATGGCCGAAGTCATGGGTGCCGGCGTGGGCGCGGCGGGCTGGGGCATGGACGGCGCCATGACTGGCTCAGGAGGCCGCACAGGCGCGTTCACGGGCGTCATGGGCGCGGGTACCTGCCCGGGCGCCGGCGCGGCCTGGGGGGCGTTCTGAGGCTGCGCAGGGGCATTCAGCGGATACACGGGCGCTGTGCCCTGAGCCATGCCGGGGTTCATGACGGGGTCGGTGGTGATGGGCGCGGGTCCCGCCTGCGCGGGCGCCTGGCCCGGGTCCGGGCCGAGGCCGTTGATATACGTCTGGGCCTGCGCGTGGATGTCGTCCATCGTGAGTACAGGCGTGGGCGGCGTGGCGAGGCCGTTCCGGGGATGGTTCTGGTGCAGCTGCGCGACGATGGTGTCATAGTCGGCCTTGATTCTGGGGTTCTTAATCGTGTTGAAGGCCAGGATGAACTCGGACTTCATGGCACGGGTGAGCGCGACGTAGTACATGCGCTTGTTCGCCTCGTTCATGTCCGTGTCGTCCTGGTAGATGAGCACGACGTTGTCGAACTCGAGGCCCTTGGCGCTGTGGATGGTGCTGAGCATGAAATCGGCCCGGACGTTCATGTTCTGTTCCTTCAGGGCCTTGTTCTTGCTGGACATCATGTGCTGCTTGGTCTTGTTGTTGTCGATTTCGTAGGTCAGCATGGAGTCCTTGATGTTGTCCATCAGCTGGTCCATGGTGAGCTGGCCGATTAAATACTGGCGCTGCCATTCGTTCACGGCGATGCCGTAATGGGTGGCCCACTTGTCGACGGTCCGGGTGGCCAGGTTCGCGAACTTGGTGTACCCCGTGGACGCGGCCTTCAGCCGGGTCATCTGCGGGATGCTGTTCTTGAGCTCCTGGACGACGATTTGCAGGATGTTGTTGGTGGGCATGAACTTGACGTTGCCCCAGCATTTCTGGATGAACTGGGACAGAATCGTGGTGGGGTCCTGGCGGTCGGGAATCATGTTGATGATGACCCGGGTCGGGTACATGGTCTTCAGGACATCCTCCATGCAGCGCACGTGCTGGCCCTTGTACGCGAGGAACGCGACCTGCTCGCCCCTCGCGAGGCAGCCGTCGATATAGGCCTTCACGTCAGGGGACATGACCGCCTGGTGGATGAAGTCGGGAACCTCGGCCATCTTGGACAGCCGGCCGTACTTGAGCTTGACCTTGTCCGTGAACGTCTGCTCGGTCACGACGGCCATGGAGTTCGCCTGGAGCTGAATCTGGGCGAACTGGTTGGCCTCGATGTCCCGGAGCACGATGTTCGCGAAGTCCAGGATTTCCTGGTTGGACCGGTAGTTGACCTGGAGCTGGTACGTGGCGAACACGCCGGAGGACTCCAGGACGTTCATGGCCTTGGGGTTGCTTGCACGGAACTCATAAAGCGTTTGTGAGCAATCGCCCACGATGAACAACGATTCCTTGTGTTTGTCGATATACTTCAGGGCGTAGATGAACTCGAAGACCGAGTTGTCCTGGACTTCGTCGATGATGAGGTACTTGGACTGAATCTCGGGAGGCTCGATGAAGTGGTCAATCTGCTGGTAGCAGATGATGATTTCCAGCTCGAGGCTGGTCTGCCGAATCGCGTCCATGATGCGAATCACGGCGTCGTAGTTCTCCTCGATGAAGTTGTTCAGGTCAATCCACGCGTTGGGCTTCTTCGAGGGAATCCCGAGGCACTTGCCCTTGAACTTCATGGCGAGGTCGTCGTTCGGGAAGTAGATGTCCAGGCTGTTGGCAATCGTGTCCAGTTCGGACAGCATATGATTCTGGAAGTTGGCGGTGTAAATCGTGTGAATCATGTGCGCGATGGTCATGCTGTGGACGTTGGGGTTCTTTTCCTTGATGTGGTCCGCGGCGGCGTTCGTGAAGCTGAGGACTGTGATGTCCTCGGGCTTGATGCCATTGCTGACCATCCAGTCAATGCGGCCGAGAATCACGGTGGAGTTGTGGGTCAGGACATAATCCGACGTGACGTAGAGCTTATCCGGCGCGTCGATTTCGATGCAGCGCATCCTGACGGGCTGGATGCGCTCGGCCTTGAGCAGGCTACGGCGCATGGGCCGGACGGAGCCGCTGTGCAGGTCATGCTGCGCGGAGATGCCAAAGGGATTGAACATGTTGTCCAGCACGTTCACGTTCCAGCAGGGCCCGACGGGAGTGCCGACCCGGTGCATCGTGGCGTTCGCGCCGAGGGACCAGAGCATCTCGAGCACATGGCGGGCAAGCCGCTGGGACATGAAGCTCGCGGACGCGTAATGCCGGTCACGGCGTACGGAGCCGATGGCGTCATACACGCCGTTGATGAACTCGATTCGGGACCTGACGGAGCCGTACCGGTAAACCTCGGGGACGTACTTCTCCTCCTCGACGACTTTCAAATACATCATGCCCAGCTTGTGGGACAGGACGCTGGCGTCGGCCTTGTCGTCGGGATGGAACACGCGGAAGATGTTCTCGGCGTGGCTGCGGCTGACCGTGAAGCCCTCGGACATGAACATGCCGATGAGATAGTCGTGGACGTTGTCGTCAACCGGCCTGCGGTACTTGACCCGGGGGTCGGACAGGTGCGCCGTCGCCAGCAGGGCGCCCATGAGATACGGGCGGATGACCTGCTGGCTGTCGTTGTCTTTCCCGAAGGGGCCGTAGTCGACGGGCTTCATGACGGGGAGGAAGTCGTATTTCCTATAGCAGGGCTCGTTCACCCACTGGGCCGTCGTGATGTCGTGCCTGAGAATCTCGCCGTCGCGCACGTACTCCGTCGTCCAGACGTGCTCGTCGCAGGCGCGGGTCTTGCTTCCGTCACGGAACGTGAGCTCGTAGCCCTCACGGACGCCGCGCTCATGAATCCGGAGAATCTTATGGGGCTGTCCGTCGGAGCCGATGACGCGGTCATTCAGATTGAGCGCGCCCATGGTGGACCAGCCGTTGTCGGTTAGGACGGGCGTGTTCATGGGTTGGGCCTTGCCCGTCCCGGCCCCGGACTGCACCAGGACCAGGGGCTCCTGGCTGGCGATGGCTCGGGCCTGCTCGGGGGAGTACTTCATACCGTTGGGCATCACGGGCGGCGTAGGGTTCTGCACGCGGACGGCGTTCAGCTGGGCCTTGTTCGCGTTGAGGCTCTCCATCGTGTCGGAGAGCAGCAGGTTCAGGTTCTGCCGGCAGAGCTTCGTCACGTCGGCGGTCACGAACCTGGCGGCGATGACGTCGTAAATCTTACGGTACAGGTCTAGGGGGACGGCGTAGTCGTCGATGTGCCGGAGGACGGCGGTGATGATTGCCAGGTCGACGTTGTTCAGCCGGTCGGTCAGCCTCGTGACGCCGGTGGCGGGGTCGGTCGCCAGCTTGGACGACGCGTAAGTCTCGAGGATATTTTCGAAAAGCTCGTCGATGCTTCGGTCAATCGACGTCTGCCATTCCTCGGAGCGGCGCGACATCGCGTCGTAGATGCTGTACATCGCAATGAAGTCCTGTACCTGGTTGGCATGGACGACGAACCCGTGGGCCATCAGCGCGTCGGAAATTTCATTCAAAGTTTCGATGGGGTCCGTGGTGAACTTGAAGTCGAACTTGTTCCCGCCGCACCCGGACTTCGCGGCCGTCGCGAACACGGCGACGGGGGCCTTCATGTGCTTCGTGACGGACGTGTCCTGGATGAGATACACGAACATCTGGTAGCACGGGATGACCTTCTTGCCCTTCGTGCCGCCGCTGGCGGAGTTGTCGGTCTCCTCGATGATGATGCTGTGGGGCTTCATCTCGACGAAGATGCGGTTGGCCGGCGTCTTGGGGTCCAGGCCGATTTCGTGCAGGAGGGCCATGTCGGGCCGCTCATGGACGGAGATGCGGGACCACGCGTCATACGTCAGCGCGTTCACGGGGATGATGTTCGTCGTCACGGTCCCGCTGGTCATCTTCACCCGGCGGGCCATCGTGTTGTCGATGGTCATGGGGATGCCCTGGGGGAAGCTCGCGGGGTTCAGGTTCGTCGAAAGCACGCCGCGGTTCTTCCCGCCGCCGGTGAGGCTGGAATGGAAGAACTTGGGCGAGTAGATTTTCACGGGCGCCTGCAGCGACTGCTGGGCGCCCTGGTCGTCAAGGATAATCGGCATGTTGCGTAACCTCTTTTCTCATGTCGTGTTTATGTTCTTCGGAAACCGGTTCAGGTTCGATATGCGGGCCTCCTTCTCGAATGTAAATTATACGGCATATGCGGGCCTTTTGCAATGCCCGCATATGCCGTTTTCGGACTCAGGTCAGACCTGCGACTCGATATACTCGCGCACGGCGGACTTCACGGGTCGGGCGCCGAACGCGGGCACGTAAGTTCTCGCGACGATTTCTTCGAGCTCGTCGTCCGGAATGTCGGGCTTCAGGGAAATCTTGGGCTTGTCGGCCTTGAGGCGGGCGACCTCGGCGGCGTACTGGTCCGTCAGGATGTCGCGGTACGTCTCGCGCGTCATGGGCTTGAACGTGATAATCTCGTTGAACCGGTTCAGCAGCTCGATGTCGAAGTACTTGGACAGCTTGTCCACGGTGTCCTTGACCTTGGGCGCCGCGGAGGTCCTGCCGGCGTCGGCGAACCCGAGGGACCGTTTCGCGTCGTTGGTGTGGCCGGCGTTCGTGGTGGCGATGATGACACAGCGGGAGAAGTCCACGAGCTTGCCGCGGTTGGTCTTGATATAGCCCTCGTCGAAGGCCGACATGAACAGCCGCTGGACGGACTTATCGCCCTTCTCGAACTCATCCAGCAGAATCACCTGGTACGGGTTGGACTCCAGGCAGTCGAAGGGAAGCTCGGCGTTGGAGTCGCTGCCGACGTACCCGGCCGGGGCGCCGATGATTCTATTGATGCTGGCACTGGAGTGATACTCCGTCATGTTCAGGATGATGGGTTTCACGCCGGTCATTTCCTGGGCGATAATTTTGGTAATCTCGGTCTTGCCCACGCCGGACATGCCGGCGAATAACATGGTCAGGGGCGTCGTGGACGGGAACAGGTTCAGGTCCCGCATGTACAGCCGCCGGAGGACCTTGCCGATGACGTCGTCCTGGCCCTTGATGGGCGTCAGGGCCAGCTTCATCTTCGTCATGTCGAAGTCGTTTTTCTTCGCCGTGCCGGTCATGAGCTTCAGCGCGGTCGTCCGGACCTGCTTTTCTGTAATTGTCAGGTGGGCCATGGACTGCAGGGTCTGCAGCATGGTCGGGTTGTTCGCGGAATCGTGCAAAAGCTGCTTATACGCGACCATGGCCTCTCCAATCGTCCGGTCAAGCAGCGTGATGGCGTTGTCGGGGCGGTGGGACCCGGCGGGGCGGTACTGGTCCGCCAGGTTGACGATGATTTCCAGGAGCTTGTCGTCAATCAGGGGCTTCTGGTTGTAGTGCTGGAAGAACGACGTCTTCATGGACTTCAGGATTTCGATGGTTTGCTCCTGGGTGAACTCGTCCACGATGATGCGGGAGAACCGGCGGTTCAACGCAGGGTCGTCCATCAGCATGTTCGCTTCCTGGCTGGTGGTCGCGCCAATCGTGCGGATGTCGCCGCGGGCCAGGTACGGCTTCAGAATCTGGGCGATTTTGCCGTAAATCTGGTTGTCGGCGCCGCAGAGCAGGTGAATCTCGTCGATGAACATGATGCGCTTCTGGTCCTCGGCCAGGAAGTCGACGACGGCCTTGAGCTTCTCTTCCAATTGGCCGACGAGGGAGCTGCCGGCGACGATGTTCGACAGCGGGAGCTCGTAAATCACGCTGCCGGCCAGCCGGTCAGGGACCCGGTCGTCCTTGTTCTCGAGCCGCCAGGCGAGGTCCTCGACGATTTTCGTCTTGCCGACGCCGGCGGGGCCGACCAGGATACAGTTCGGCTTGTTCTTTCCGATAAGCACGCCCTCGATTTGGCTGACGATTTCGTCGCGGAACATCGTCGGGCCGGCGAGGGCGAATTTCTTGTTATAATTAATCAGGAACTCCTCGGGGTCGAAACCCGACTGCGCCTGTCCGGGGACCGGCACGGGCACGCCCGTCTGTCCGGGACCGCCGCCAAGGGGCGGTACGGAACCGCCGGACTGACTGTCGTTCCCTCCTGTGAAATTATTCAGACCCAATGGCTTACCTTCTTTCTTGCTTGTTTTTCCAGCACACGCATCCCGGCCGTTGGCCGGAACGGCGCGGCGCGCCTGCCCGACGCAGGCGGCTTTTTTCGCCTGCGTCGGGCGCTGATTTCGGTCGAGGCCGTCAGAACAGCAGCTTCGTGCGGATGTCGTGGCCGAGCGCGGCGCACGCCTTCACGTAACGGTCAGCATAGTGCAGGATGCTGGTCCAGCTCGTGGTGCTGCACGGGACGTAGTACAGGTTCTTCGGGTGGACGGCCTGACGGTTCTTCGGGGTGTACTCGAAGTCGGTGATGCAGATGCTGATTTCGCGCCGGCGGCGCCTGTCCTGTTGGATATAGTCCCACACGATGTCGAAGTCCGTTCCGCCGCTGACCTTGGCGACCTTCTGGAACTTGGCGTAAATCTGCCGGACGGACTTGTCCTTGGTGTGCAGTTTCGTGCACTGGGACAGGATGTGGCTGAAGGAGTTGAAGTAGATGTTCACGTTCAGCTTCTTTGCCATGTAGATACAGGCCATGACCGTCTGCTTGTAATCGTCCTCGGAGATGGACCCGGAGGTGTCGATATACAGGTGAATGTCAGGCTTGTACTTCGTGCTCACGGACTTGCCCTGCTTGTTGAAGTCGTCGGGGTCCCGGCGGTTGGGCTTGTTGTACGTGAGCTTGACGTCCTTGTAGCTGTTCTCGCTGCGGTTCACGTCGGCCATCTTGTCCATGATGCGCATGAGGAACTTCGCGATGTCCAGCGTGCGGGGCGGCTTCGAACGGAACGGGATGTTCGCGCTGCGTAGCGCCTGCTGGGTCATGTTCGTCTGGGCGGACGCGGCCATGGCCTGGATTTTCTGCAGGTTGCGGACCATGCCGGTCAGCTTCATCAGCTTTCCGTTGCTGATGATGGGCGGCTTCATCTGCATGGACTTCTGAATCGTGTCCCACTCGTTGGCAATCTGCCGCGCGGTCGCGTGCATGTGTTTCTCGACGTTGATGAACAGAAGCGTCTTCGGGCAGAACAGCTCCCCGACCGCGAAGGGCATGATGCCGAACTCGGTCGGGTTCGCGGTCTTCGCGTACTCAAGCAGCTTCGAGAGAATCACACGGGCGAAGTCGCCGGGGTCGTTGTTGTCCGAGTCCTGGTTGCGGACGATGATGGATTCGGTCAGGTCATTCAGCGTCAGGTTTTGGAAGTCGCCCAGGAGCTGCTGCGTCATGGGCTTCATGTTCTGGATGACAGGCTGCACGGACGCGGCCAGCCACTGCTTGAACATGTCGAACGCCGCGTTGCTGACGAAGTAGAACCCGAGCGTGTCGACGTGCCCGTAGAACGCGAACGTGGCGAATAATTTCTCGGGGTCGCACTGACCGGACAGGAACTCCCGGCAGGTCGGGATGATGTCGCTGGCGGGGGTATACATCACGGTCGGGGACGGGAACGGGAGCCGGGACTTTACGGCGGCCTGTGCCGCGAATACGGACTGGATTCGCAGCCCGTTGGGGTTGTAATACGTGAGGGTCTTCGCGAACAGGCTCTTGCAGAAGTCCTCGGCGTCGGCGTCAAGCACGTCCCCGCAGCAGTCCGTGACGCGCTGGGCGATGTCGGCGTCCGTGACGGGCGAGCCGTTCAGCTGAATCTGCACGGGCGCGGTCTGAATCAGCGGCTGCCTGAGGCTGGCCCCGAACGTGACCCCGACGTCCTTCACGGGGTCGAAGGGCGCGTCGTAGTCATGGTCGTACAGGGGGCTCAGGACGGTGGGCCGCTGGTTCGAAACCTGGATGTTAGGCTTCGGCATAATTAGTCCTTTCTGATTCCGTCACCGGCGTCAGCCGATGAACATCGCGACGAAGTTGCCGATGTTCGTGCCGCTGCGGGTGGCGACGCTGACGTTCTCAGTGTCGAGCTTGTCCGCGGCCGCGAGGGCGTTGACGACGTGGGCGTCGCTGGGCGTGAGCGCAGGGGTCTGGGCGAGGAGCGCCTGCAGGTACCGGGTGTTGTCCTGGTGCTCATACAGGGCATACACGATGGCGGCGGACTTGTCGTTGTCGGTCATGGACTCGATGAACTCGTTCAGGGCGGTCATGTCCGCGCAGGCCTTCATGTCGTCGTAGCATGCGGGCTTCGCGACCTGGAGCGTGTTGGCCTGGTTGCTGGTGTTCATGAGGTTGTTGGTAATCTCCGTCAGGAGAAGGGCGCTGAAGTTCGTCTGGCCGACGTGGCTCTCGATGCCCGCCTGAAGGGCGCTGGTGCTGTTCATGTCGACGGCGACGTTGAGCAGCTGGATGAGCTCCTGGTTCGTGAAGCTGTTCAGCCACTTGGACACGGCCGTGATGGTACGGGGCGTCGTGAACTGGGCCATCTCTTCGCCCTCGTCCAGAATCTGGTCCAGGGTCAGGCCGTTCTTGTCGTCGTCATCGTCGTTTCCGGTGTTGATGGTGACCGTGGTGCCCTTGCAGAACAGCAGGGTGGGGTTCTGCATGAGGACATTCTTCACGAAAATATTCAGTTCGGGGTTGACGGCGATGAACGTGTCGCGGTCGGGCTCGACGTGATACAGGACGAACCGGGAAACGCTGGCCTCGTCCAGGCTGGTGACGTTGCCCTTGTCGTTGCCGGCAATCATCACGCGCAGGTTCGGGGGCAGGGCCGCGGAGCCGATTTTGCGCATGGTGGGGATGGACAGCGCCTCGGAGGTGACGTCGGGCGTGGTGCGGTTCAGCTCGTCCATGAACAGGATGGGCGTCTCCCGGGGATGCTCCTGGGCGTACTTGCAGGCGTCGTGGATGACTTCGTGGGGATAGAACACCTGCTTGTAGGTGGTGTTCTCCACGAGGGCGCCGGACGCGTCCTTGGTCTTGACCGTCTCGGGAACCAGACGGGCGCCGGTCAGGTCGGCCTTGTCGGCGAGCTGGTTGCAGGCCAGGACGAAGCACTTCGAGTGCATGAGCTCCGCCAGGGCCTCAATCCAGCTGGACTTGCCGATGCCGGGCTCTCCCAGGAGCATGGGGATGTTTCCGTTCTCGAGGTCCTTGCGGACGACGGTCATGAGCGTCTGGTCAAACTTAAATGCCATATTGATTTCCTTCCTTTGGTTTAATTCTTGATTTTTGCGGGTATTGTTTTCACGGGCACGGGCGCCCGGCGTTCAGGGGGTCCAGTTTCATGGATTCCGGGATTACGAGGTCGTCATGGCCGAACGCGCGCAGCTCGTCGTTGACGTATTCCACGGCGACGTTCAGAATCGCGGTGTCGTACGTCAGAAACCGGCGGTTCCGTTTCCACGCGGCGAGGACCTGGTTGACTTGATATTCGATTTCGGCTTTCACGTCATCGGGGGACTGCGCGGGACCATGTACGAAGTCAAATCCGACCTGCACGAAGTCAAATGCGACTTTCGCCCGGGCGAGCACGTCGATTGCGAACTCGACCTCGTCGGTCAGCACGTCGGTCATCCGGATTTCGGGAAACAGTTTCCGGATACGGGATTTCATGTCTTCGATATTGACGTGCCGGCCTTCGTGCTCTATAATGTACTCGACGACCATTTTCAGCATTTCGTGACTATCAGCCCTTTCATGAATTGCTTTCGCGGCAGTATCGGCGTTTCGACCTGCCGCTCGGTGGCACTTGCGCCCGTGACCGGGCGCAAACGCCGTCATTGCGTGTACTTGCGTGCGATTTTGTGCGGGCTGGGAAAGAAAGTTATGAACTGATAAAGAAATCTTATAAAATCTTATAAAAATCTATTGTCAAAGCCTCACTTTTATGTTATAATATAATCTGAAAGTGGGGTAGACATATGAAAGACTACTATTCCATTCACGAATTTTCCAAGAAGGTGAATGTGACACCTCAGACTCTTCGAAACTGGGAACGCTCCGGAAGACTCATTCCGCACCATAAAGGTAGTAACGGTTACAGATACTATTCTCATGCTCAAATGCTATGGGTTCTAAACCAGTCGCCATCACAAGAGAACATACGCAAAATTATTGGTTATTGCCGTGTTTCAAGTACAAAACAGAAAGACGACCTGGAGCGGCAAACGCAAAACATGCAGCTTTATCTGTCAGCCCAAGGAAAGCCTTTTGAGATTATCACAGATATTGGTTCCGGCTTGAATTACAACAAGAAAGGCTTAAACGCTCTGATAAACGCTATAGAACAAAATACAGTCGAAAAGGTCGTTGTCCTGTATAAAGACAGATTGCTTCGATATGGCTTTGAACTTGTTGAATATATCGCAAAATTTCACGGAACACAAATTGAAGTCATCGATAATTCTGACAAATCAGAACCACAAGAACTTGTCGAAGACTTGATTCAAATCATAACCGCCTTTTCCTGCAGGCTTCAGGGCCGTCAAAAGCAAAGAACCATCGCCCTGTTGTCTGACCTGAGAGCGGAAGAGGTGCAGACGGATGATTAAGACTTATAAAGTCATGCTCTGCCCAAACAACAAGCAGCAGTCCAGATTGTTCTTGTATGCCGCAGCTGCTCGTTACGCGTATAACTGGGCTGTCGTAACCGAAAAACAAAATCATGAATCCGGTAAGTCGTTTATTCAAGAAGCTGAACTCCGACGGCAATTCACGCAGTTTAAGAAGTCCAACTCGTTTGATGCCAGGTTTCATAATATCTCAAATGATGTTATGAAACAGGGCATCCGTGACGCCGTTACCAGTTTTAAGCGCTTCTTCGCTCACAAGTCTGGTTTCCCGAGATTCAAATCTGCCAGAAAAGCGAAGCCCTCGTTTTATCAGGACACCTGTAAAATCAAATTTTCAGAAACTCATGTCAGGATTGAGAACCTGGCCGCGACAAAACGAAAGAGCCGCGACTGTCTGAACTGGGTCCGCCTAGCCGAGAAAAACAGAATTCCCGTCGATGTCAGATATCTGAACCCAAGAATTACATATGATGGTTTGTATTGGTGGGTCACGGTCGGCGTCGAGTATCCTGACGAAGAGAACACGTCGTCACAGTCTGACGGCGTCGGGATTGACCTCGGCATTAAAGACCTGGCGGTTCTATCTGATAAGACGAAATATTCCAATTTGAATAAATCAGTTTATATCAAAAAGCTGAAGCGCAGGGAACGCAGGTTGCAACGGTCCTTGTCAAGAAAATTTCTTAAAAACAAGAAAGGAGAACGTTACTGTAAAACCCGCAACATCAAAAAGCTACAAAAACGATTGCTCAGATTGATGAGACGCATCACGCATATTTTGCAGGAATATATCAAATCCGTGATTCACACTATCGTTTCAAAGAATCCAAAATTCGTTGTTCTGGAAGACCTGGCTGTTAAAAGCATGCTGAAAAATCGAAAGCTGGCAAAAGCCGTACAAGGTCAGCGCTTCGGATTGTTCCGACAAATCATGACAGAACGCTGTACAGCTTTGAAAATCCCGCTGGTCATCGCAGACCGGTGGTTTCCAAGCTCGAAGCTATGTTATAACTGCGGGAACATTAAGCACAATTTGAAACTGAAAGACAGGATTTATCATTGTCCTTGCTGCGGCAGCAGTATAGACCGTGATTACCAGGCTGCTCTTAATTTGAAACGATACGGATTAGAACAACTGCAACTCGCGTGATAAAGTTCATAAACTTGAACGAAATTTCTGATACCGGTTCGTTAGCCGGGAATTTAAGCCTGTGGAGAACCACATCAAATGACAATAAAGCATATGCTATACTGTCAGGTTTGTCGAAACAGGAATGAAACAGAAAAGTTTTTCAACTTTTTGTAAGTTTTCAGTAACGGGCGATTTCATGCTCGGAAAAAACCATCTGATAGGCGGCGTTGGGTGCGCCGGACTGCTCGCGGGCGCGGCGGTCGCGGCCTGGCCTCACGTTCCGGCCGATGCCGTCCAATTCGCAGCGCCGTTCAGCGGCTTCGCGGGCGCCGCGTTCGCGGCGATATCCGGCGTCTGTTACATGGCCGGCACGCTGGCGGCCGACATCGACAACCCGAAGTCCATGGCGGGACGGTATTTCTATCTTCCGATAGGGCACCGGACGTTCACGCATTCGGTGTGGCCGCTGGCGATTCTCTTGGCCCTGTCCTGCCTGAATGCTTATACCAGGCCGCTGTTCTATTTCATGCTGGGCTGGCTGTCGCATTTATTGCTGGACAGCGTCTCGGCGTGCGGCGTCGCGTGGCTGTGGCCGTTCTACGGGTACAGGCATTACGGTCCGAACGTGAAAATCGCCCGAGGGTGGCATTTGAAACTCTACCACTCGGGCGATTCCATGGAAAAATTCATCGCATGGCTCGTGATGTTTTCAGGCGCAGGCGTGTTCGCCTGGTCGCTTATTTCCCGTCTCCGGGCGTGACCCCGGTCATGTCGACGTTCAACACGGGCTTCGGCATGAGCTCGGCGGGGAGCTTGATGCTGAGCTCGTGGGTCCACCAGGAGCGCATGAGCTCGGCCACGGCGGCGTCGTTGTCCAGGAGCAGCATCGCCATGTGCTCGACGCTGACCTGAATCGTGCCGGGCTTGGCGTTCTCGGCCTCAGGGTCGAGGGGGGTCGTCGTCATGGTGACCTTTCTGTCGGCGTCAGCCTGGACGCATTCCAGGTCCACCATCTGGTTCAGGATTTCCGTGAAGTTCCTGAGCTGGCGGTGACGGGCGGTCAGGAGGACCGCCTGGTCCTGCACGGTCTTGGGCTCGAAGTCGTTCTCGACCCATTTGATATAGACGGGCCGGTCGGGCCACAGGACGCCCTTCTGCCAATCGTACTCGAACTTCGCGAACCGGCCGTTCTCGGAGAGGGCGCGGGACTCGAAGACCTTCATGTCGTCCTTCCGGAGCTCGGCCATGCGGCGGCGCTTTTTTTCGTCCGCGGGATGCATGTAGACGACGTAGAACCCGGTGTCGGGCAGGGCCTTGATAATCTCGTCGCAGCCCTCGGGCTCCAGGACCATGACGTCGGCATTTTCGATATCGCTCAGGCGGGCGAAGTACGTGAACCCGTTCAGCTTCGTCTCCAGGACGCGGTCATTGTAATTCCCGACCTCGGACTCGTCGATGAACTTGTAATCGTCCGGCTTGTCGGATTCCCGCATGGGGCGGGTTGTGTAGGTCGTAAGCCGCTTCAGTCCGAGTGCGACGAGGCGCTTGGCGAGTTCGCTTTTCCCGGACATGGTCCGGCCGACAATGATGTATTTCATTCGTCAGGTTCATTCCTTTCATGTTTTCATGATACCGTATTTCTTTCCGGCATGGCCATGTGTCATGCCGGATTTCTTCTGTTCGAGTTCGAGCTGTGTTTTCAATCCAAGTATATATTCCAGGTTCTCCAGGTCCAGCTCCGGATTCCCGTCCTCGCCGGGCTTGTATAACTGGACTGTCGCGTAGCCGTTCCCGTCGGGGTATACATACAGGGCCGACGGCGTCTCCGGGACCGGATACGCGTCCAGCAGCTCGCGGCCCTTCACGGACCGGGTCGAGATATAGTACACTTCCTGGCCGTCGAGGCGTTCTGACAACTCCGGGTAGACCGCCTCGCAGTCGCCGCACCCGAACCGGAAGTATATAATTAACTTACCGGACCGGTCGTCGGGGAGCCGGGACTGCACCGGGGTGACCGGGATTTTCTCGCGCATCTCCCAGAACGGCGTCGCCGGGTCGTACATCCCCCGTAGTATCGCGGCGGAGTACGTCTCGATGCGGAACGTCGCCGCGCCAATCACGGCCATCGCCATGAGCAATACTACGGCCGTGCATCGCACGTTCCGGGACTTCTCAGGCTCTGACAATATCCGAGAAAGGGATATCCTGGACAGGCGGGACACGGACTTCGCGGCATATATCAGTACGGTCATGATGCAGACTGTGACCACGAGAAGGTCAGGCCACGTGCATCGGATGAACAGCTCGCGCAATGACATTGTCATGTCCCGTCACCGTCCTTCCCGGGCAGGCTGCCCTTCAAGACCACGACGCTCTGCGGCGGTCCGGACTTGTTTCCGGCCAGTGCCTTCCTGTGATGGACCGTCGGCCGGATATACACGGTCTTCCCGGACTTGTACTTCCGGACATGCCCGCGGGCGGTCCATGACTCGACGCGGTAATAACGGAAAGACTTACTTGTCGTCCGTCTCGGCGCGCTGGCGGAAATCACGCGAATCATGCCTATCGTCCGCACAAGCCGTTCAGGCGCATCCGTGCCCGTATCATTCTTATTGGGTTCATGGTTTGACTTGTTCGAGCGGTTAGATTTCATGTCAGGCGCCGGGGGCTTGCGTTTCTGCCCGGGTGCCAGCTTCGGCCTGTAGCGTTCCATGAAGAAGTTCATGACGGTTATATAACGCATGAACAGCCGGCCGAGTTCAACAAGATTGTTGGTCTGCTTTCCGGCGAGCATGTCCCGGACGGCCTCGGCGTTCTTGATTATCACGTCGCGCCAAAGGCTGCGTTCCATGCGGGTCCAGTCGAATTGATTTAATGGAATCTGACGGTATATCTGGTCGAACAGCAATGCGTCGTCCGTCCCGGACTGAAGCGTGAACTGCGTCTTGTTCGGCTCGCGGGCAATCGTGGCTTCGCCGCATGTGCCGGGCTGCCAGAGGGCCTCGCGCAGGATGTAGTCCCGGAGGTAAATCCTGTACGACTCGGACTCGAAGTCCACGGACTCGACTTTGAAATACACGAAGCGGCCGGTATTTAATTTCAATACGGCCTCGTCGAAGCACGGCAATGCCCTGTAGAACCCGGCCTGCGGGTCGTTCATGAACGTGTTGTAATCCCGGGCCATTTCCTGGTCGAAGTCCAGCCCGGGGGCGTCCCAGGCGTTCACGGGCCTGCTGTGCAGCGCGGTCATGTCAATCATGTCCTTGGATTTGATTTCTTCTTCGGACATGGCGAGCCCGCGGTTTACGAGCGCGTGGTTATACTGCGAGTATATTTTCCTGTAGGCCGCCATGACGGCTTCCGGGCCAACGTTCGCATACCGTGCCGCGAACTGCCGGAGCAGGTCGGCGCCCGGGTAGTCAGACCGCCGTTCCATGTCCTGTATTTTCACGTTCATGACGGACATGTCGTCCGATGCGCGGACGTTTCCGGCCTGAGCGCCGGGTTCAGGGCGGTGCGCTGCGGGCTGCGGACGGCGCCGTTTTGTCTTTTTCTTCTTCGCCAACGGACTTCCTCCTTTCGTTCGGGCGTTCTATTCTGGGATTTATTTCTCGTCGCCGGTCTTCGTGTTCTTTGCAATCGCCTCCTGCGCCAGGTACAGGAGCCAGGGAAGGCCGTCCCGGGTGGACGCGTGCTTCTCACGGCATTTCAGCCGTTCGACCAATACGTCGTACACGAGCCAGGCCTTGATGCTGTTCGTGAAGTTCTCGCGGCAGCTGTTATATGACGGCGCGGCGAGTATCCGTTCCAGCGCGGCGTACAAATAGGCGGCGTACCCGAACTCGTACCGGGACATGTCCCCGTCGAAGTCCTTGGGTTCTTTTTTGTATTCCGCGTAGTTCTGGAGCGTCATCTTCGCGATGTCCTGCTTCTCGACCGGCTTTGGCCTGGCGGCGTCCACGTCGAAGCTGATTTTCTTCTCAGACTGCTTCGCCAGCGCGCACATCTGCTCGAAATATGCGTCGATTTTCCCGGCGCCGGGCTTCGCGGGCGGAATCATGTTCCGCGTGAACGTGACGTAGTGATACAGCAGGAACTCGTAACGTTTCTGGGAGTCCTGCAATTTCTGCTTGACGGCCGCGTTCGGGTACTTGGCGATGCAGTCCGGCGTCCTGAACACCAGATGATAGCCCTTCCCGGACATGCTCGTCTCGCCATAGATATAATCCATCCCGAGGAACACGGCCTTCAATTCATCGGGGCACGTGGGCTCCACGTCAAGCAATACGCATCCGGTGGACTGGTAGTCGAAGAAATACGCGTTGTTCGCGGCGTGCGGCACGTACTTGCACAGGGATGCCAAGTCCATCAGGCAGTGCGGCGTGTTCGACCACGCGCCGGTCGGCTTCCTGGACAGGTCCGGGTTCGTCAGGACCAGGTCCCACATGTCGATGGGCCGCTTCGTCGCGTCGGAAATCGTCCATTTCTCGTCCGCCGCGATGGACTTGATGAACGGGTTGCCGTAAAATTCGGGGAAGTCTTTGTATGAAAGCATGGTGTCGTCGTCCTCGCTTTGTTTCCGGCGTCCCGGCCGGCTGGCCGGTGACTTGCTTGATTTGCGGGGTTCACTGGAAAAAATGCCCCGACGGCGCACGGGCACCGTCGGGGCAGTTCATGGCTCAATAATGCCGGGTGGGGTCGGTGCTGGGGTCGTAAGCCACGCCACCGGTACCGGGCGCGGGGCTGGGGGGATAGGTCACGCCGGCGGGATTGGGGAAGGCGGCCGGCGCGGGCTGGAAGGGCGCGGGAGCCTGGGCGGGAGCGGCCGCGTAGCCGGCGCCGTAGGGCTGCTCGGGAGCGGCAGCGGGCGCCTGGGGATAGGCGGGAGCCTGGGCAGGGGCCTGCTGGGGATAGGCAGGCGCGGCAGCGGGAGTCTGAGCAGGGGCCTGAGCGGGTGCCTGCTGGGGGTAGGCGGGCGCGGCGGCGGGAGCCTGGTTGGGCGCGTAGCCGGGAATGGGCGCGGGCGCCTGGGCAGGAGCGGCAGGATAGCCGTAGCCGGGCGCGGGAGCGGCGGCGGGCGCCTGGGCAGGGGCGGCCTCAGCGGCGGCGTCGGGCACGCGCAGGTCAATGCTGGGGTCGGAGTTGAAGGTGATGCCGTAAGCGCTCAGGGCCGTGGCGACGTTGGAGCCGTTGTAGTAGCGGATGGGCTCGTTGCAGATGACAGCGCGCAGGCCGACGCCGTTGTTCTGGGGCGCCTGATAGACCTCCATGACCAGGGTGACGTCCAGACCGCGGGCCAGCTCGCCGTCGGGCTTAATCTGGTGGGTGGTGCCGTCACCGGCGATGATGTGGACCTCGGGCAGGTACGTACCGCCGACCTTGCGGCCTTCGAAGTTGTCGCCGGTGTCGGGGTTGGCCTTGCTCTGATACAGCTTCTGGCTGGCGTACTGCTCGGCCAGGGTGGGATTGGAGGCGTCGGCGTAGAGGACCATGGCGTTGGCCAGGCTGACCTTGCAGTAGGGCCGGGAGGTTACGGGGCGGCCGGCGGCGGCGTTGCGGGCGTTCTCCTTCTGAAGCTCCTCCTGCGTGATATAGCGGGTGATTCTGGAGAAGGCGACGCGGCCGCGGACCATGAATACGCTTCCGGGGGTGAGCTGGTTCGTGTTAATCTTTCCGTTCATTGATGACATTGTTCCTTTCGGTGTAATTTGTGCCGTTTTGGCTGTTCTGGGCTGATTATACCGCAAATCTCAGAATAAGGCAAGTCTTTTTTCCTTGATTTGCCTTTACGGCCCCTGCGGACAGCAAGCGCAGCGCCGCTGTCCGTCGGGTGTCGTAAACGATGAGTCCTTGACCCGGAATCAGGAGATTTCCAGGTCGTCGAGGATGAGCTTAATCGCGTCGAGCATCTCGTCCTGGTCGGCCTCACGCTTCCCGAGGATGTTCATCGTGCGGTTGTCCACGGTGCCCTCGGCGATGATGTGATGGATGATGACGGGCTCGGACTGTCCCTGTCGGTACAGGCGCGCGTTCGTCTGAAGGTACTGCTCCAGGTTCGCCTGGATGCTGTACCATATCAGCGTGTGTCCGCCGGCCTGGAAGTTCAGCCCGTGTCCGGCGCTGGCGGGATGGAGCATCATGATGGGAATCTCACGCCGGTTCCAGCGGGAGAGCATCTCATGGCTGCCGTCGAACAGCTCCGCCTGCGGGAGGGCTTTTAAAATTTCTTGCTTGTCGGACTGGTAGTAATACGCAATCATGACCGGGCCGGAGCTGTTCTGTATCAGGGAGTTGAGGGCCTCTATCTTCCTGGCGTGGATGACCTGGTAATTGTGGTCCTCGTCCGTGTAAATCGTCCCGGACGCGAGCTGTGCGAGGCGGCCGTACAGGACGCCCGCGTTCACCGCGAGGACCTTCGTGTCCTTGGACAGCTCCAGGACCTGCGTCCTGGCCAGGGTCCTGTACGTCGCCATTTCTTTGTCAGAGAGATAGACCTTGAAGTTGTTGTACGTCACGGGCGGCAGCTTGATGCTGTCGTTCTTCGCGGAAATGGTGATGTCGGAGATGCGCCGGTAAATCTCGTCCTCGGCGCCCGGCAATGGCTCCCAGGCAACGGGATACCCGTTCATGCGCTTGGTCTCGCGGAAGAACGTGTTCCGGTACCATGTGATGTTCGGCCCGAGCCGGGCCCCTCCGTCAAGCAAATAAATCTGGGACCACAGGTCCATGAGCCCGTGGGGCGTCGGCGTGCCGGACAGTTCAATCAACGTGCTGACCGCCGGCATCACGCGCTTGATGGCCTTGAATCTCTCGGACTTGTAGGACTTGAAGCTCTGGGACTCGTCCAGGATTAGGTTCGGGAAGTACCAGACGGGCCGGCCGTTGTGCATCGGCATGTGGTTGATGAGGTCCAGCAATAACTCTCGGTTGATGAAGTACATCGTCGGCGGGGCCGAGTAGGCTTCCTCGTAGCGTTCCAGCCGCTTCGCCTTCGACAGGTCCTTGAAGCTGTCGTTGGCAATCAGCGAGCGGTAGCGAATCGGCATGTCGAACTTCCGAATCTCGTCAATCCACGTGTTCCGGGCGATGTTTTTGGGGGCGACGACCAGGACGTGCCCGCGGGGGTTGCGCTTTATCGTGGCGTCCAGCGTCAGCAGCGTGTTGTGGGTCGGGATATAATTATCCAGCAGGTACGTGTGCGTGGGCGCCGTCACCGTGAAGCAGGTCATGTCCCGGGGTCTCACCGGCGTAATCGACGTGATATATAAATATTTCGTGTGAACGTGCCTGGCTTGAAGGCTGTAGTTCCCGGACCGCACGGGGGTCGCCACGCGGCAGTCCAGCGACGCCATCTTCCCGCGCATGGAATACTTGATTTTGGCGCCGAACCCGAGCGAGATTAAGATATCGCGGAACCCCGCGATTAAGCTGGACGGCATCTCCGGGACGTCGCAGACGTAATCCCTCGCACGGAACTTCGGTTTGGCATTGTCCGGCGCGTCGAGGAATCCCCGGACGAACAGAATCCGGTTCTCGACGGAGTCGAACAGGTACTGGTCCGGGATGAAGTCGAACTGCCTGCCGTGCGCGTATCCCATGCCGGTCAGCGACCGTTCGATTTCTTTTAATTTTGACATGTCCGAGGCGATGTAATACGTCCCGGTCCCGTCGGGCCTGAAGTCCGTGTTGATTTTATCCCCGAGCTCATGCAGGTAATGCGTCGTGTCGAATCCCGCGACCCGGAACACGAGGCCGGCGTCCGTGAATTCCGCATGACGCAGAATGAGCCCCATGACGTCGGGCGGGATTGGGTGCGCTCTTTTCGGGTACTGGACCCGTCCGGCCCTCGGGATGGCGAGCTTCATCTTCGATAAGGTCTGCCGTCGGCCGTTTGATAAAACCGGCCGTTCGTCCAGGATTTCCTTCACGGACTTGACCGTCAGGTCCTCGGGCAGTATCTCGGCAAAGGACTGTTCGGACGCCAGGCGGGCCTGCCCGTCCGGCGTCATGAGCGGAATCCGATGGTCCTCGCAGGCCGTGAACGTTCGGCCGTCGTTTAATTTTATCTCATAGGCGGGCTTGGACGTATGATGGAACACTGCCGTCACGTCCGTCGAGGCGCCGTTGACGTCCAGCAGCGTGTCTCCGGGAACGACGTCGCCGACGCGCTTGCGTCCGTCGGGCGTCATCACGAAGGCGTCGTCGTCGATGGCCTTTCCGAGGCCCATGTCGAAGAACACGCCGCAGTACGGTGTCCTCAGAATGAAGTCCCGTGCAGTGCTCTGGTAGCCGTGCAGTTGGATGTCCACCGGGCAGGCCTCCTTTCAAGCATTTAAATATTCAAGCATGATTTCAATGCAATCGGATTATATCCTGTTTTGCGCGAAAAATCAAGGCCGGACGAGCATAAAACACTCATCCGGCCTTTTGCGCCTGGGCCGCTGCCGCGGCCCCGGTACGGATTCACATGAACTCAATCAGATGCACGGTCTCGTCCACCGGCAATGAGAAGAAGCCGGGTGCGACGATGATTACGTTCGCGATGCTTTCCGTGCGGACCTGGTGCATTGCCTTGCCATATTCCAGGCCGGTGGACGCATGCAGCGCCTTCGCGGCGTCCTTCACGAGTTCCTGTAAGAAGCGGCGTGCCGCCGGCACGTCGTCGAACACGGCAGGCGCCGACACGGCGCCGTCCCGGATTTCAATCAGGTCGTCGCTGCCGGTCATGCGCAGGGCGTACCGGCCGGTCCATCCGCCGGCCTGCGGCGTGATTTTGTAGTTTCTTTGGGGATTTGACTGCTGGGCGTTCATTTGCATGGTTCTTTTCGCCTTTCGCTTGAGATTTAGGCGTCCGTTCGCGTTGTGTCTTCGGGTTCCTGGGCCCGTATGAAGTACGGGACGCCCTCGGCGTCGTACTTCAGTGCCACCCTGAACGATTCGTATTCGCCCGTCATGGGATTCAGGATGACGGC